>ERZ506753.1668-NODE-1668-length-12760-cov-3.322314_pt1 | contig 12760 bp, 10 predicted proteins | sample MGYA00513044_ERZ506753 | MGnify/ENA metagenome assembly ERZ506753 | reverse complement strand
AACCGCCTTCTAAGCGGTAGGTCACTGGTTCGAATCCAGTATGGCGTACCATTAAACTCGTTTCAGATGAAAATCTGCTGCGAGTATTTTCTTCTAATATGTATGGTGGGTATAGCGTAGCTGGCCTAACGCGTCAGTTTGTGGCACTGAAGACCGTGAGTTCGAATCTCACTACCCACCCCACTGAATACGTTCTGCGTTATGCAGAGCGTATTTTTTTGTTTACATATCGTAGGGCGACCTTTGGTCGCTCGTTTTTTTATGTACCACCGACAATGACCTATATCCTACCGACTTGGATTATTATATCCCACCTGCAAATAGACAGAAAAAGGGCGGCAACTTAAAAGCTGCCGCCCAGATCCAGAGGTTATATATTTTATAAAGCGAAATTTTTGTTGTAAACAGCCTCGGCTATCCTGAATGTTTCGTCATCAAGTGCAGGAACAGCGTCAGCAGTGATCAAGGCGGCACCTCTCTCAAAAGCGTCCTCCGCAATGCCATCGGCACCATGCTGAATAACAACGCTTCTTAACTCAGAGCAATCAACGAAAGCCTTTGCACCAAGCTTCTTCACAGATGATGGGATAACAACTTCTCTCAAAGTCTTACAGCCACGGAAAGCCTCGCTTCCAACATAAGCGATCTTGCCTGATATCCTCACCGTCTTAACTACAGTATTCTGAGCAAACGCTCTCTTGCCTATTCTGCTAACGGAATCAGGAAGATAAACGCTCTCGAGCTTCTCACAAAGTGCAAATGCACACTCGCCTATCTTTCTTACAGATCCTGCGAACTCAACCTTTTTCAGAGCAGAGCAGCCGAAGAATGCGTAGTCGCCAACAGCCTCGATTCCAAATGGTATAGAGATCGCTTCCAGACCTGAGCAGAATGTGAAAGCATTCTCTGCGATCTCGATCATAGCTGCCGGTATCTCAAGCTCTCTCAGAGAAATGCAGTTCTGGAAAGCTCCGTTTCCTATGGAAACTATATTTTCATTAAGACAAATTTCTTTCATTGAAGAGCAGAAACCGAATGCAGACTCGCCGATCTCTCTTACGCTCTCAGGCAGGTCAGCTCTCTCCAAACTGTCGCAATTGTAGAATGTGAATGGCAGTATCCTTTCTACACCGTCAGGTATAGTCGCAAATCTCAGAGATTCACAACCGCAGAATGCCATCTCACCAATAAACCTTACGCTCTCAGGTATAGTCACATTCACCAGTGAACAGCATTTGTAAAATGCCTTTCTTCCGATGATAACAACGTCCTTTGAGATAACAGCACATTTAAGGTCGTAAAGATGTGCGAAAGCACCGCCTGCAACAGCTATGACCTTTTTGCCACGAAGCTCAAAAGGAAGCTCCAGCACTTCGATATGGCTGTCACCGCAGTATCCAGTGATAATACACATATCGTCAGCCGTAACATATTTAAAACAGCCCGAGATCTTCTCGCTGCTGATACTGCTGCTTGCAATTACACCAACGCTCTCAAGTGCTTTTTTGAAACCATTGTCGCCCATAAAATTAATGCTTTTCATCAGCGTGACCTCCATTATACCCACTATAAATATATACCTCGTAACTGAACTTAAACGTTTTCTGTATTTTCTAATGAAATTATACTACAGTAAACTATGTTTGTCAATGGTATTCGCAATATTTTATTTATAAAAAATTAATTTTCAGAACTTTTTCACTGATTGTGAACGGCTTTTTTGTCACTTTTCACAATTAATTTACGCAAAATAATTTTAGTTTTCACACATCGTTCTCAATCTTTGAGAATACTGTAATTTTATAGTGGCAAACGTTTTCGCAAATGACGCAAAAGGCTAATACCAATTTATAGAATTTACTTGATTAAATCGACCAAACCATAAGATGATGTTTTTCTTATATTTGTAAGATTGTCATAAATTATATTTATATAATATTAATAAAGAATGATATACCGTTCATGATAATGCAAGAAAACACCAACAACCGCATTAAAATAGGAGATTAGCATACTAACAATAAGCAAAAATGTATAATACTATCATAAAGGTTTACAAAATAGAAACTTAATTATTACAGATTGTAATAATTAATGATGTATAATAATATAAATGAAATCGTATAAGTACATAAATACAAAAACCGGAAAGGGTTGATCCATTATCAACATAATAAGAAAAATAACAGCAGTGATAATTTCATCAGTTATAATGATAAGCTTTGTGGCATTTGCACCGCAGGGATCCGCTAAGACTTATGTGAATGTTATAACAGCTTCTGCTGCTGACTCGATGAAAAAACCTGTTTTGATAAAAAGACAAGCGTATTCAAACAAAATAGAAGCAGGAGTAAAAAATCTCACCAACTTTTCATCAAAGACTACATTTGAGGTCTATGTAAACGGACGCTATGTAAGAAAATATACATGGCAGGCACTTAAAAAGGATAACTATATAAATATAACCGATGACGGCAAGCTTTATCTTAAAGCTTCCACAAAATATAAAGTCACCGTCAAAGCGGTAAACGGCAGTGCCAAGTCAGAGTCATCGGTCCTCAACGTAAAGACAGCAGCAAAAACATACTATTATATAGATAAAAACGTTCAGCTTTATAGCTTTAAAAACGGTAAGTTCAAGAAATCTTCAAAAACAAAAGCCTCTGTGGCTGTGTCGGGTACTCTCACTACCAATAAAAATAAGCGTGTGGCAGGTCAGAGCAAGAATATCGGCGGAGCAAATTATGTTCTTATCAATGAAGGCGATCATAAGGGTAAGTACGTCAAGGTAGGAAAAGGTGTGAAGCGTACACCTGAGAGAAAAGCAAGAATAAAAACAGCCGTTGATTATGCCGCAAGCATGAACGGCGGAAGATATGTCTGGGGCGGAACAAAGTATAAGGCAACGGACTGCTGTGGATTGACAATGCAAGCCTATAGAAAAGCTGGTGTGAATATGTATAACAGCGTATATTCGCAGGCGAAAATGGGAAAAGCAGTGTCTTTGAAGAATATAGAAGCAGGCGACCTGATAATCTGTAATAACTATGGCCATGTAGCAATGTATATAGGCGGTGGGAAAATAGTCCATGCCATGAGTACATATTATGGAATCAGAATACAGCCTCTTGCAAATATCAAGTATTGCGGAAAGATAAACACTATCAGGAGAATACTGTAAAGCGAAGCGATTTTGCGGCATAACAAACTGTCGAATAACTGTAGGGGCTGGCGCCCTCGACAGCCCGATTTTGTTTGCTCGATAATACTTGCGATATCTGCACAATTTTTCCTTGACAATCTCGCTGACCAGTGTTATAATAAAAAAAGCAGAAAAACTGCGAAAAATCGAATAAAGTTTGCAGGGGGACCCAAGCAAAAAGCTGGGTTGAGAAGGTAAAACCTGACCCTTTGAACCTGTTGGTCAATACCAGTGTAGGAAGCAAGTTTTGTGTAAATTTACCTCCTGCATGGTCAGGAGGTTTTTTTGTTTCCCCTTTTCCATAAGAAAGGAATAAAGTATGTTAAAATGTTTGTCAGTGGCAGGCTCGGATTGCTCCGGCGGCGCAGGTATACAAGCCGACCTTAAAGCCTTCAGCGCTAATGAAACTTTCGGCATGAGCGTTATTACCTCTGTCGTCGCTGAAAATACTACCCGTGTGCTGTCTGTTTTCAACGTACCCGTTGAGGAGATACAAAAACAGATAGACGCTGTGTTTGAGGATATCCACGTCGATGCCGTAAAACTCGGTATGCTCCCAACTGCCGAAATTATTTCAGCAGTTGCGGATAAGCTTAATGAGTATAAACCAAGTATTATCGTCTGCGATCCCGTCATGGTCGCTACAAGCGGCGACGCTCTCTCTGAGGGCGGAACTGTTTCCACCATGAGGGAAAAGCTCTTTCCTATAGTTACGCTCCTTACACCGAATATCCCCGAAGCCGAAGCTATCTCAGGCTTGGAGATAAAGAATGAAAACCATATGGAAAAAGCTGCAAGGATAATAATGGATATGGGCGTAAAAAACGTCCTCGTCAAAGGCGGTCATCTCACTGGCGACGCTGTGGATTATCTCTGTACCCCAGAGGGCGTTCATAAGCTTGCCTGCAAGCGTGTTGATTCGCCTAATACCCATGGCACTGGCTGTACTTTGTCATCTGCCATAACTGCAAACCTTGCCCACGGTATGGATATGCTCTCCGCTGTAACTAAGGCGAAAAACTATATCACCGAGGCAATAGAAAAATCATTCACAGTGGGCAAAGGACATAGCCCCGTTAATCACTTTTATGACTATTACGATTTGAAAGGAACTGTTCTATGAGAAACTATAAAACTCAAATGGAAGCCGCTAAAAAGGGTATCGTTACCCCTGAAATGGAAACAGTGGCTAAGAAAGAAAATATGGACGTAAACGAGCTTATGGCTCTTGTTGCAGCAGGTCAGGTTGCTATCCCTGCCAACGTAAACCATACTGCTCTCTCTGCCGAGGGTATCGGTAAAGGTCTTAAAACTAAGATAAACGTAAATCTCGGTATCTCAGGTGACGCTAAGAATTATGACATTGAGATGCAGAAAGTGGATATGGCTATCAAGTTCGGCGCTGAAGCTATCATGGATCTGTCAAACTACGGCAAGACCAATACTTTCAGAAAAGAGCTAGTAGCAAAGTCGCCTGCCATGATAGGCACTGTTCCTATGTATGACGCTATCGGCTACCTTGATAAAGACCTCCTTGAGATATCCGCTCAGGACTTTCTTAAGGTAGTAAAAGCCCATGCAGAAGAGGGCGTTGACTTTATGACTATCCACGCAGGTATCAACAGACGTGCAGTCGAAGCTTTCAGACGTGAGGGAAGAAAAATGAATATCGTTTCCCGTGGCGGTTCACTGCTCTTCGCATGGATGATGATGACAGGCAATGAAAACCCATTCTTCGAGTATTATGACGAGGTGCTTGAAATACTCAGAGAGTATGACGTTACTATCTCACTTGGCGACGCACTCCGTCCGGGATGTCTTGCAGACGCTTCCGACGCCGCTCAGATCTCCGAGCTTATCGAGCTTGGCAACCTCACAAAGAGAGCGTGGGAAAAGGACGTTCAGGTAATGGTAGAGGGTCCGGGTCATATGGCAATGAACGAGATCGCCGCAAATATGATAATGGAAAAGAAGATATGCCACGGCGCACCTTTCTATGTACTTGGACCTCTGGTAACAGATATCGCACCTGGCTATGACCATATTACATCAGCCATCGGCGGAGCAATAGCCGCAGCAAGCGGTGCAGACTTTCTCTGCTATGTTACTCCTGCCGAGCATCTCAGACTTCCTGATGTTGACGACGTTAAGGAAGGCATAATCGCCAGCAAGATAGCAGCCCATGCCGCCGATATCGCAAAGGGCGTAAAGGGTGCAAGAGATATCGACGATAAAATGGCAGCGGCACGTCACAAAATGGATTGGGACGAAATGTTCGAAATAGCACTTGACGGTGAAAAGGCAAGAAGATTCTTTGAGCAGACTCCACCTGCCGACAGACATACCTGCTCAATGTGCGGCAAGATGTGTGCCGTTAGAACAACAAACATGATACTCGAGGGCAAAGAGGTAAAATTCTGCTCAGAGAAGTAGAAAACTCGATGTATGGGCGAACAGCGTTCGCCCGCATGATATAAAAATTGAATGTCAGCTCGACAATTGTACGAAAAATCGGACAATTACATGAGAGCAGATATAAAAAGAATGTAATGTGCAAGAGGAGCGTCTTGCGAACTTTTTCATAAAAAGTATTCAGCGAGGGAACCCGTGTTTCGGGGTGAGAGGGTGCAATGGAGCACCGACCGAAAATAATTTACGTCAGATCGTGAGCGGATAGCATAGCCGCGGTCTGTGCGCCGCTGGATAACTTGCTCTTTTTCGTTCGGCGGTGCGATACGATATGGAGGAATAAAAATGAAAAAGACAAACATTCACAAATTGGTATTCGCAGCAGTATTGGTAGCCCTTGCAGTGGTAGGCTCGCTCATCTCGTTCCCTATCGGCGCTTCAAAGTGCGCACCTGTTCAGCACCTTGTAAACATAATCGGTGCAGTTTTCCTTGGACCTGCATGGGCAGTGGGCGTTGGTTTCACAGCCGCACTTCTCAGAAATCTTCTGGGACTTGGCTCTCTCCTTGCGTTCCCAGGCTCAATGGTTGGCGCATTCGTTGCAGGTATGCTTTATAAGTACATAAAGAAGCTCCCTGTCGCTTATGTCGGCGAGCTTTTTGGCACGTCAGTCCTCGGCGGACTTCTTGCATACCCTGTTGCAAGATTTCTCGTTGGCGCACCAGCCGCAGCAATAACAGTTTATATCCTGCCTTTCTTTGTAAGCTGTGCAGGCGGTACAGTTCTTGCTATCGTTATCGTTACAGCTCTTAAAAAGGCAAAAGTATTTGATAATTTCCTTGGCTTCTCAAAGGAGGTAAGAGCATAATGGGCACTATAATTGAAAGCTGTGCGAAAGCAGCAGACAAGGTAAGAGATATATGCCCTTTGGTGCATTGTATCACAAATTATGTTACTGTAAATGACGTTGCAAACTGCATTCTCGCCATTGGCGCTTCACCTATCATGGCAGACGATATCGCAGAAGCAGCAGGTATAACTTCTATCTCAAAGGCTCTCGTTATAAACATGGGTACTCTCAATGCAAGAACGGTCGAGTCAATGGTAGCTGCTGGAAAGAAAGCCAACGAGCTTGGCGTTCCTGTGGTTTTTGACCCGGTTGGAGCAGGCGCATCAAATTTCAGAAATGAAACTGCAAAGCGTATACTTGAAAATGTGAAAATAAGCATACTCAGAGGAAACCTTTCTGAAATGTCATATCTTGCAGGACTAGAAGTTTCCACAAAGGGTGTTGACACCTCGGAAGCTGACGAGAAAAACGACCCTGTTTCCGTTGCGAAAAAAACAGCCGCTAAGTATAACTGCGTTGCAGCTATCACAGGTGCGGTGGATACAATAACAGACGGAAAAAGAGTCGCAAGGATATCAAATGGTCACCCATATCTTTCAAAGGTAACAGGCACAGGCTGTATGACAACAGGACTTGTAGGCTCATTCGCAGGTGCTTGCGACGATATGTATACCGCCGCTGTAACAGGCATTGCAAGCATGGGCATAGCAGGCGAGTTCGCATATGAAAATGCTGGAGAGATAGGCTCAGGAAGCTTCCATTTTTCTATCATTGACGCAATCAGCAAAATGAATAGTCAGGTATTTGCGGCTAAGGCTAAGATAGAAGAAGTTTAGTATTGCAATATTTCAGATTTAGTGGTATCATATCAATGTGATGCCACTAAATTTTATGTGGTGATGTTGCTTGCGGGGGCGAACAGCGTTCGTCCGTTTGCATTGCATATTATACTTTTTCATACAAAGGAGAATGAAAAATGACCGTAAGATTTGCTTGTGAAAAGGATATACCGCAAATGAACAGCTTGCTCTATCAGGTAGAGAGAGTTCATCAGCAGGGCAGACCTGACCTTTTTAAAGAGGGTGCGAAAAAGTATACTGATAACGAGCTTAAAGATATGCTCAAGGATAAAACTAAGCCTATATTTGCCGCAGTTGATGAAAATGATGTGATGAAGGGCTACGCTTTTTGTGTGTTTCAGGAGCATAAGGGCGACAATGTTCTCACGGATATAAAGACTTTGTATATCGACGATCTGTGCGTTGATGAAAATTGCATAGGTCAGCATATCGGCTCGGTACTTTACGAGGCGGTGAAGAAATTCGCTAAGGAGCAGGGCTGTTATAATGTTACTCTCAACGTGTGGGAGTGTAATCCATCGGCGAGAAAATTTTACGAAAAAGCAGGGCTGAAGCCATACAAGACAGGTATGGAAGTTATTTTATGATAAAAGATAAGAGGGTAAAAAAATGGACAAATCGAAAATTGACTACACGCTTTATCTCTGCACTGACCGTGGACTTATGTCCTGCGAAACTATCGAGCAGTCGGTAGAGGAGGGCGTAAAAGGCGGCTGTACAGTTATCCAGCTAAGAGAAAAGGACTGCACTTCAAGAGAGTTTTATGAGCTTGCAGTCAGAGTAAAAAAGATAACGGACAAATACAATGTGCCGCTTATCATCAACGACAGACTTGATATCGCACAGGCTGTTGATTGTGCAGGCGTTCATCTGGGACAGAGCGATATGCCATGTGCAGTTGCAAGAAAAATCCTCGGTGAGGACAAGATAATAGGTATTTCTGCGGCAACTCTTGAAGAAGCTAAAAAAGCACAGGCAGACGGTGCAGATTACCTTGGCGTTGGTGCAATGTATGCCACCAACACCAAGACAGACGCAAGAGCTGTCACAAGGGAACAACTTGTAGAAATAAGAGCCGCTGTGGATATCCCTATCGTAATAATAGGCTGAGTTAATCAAAAAACTGTGCCGAACTTTAAGGGTATGGGTATTGACGGCGCTGCGGTAGTTTCTGCGGTGGTATCTCAGCCTGATATTGAAAAGGCGGCAAAGGATCTTCGTGAGCTTTGCGAGGATTGTTTCGGAAGATAAGATGTTGAACGGGCGGTTATTAAGATCGTCCGTTTTTTGTTTTGAAAAATGTATGATTTTGTTTTTCGATTTTACACAAATTATACATTGTGCTATTGACGATTAAGTTAAAATCGGTTATAATAAATGAAAAAGCTTTGTTTTTTTGGATTAAAACGCTAATGCGTTGAAATAGTAATGTATGTTAGGAGAGTAAAAATGAAAAAAACTAAGATCGTATGCACTATCGGACCTTCCACAGATGACGAAAACATTATGCGTGAGCTTATGAAAAACGGCATGGACGTTGCGAGATTCAATTTCTCACACTCTGACCACAGCGTTCATAAGGCTCGTTTTGAAACTGTATGCAAGCTAAGGGAAGAACTTGGCGTTAATATTGCAACTCTTCTTGATACAAAAGGACCTGAGGTAAGACTTAAAAACTTTAAGGATCACAAGCCTGTTACTATCAAGGACGGCGATACATTCACACTTACCACAAGAGAAGTGGAGGGCGATGAAACTATCTGCTCTATCACATTCCCACAGCTTCCAAAGGACGTTTCTGTAGGCACTAGAATACTTATCAATGACGGAAATATCGAGCTGAAAGCACTGAGAGTTGACAACACCGATATCGTCTGCGAAGTTATCCACGGCGGAGTTGTTTCTGACCACAAGGGTATCAACGTACCTGACGTAAACCTTTCTATGCCTTATATCTCTGACGCTGATATGTCTGACCTTGAATTTGGCGCAAAAATGGGATTTGACTATATCGCTGCTTCATTCGTAAGAACAGGCGCTGACGTTATTTATCTTAGAAAATTTACTCAGAGCCTTGGCTGGTTCAATCCTAGAATTATCGCTAAGATAGAAAACGCTCAGGGTGTTGCCAATATTGACGAGATCCTTGACGCTGCTGACGGAATAATGGTAGCAAGAGGAGATATGGGCGTTGAGATACCTTTCGAGCAGATACCTGCTATACAGAAAGAGCTTATCAGAAAAGCCTACAACGCAGGCAAGAACGTTATCACAGCAACTCAGATGCTGGAGTCTATGATAACAAACGCACGTCCTACAAGAGCCGAGATAACCGACGTTGCAAACGCTATTTATGACGGCTCGTCTGCTATAATGCTTTCAGGGGAAACTGCCGCAGGTAAATATCCTGTTGAGGCTGTCAAGACCATGAGCCTTATCGCAGAAACGACCGAAAAGGATATCGACTATATCTCACGTTTCAAGAAAAGGGCAGACGAGAGAAATTCATCTATCACTGACGCTATCTCACACGCTACTGTTACAACTGCCCATGACCTTAATGCTGTAGCGATCCTGACAGTAACAAAGGGCGGAACAACAGCAAGAACGCTTTCAAAATTCCGTCCGAACTGTCCTATAATCGCACTTACAACTGACGATACAACATATCATCAGCTCAGCCTTTCATGGGGTATCAAAGCAGGCGTTATCGAAGAGAAAACAAACACTGACGAACTCATCAGACACGCTCTGGAGCGTTCTGTGGAGCTTGGCTATCTGAAGAAGGGCGACCTTGTCGTTATTACAGCAGGAGTACCGCTTGGAATGAGCGGAACGACAAATCTGCTCAAAGTTGAGAGAGCATAGTTTTTAAGTGAGGAGTGAGGAATGGCAGCGCCATACCGAGCAAATCACCAACACAAAGTAAAAGCACACACGAGCGAAGCGAGCAAAAGGTACAGGGCAAAGCCCTGTCGGAGCTTGAGGCAGAGCCTCTATAGGAGCAAGCCTACTAAGCGGTGCAGAAAAGCAATAGAAGAATTGTAAAAAAATCAATTACAAAGCGGTGTCGGAGCGGAATGCTCTGCACCGCTTTTGTTGCAAAAAATGTTTGAGCTTTTTGGAAGCGATCACTTTTTTATTCAAATAATTTTCCGTGAATTGGGTAACCAATTCTAACATATGAAAGAAGTATGGCGTAAGAGTAATATTTCTGAATGTGACTTGACTTTGATTTTGAAGTATGTTATTATTTTAACATACGAGCGGTAGTATTATTAATAGGTATGCAATACTGAATATTGAGGTAATATGTGCTGCCCGAAATCTTATGTCAGGAGAGTATAAAATGGAAAGACAGTTTTATGACGAATGGGAAGGCTTTAAGCCCGGCAGATGGTCAAACACTTCTATCAATCTTCGTGATTTTATCCAGAAGAACTTCACACCATATGACGGTGACGACAGCTTCCTTACAGGCCCTACAGAAGCAACTACTAAGCTCTGGGAACAGGTAATGGAGCTTTCAAAGAAGGAGAGAGAAGCCGGCGGTGTTCTCGATATGGACACTAAGATCGTTTCTACTATCACCTCACACGGCCCTGGTTACCTTAACAAGGATCTTGAAAAGATCGTTGGTTTCCAGACTGACAAGCCTTTCAAGCGTTCTCTTCAGCCTTTCGGCGGTATCAGAATGGCTATGAATGCTTGCGAGCAGAACGGCTACACAGTTGATCCTGAAGTTGTAAAGATCTTTACTGAATATAGAAAAACTCACAATCAGGGCGTTTTTGACGCTTACACACCTGAGATGAAGCTTGCCAGACACGCTGCTATCATCACAGGTCTTCCAGACGCTTACGGCAGAGGAAGAATCATAGGCGACTACAGAAGAGTTGCTCTTTATGGTATAGACTATCTCGTTGAGGACAAGAAGGATCAGCTTGCTACCTCACTGGTAAGAATGACTTCTAAGAACATCAGACTCAGAGAAGAGCTTTCTGAGCAGATCAGAGCCCTTGGCGAACTCAAGAAGCTTGGCGAGATCTACGGCTACGATATCTCACGTCCTGCTAAGAACGCTAAGGAAGCTATCCAGTGGCTGTACTTCGGCTACCTTGCTGCTGTTAAGGAGCAGAACGGTGCTGCAATGTCACTTGGCAGAACTTCTACATTTATCGATATCTACATCAAGAGAGATATGGACAGAGGTATCCTCACAGAGCAGGAGGCTCAGGAGCTTATCGACCACTTCATCATGAAGCTCAGACTTGTTAAGTTCGCTAGAACACCTGAGTATAACTCACTGTTCTCAGGCGACCCGACTTGGGTAACTGAGTCTATCGGCGGCGTTTCTATCGACGGCGTTCCAATGGTAACAAAGACTTCATTCAGATATCTCCATACACTTGAGAACCTTGGTCCTGCACCAGAGCCAAACATGACAGTTCTGTGGAGCACAAAGCTTCCTTCAAACTTCAAGAAGTTCTGTGCTAAGACTTCTATCAAGACTTCTGCTATCCAGTACGAGAACGATGACCTTATGAGAGTTACACACGGTGATGACTACGCTATCGCTTGCTGCGTATCTTCAATGAGGATCGGTAAGGAAATGCAGTTCTTCGGTGCAAGAGCTAACCTTGCTAAGTGCTTGCTTTATGCTATCAACGGCGGTGTTGACGAAAGACTTAAGATACAGGTTGGTCCTAAGTATCGTCCGGTTACTGGCGATTACCTCGATTATGATGATGTAATGGCTAAGTATGACGATATGATGGAGTGGCTGGCTGGTCTGTATGTAAATACACTGAACGTTATCCACTATATGCACGATAAGTATTCTTATGAGAGAGTTCAGATGGCTCTTCATGACAGAGATGTTAAGAGATACTTCGCTACAGGTATCGCAGGTCTGTCAGTTGTTGCTGACTCACTTTCTGCTATCAAGTACGCTAAGGTAAAGTGCATCAGAGATGAGGACGGAATCGTAACTGACTACGAAGTTGAGGGCGATTTCCCTAAGTATGGTAACAACGACGAGAGAGTTGACAAGATCGCAGTTGACCTCGTTAGAACATTTATGGACAAGATCAGAAAGCACCACACATACAGAGATGGTGTTCCTACAATGTCTATCCTTACTATCACATCTAACGTTGTTTATGGTAAGAAGACTGGTTCTACACCTGACGGAAGAAAGATCGGTGTGCCTCTTGCTCCTGGTGCTAACCCAATGCACGGCAGAGATACTCACGGCGCTTCTGCTTCACTTTCTTCTGTTGCTAAGCTGCCATTCAGACACGCTCAGGACGGTATCTCAAACACATTCTCTATCATTCCTGACGCTCTTGGCAAGGACGACAAGGTATTCATGGGCGACCTTGATATCGAAAGCATAGCTAAGGAGCTTAACGAAGATGGGGTTTAATGTTAAAAAGGA
>ERZ506753.1653-NODE-1653-length-12839-cov-5.225986_pt1 | contig 12839 bp, 9 predicted proteins | sample MGYA00513044_ERZ506753 | MGnify/ENA metagenome assembly ERZ506753 | reverse complement strand
TAACGGTGTTGTGATCATTACGACGAAAAGCGGAAAACAAGGCAAAACAAATGTAAGTTTCCGTTCCGACTGGGGTTTCTCAAACATGGCAATAGATTATCGTCCTATGCTCGACGGTGACTCGCGCCGCGAACTCTTATGGACCGGTCTCAAGAATTACGGGTTATACACCGGAAACATGTCCGATGCAGATGCCGCAACTTTTGCAGACCAGAACATCGAGGACTTTGCTTCAAAACCCTCGACCGGATGGACGGATTGGAAAGACCTGCTTTTCCGTAACGGTTCTCATCAGAACTACCAGCTGAGCGTATCTGGTGGCAATGACCGTACCAAGTTCTACACATCAGTAGCTTATACCAATCAGGAAGGTATCATTTACAAACAAGGTCTGGAACGTTTCACTGGTAATGCAAACCTCACTCATAAGTTTGGAGACTTTGAAGTTCAGGTTACAAGCCAATTCTCAAAAGTAAGACAAAACAAAACTAATGAAGCTACCTCCTATGATGGACCTGTGGCCAATTACGCATTCTTCCAAAGCCCCTCATCAACCCCTTATAATGAAGACGGCACATTAAACAATGGTTGCGGCGTATTTGGAGTCAATCCTTTGTATGAAAGAGAACACAGCTCCGACGTTTATACCCTGATGAAGGCATTCAATACAATCAAGTTGACCTATAATATTTGGGACAAGTTGAATTTAAGTGAAAAGATTGCTTATGATTACGCACAAGGAACCAATGACGTTCTTTGGGACAGACACTCAAACAATGGTGCCCCCGGTGGTGTCATGCAGCGTATCGTCAATCGTAATGACCAGCTGAATACACAAACCCAGCTCTCTTACATCAACTCTTTCGGTCTGCACAATATTGACGCCCTGCTTGGTTTTGAAACACAAGATACGGAATATGCTTTCAACTACATGGCAGGCCAAGACTATCCGGGTGATTTGTACGAATTGACAAATGCCGGTTCAACAAGTGCCGAAACCAACAGACAGAGCTATCGCATGACTTCGTTCCTCGGACGTGCCAATTATAACTACGCAGACAGATATTATCTCGGTCTCAGCTATCGTACCGACGGAAGTTCACGTCTGGCAAGAGAAAACCGTTGGGGAAGTTTCTGGTCGGTTTCCGGAGCATGGAGATTCATAGACGAAAGTTTCCTAAATCCCGTCAAGAGTGTATTGACAGATGGAAAGCTCCGTGTGTCATACGGTGTAAACGGAACGCAACCTTCAGACTATTACGCTTATATGAATCTTTATAAATATGGAATCATATACAATGGACAGTCAGGAATGTCAATCGTCGGAATTGCAAACCCAGACCTGAAATGGGAAAAGAACAAAACATGGAATATCGGTCTCGACCTTTCATTCATTGACCGTATCTCTGTAACATTCGACTACTATCAGCGTAAAACCAGCGACCTTATATATGACCTCCCCGTATCACAAGTTGGCGGATATTATGATGGCAATTATGGATATACCACTCCGCAAAACATCGGTTCACTGAAGAACTCCGGTTTTGAGTTGACCATTACATCAACCAATTTCAGAAACAAGGATTTCACGTGGACCACTTCTCTGAACATGGCACACAACAGCAACAAACTGACTAAATTGGATGGCCAGCAGAATGAAATCGTATCAGGACCGCTGATTCACCGTGTAGGCGAACCTTACTATTCATACTATGTTTATGAATACGCCGGAGTCGACGCTGAGACCGGTAAAGAAATGTTCTATCTGAATGACGGAACAGAGAACGCCCGCAAGACTACTACAAATATCTCTGAAGCCAACAAAACTATTGTAGGCAAGCATCAGGCTAGTATAGAAGGCGGTCTTACCAACAACCTCAAATGGAAGTTTATCGACTTGGGCTTCACTTTCACTTATTCATTGGGTGGTGATGCTTTTGACTACTCCACTTGGCAGCACTCCAATGGCGGTTCATATCTATACGGTGGTGCCGTACCGACATACTATGACATCTCAAAGATGTGGACGGGCCCGGGCGACACGAATGCCACATTGCCTAAATTTGAATATGGAAGCGCAGCTTCACTGTCTTCACGCTGGCTGATGCCTACTGATTATCTACGTCTGAAGAACCTCACATTAGGTGTAAGCATTCCGCAAAACTATATCAGCAAGCTTGGGCTCAGCAAAGCCAGAATCTACTTCTCTGGTTCCAACCTGCTTACATGGAAGTCTAAAGACTTATTTGTAGATCCGGAAATGCGTGTAGACGGACTATGCACATTTGAGACTCCGGCATTGAGAACATATACATTCGGAATAGAATTGAATTTCTAACTAATAAAGATACGAAAATGAAAATATTAAAGACATTATACACAGCAACGCTTTGCGCAGCTATGGCAGTCAGCACTTCATCATGCCTCAACAGTTGGCTGGATCAGTCACCCGCAGACGGAATAGATGCTGAAACCGCAATCAAGAACAGCGATGATTTGGCCAATGTGCGGACGGGACTTTATGCTGCCGTTAAAGGTAACAGTAGCCTGATTAATTATTATGGACGCCTCATGTTCGTATACGGTGACATGAGAGGGGAAGATATCCAATATGAATATAACGGTGGAAGTGGAAGAGCAAACTTCTACTACTATATGGAATATACAACTGCAGACAATTTCACCACTTCAACAGCTGTATGGCAGATGCCTTATGTAGTCATTGCACGCGCCAACCGTCTGATTCAGGCAGCAGAAAGTGGCAACCTGACCGATGCGGCAGAGGCAAAAGCCACTATTGACCAATATGATGCAGAAGCAAAAGTTCTGCGCGCCATGGCACTGTTTGACCTTACGCGTATCTACGGTAAACCTTATACGGTAGATCAAGGCAGCTCACTCGGTGTGCCCATCGCTACCTCCCCGCTGGAATCGACAGAAAAGCCAAGCCGTAGCACGGTAGCCCAATGTTATGAGACTATTGAAAAGGATTTGACAGATGCAATCAACTCAAATGCACTGCCCCAAACCAATGAAGTGGGCTATGTCAGCCTTTGGGCTGCCAAAGCCTTGCAGGTACGTGTATATATGACAAAAGGCGAATGGAGCAAGGCTTTATCCGTAGCTGAAGACATCATATCAAACTCGTCTTACAAACTTTGGGAACCGTCAGAATACGTTACTGCATGGAGCAAAAGTGATGCCAATCATTCAAAAGAAATCATGTTCGAGATTTCCATCAACAACAATACTGACTGGACAGACCGTGAAGGTATTGCCTACTTATATGCAGACAAGGCTGGCGCTTCTCCCGGATATGGAGATGTAATTGTCACAAAAGACTTCTCTGACATGCTTACATCCGACCCGGCAGACATCCGTAACGACATATTATTGGCAGCGGCAGCAGGAGGATTTGACAAACGTAAAGTTTACATCAACAAAATGCCTGCTGTAAACGGAGATGTGCGTTACTCCAATGTCCCATTGCTGCGCTTGTCAGAAGTTTACTTGTCAGCAGCAGAAGCAGCTTTCCAGGCCGGAGACAAGAACAAGGCTGCCAACTTGCTGAACGATATCATTTCCAACCGTACAACGGATGAAAGCAAACAAGTAACCAGCGGAAACATCACATTAGACCGCATCTACATTGAACGCCGCAAGGAACTTGTAGGTGAAGGACAGCGCTACTTCGATGTTATGCGCCGAGGTGAAACCGTTACACGCTACACGGACGTTAATGACAGAGGATGGCACGACGTATTGAGCGAAGAAGCGCGTACATTCAACCGCGACTCCAAGAAAGCGCTCCCGTTGATTCCCGTCGGTGAAATCAATGCCAATCCGAACATAGAACAGAATCCAGGCTATTAATCAATAGTAGCCTAAAGAAACTTGGGAATTCTCCCAATGTGTTTTTATAAATAAAGTGTTTAGAGGAGGTGTGCCAGTGATGGTATGCCTCCTTCTTTCAATATATCCACCAATATCGGTTTCACTCCGCTGACAAAACACTCAACGGCAATAACCATCAGGATAAGTCCCATCAGACGCATCATCACATTGTTTCCCGTCTCACCCAGGATTTTGACCAACCGCGTGGAAGCACGCAATATAAAAAAGGTAATCAGATAAATAAAGGCAATCATTCCTATAAGAACTCCTTTCATCTGAATGGTGTGGGCATCCTGCATCAGCACAATGGCATTGGCTATGGCACCTGGACCACAAAGCATCGGAATTCCAAGAGGAGTAATGGAAATATCATCGGCATAAGTCTTGATTTCCTCGTCTTTCAGCTTCATCGGGGTATAACGGGCTTGCAGCATATCGAAGCCAATCTTAAAGATAATAACTCCACCGGCAATACGGAAACCATTGGTAGAGATACCGAAGAACTTAAAGAGGAACTGCCCTGCAAACGTAAAGACCATAATTGTTATAAAGGCAACCAGAGTGGCGCGCGATACTACCGACTGCCGTTCACGGTCCGTCATTCCATGCGTCATGGTCAAAAACACCGGCATGGTGCCGAGAGGGTTTGTCAACGTAAAGAAGGAGGTAAAACAAAGTAAAGCGAAAGGTAAGATTGTGTCCATAGCTGTATAATATACGTTTCTGTAGACAAAAGTACAACTAAAAATTTCAATGTCACAGAATCTGCATCAATTCTTTCAGATTACTGATATGATAAGTCGGTTGGAAAGGCAGTTCTTCCTTCCCGGTTACATTATAAAACACTTGGTGCATACCCACTCCTTTGGCTCCTGCCACATCATTCTCCCAACTATCGCCTATCATCAAAGAATCACACACCTCGGATTGTGTGGCAGAAAGGGCAAAATGAAAAATTTCGGGCCAGGGCTTCAAGATACCGATGTCATCAGAGAGAACAATCTTCTTAAAAAAGTGGTCAATGCCTGCCGAACGCATCTTATGACATTGCAGCTCCTGGAAGCCGTTGGAAAGGATATAGAGGTTATATTTCCCCGCCAAATATTCCAGTACCTCATACGCATGCGGCATCAGCCGACTTTTTGTGGGAATGACCGAAAAGAAATCATCAGAAAAAGCCTCGGCCAAAGCAGCATCCCTCGCCCCTACTGCCTCCAGAGGATATAGGAAACGCTGGCGGTTCAACTCTTCCTTACTGACCTGCCCCCTACCGTATTCTTCCCATAGCTCTACATTGCGATACTGATAAAGTGTATAGAAATGCTGGAAAGACCGAAAGAAACGGTCATAATCATACTTCTGATACATCTCTTCGAATGTATCGCGTGCATTAAGGGAAAATGCCCAAAGCGTATCGTCCAGATCAAAAAAGAGGTTCTTATATTGAAATGCCATAACTTAAAGGAAAGGGATATATAAAATGGACGCAGATTATCAATTCCAATAACCTGCGTCCGTTCTGTATCAATCTTATAACAGTATTATTTTACTTGGATTACCAAATACTTGGACACACCCCAGAAGTCTTTCGGATTTGTAATCTTCAAAGTCAGCTGTCCTTTATCATCCTTCTCCAACGCATAAGAGCCCGCGGGATGAGTAGTCAAGATATCAGCATCTTTAGAGTATAGTTTAATCTCTTTTGTCGTACGGATATCCACTTGTGTAAAGTAGTCCTTGTTGATATCAGAATCTTTCAGCACTTGGCCTTTTTTGAAAAGGCCGGTATTTGTCAATATCTTCTGGTCTTTCAGCTCCTTCTTTGTGCCAAACACAAACCAAGCTGTGTTAAGTGCCTTATCTTGCTCGGCAACGGTTTTGGCCTTCGCCTCATTTTCGGCAGTCAATTCCTCCTTCTCACTAGACAAGCCGGTTACGGCAGCATCCAGTTCCTGGATACGGATATTCTTGGAAGCCAGCTCAGCCTGCAATTCTTCAATACGCTGGGTCTTTGCCACCAACTCCTGAGTCAAAGATTCTACAGCCCTCTTCAACTGGGCAGAGTTATTCTTACTGTTCTTCAACATAGATTGCAGTTTGGCAATCTGTTCCTTGTTCTCTTCCATCTGTTTACGGATAAATTCAATGTCCGACGCAATCTGCTGCTTGGCATTCAAAGAGCCTTCTGCCACAGCACCACGCTGCAAATCCACACGGCTCTCTGCTGCATTAATCTGGCGGAATCCCTCTGAAATATCATTGAAAGTGCCCATCATCTCGTCCAATTCAGCATTACGCTGAGTCAGTTCCATCAATAAAGAATCATTTTCAGCTTTCAGCTGGTTCTTACTGCCACCAGAGAAGCTGTCACACGAAGCCATTACAGCCGCGCATACAATTAAAACTGCTAACTTTTTCATACGCTTTCGTTTTACGTTTGGTTAATGAAGTTATTTAATCGTCTATTCCTGTTACTACAATCACAATTTCACCGCGCGGTTCGTTTGCCGTGAAATGTTCAATCAATTCTGTAAGCGTTCCACGCACCGTTTCTTCGTGCATCTTTGAGATTTCCCGCGAAACAGAAGCCTGACGTTCGGCACCGAAATGTTCGGCAAACTGCGTCAAAGCTTTTACCAATCTATGGGGAGACTCATAGAACACCATGGTACGACACTCCTCGGCCAATGCCTTCAGGCGGGTCATCCTTCCTTTCTTCTGTGGAAGGAAACCTTCAAAACAGAACTTCTCATTCGGCAGTCCGGAAGCCACCAATGCCGGTACAAAAGCTGTCGCTCCCGGCAAGCATTGCACTTCGATGCCGTTACGCACACACTCTCTGACTACCAGAAAGCCCGGGTCGGATATACCTGGCGTACCTGCATCCGAAATCAAAGCTACAGTTTCTCCCCCCTTTATTCTATTAACAACACTTTCAACCGTTTTATGTTCATTAAATTTATGGTGAGATTGCATCGCATTCTTTATTTCGAAGTGTTTCAGCAATATGCCGGAGGTACGTGTATCCTCAGCAAGTATCAAATCCACTTCTTTCAGAATCCGGATAGCACGGAATGTCATATCTTCCAAATTTCCTACCGGGGTAGGCACTACATAAAGTTTTCCCATACTTATCGGTCGTTTAGCTGAAATATTTTTTGAGGAGTTCCATAAAATCGACGGCGGCTTCATTTTCTTCATCCGGGTGCACTTCCGAAGCAAAAATATCCATAGCCTTGTCCAAAGAAGGAGCCTCACCCAAACGTCGTACCACTTCATTCATCCGTGCAGCATCGCCTGCGAACAGTTCGCGGACAAAACGGAATGAATCGTTCAGACTGATGGCATGTTTCAAATCCTTGGCAGGCTTGATGCGTTCTGCCAAAATAGGAACTGTTTCCGGTTCCTCACATACCATCTTCACTGTATCAGGAATAACCGATTCGACCGGAGAAACCGATTCGGTCAAAGGAGTAGTAACAGCAGGGGGTTCCTCCAGGGGCGGCACAACAGCCGTTGGCGCCTCCTCAAGCAGTTCTTGCAACGCCTCCAAGCGTGCCTTCATCTGCTGGATATTCCGTTTTGCCACAATCTTCAATGTCGGATTGGCATCACTTGAAATGGCCTGCATCAAACATTTCAATTCCTGAATATCTAATTCTATGTCGTTTAATAAGGTTTGCATATCCTTTACACAGTCCGTGTTAACGCTACAAATGTAGAAATAAATAATGAAAAAATATCGGAAAGCAAACAAAAGTGTTATCATTATCCGGAAAAGATGAATTTGAATACATCCAAAAGAAAAGGTTGTGACTATTCTCCTAGCACAACCTTTTCCCATAGAAATACTTTATAATTAAAGCTAACTATTCTATTGGAATTCATTTCCTATTTGAATAACAGTTCCCTTTAATTCCCCATCCGGCAACTTTACTTCTTTCTTCTCTCCATTAACCGCCACTACTAAAATATTTTCACGTTGAGTAGGATCTGATACGTACACCTTCCAACCGTTAGCATTGATACGTAAAATAAAAAGTCCTTTCCTATCACTCTCAAATTTCACTTTCTTGGATAAAGTAACTTCTCCCTTATCATACATCGCCAACAAATAAGTTTCTTTATCAATCTGTACAGCTTGACATTGTGATGTATTACTTATTACTTTAAAAGAGGACAAATCAAAACGTCTGACTTGCTCGGGAGAGCTGGCGGGAAGTATCATGTACTGATAAGAAGCATCCTGTGGAAGTGTTCCATGATCGAAATAAAGCGTATAGATATTTTGCGTTATCTGCTCACTTTTAGGATAAATCTTCATAATGTTATTCCATAGGCCAGTTCTCTTTTCGGAAAAAGCTCTTCCTTTTCCATCAAGCACAATATACCCCGTTTGATGATGAAAGAAACGCTCGGGTTTATCTGCTGAAAAACAGATATCTTTCACCGTATTCCATTTACCATTTTCCAAATGCAAGAGTTTTTCTTTTAGTAGTGCCTGTTCAATAGACGTATTTACCAAATAGCTGCTATCCGAATGAATATCTGCACCAAGACACAAGACATAATCCGAAGTAAATATCCATGCCTTTTTTGCATAAAGTCCATCACGAACCAATTCCATTGAAGTCATGCCTACATTACCGTCATTCACATTACCTACAAACGAACCCTTATTTTGCTTTTCAAGCCATCCCATCACATGCACACGTTTATCCTCTTGATAACAAGTCACTCCTGGGACTTTTCTCCAATCCCAACAAGGAAATATATCTGTATATTCTTCTCCATCCACATAAGTATATAGCGCACCATCTGCCAAGTAATAGCCTTTCACATTATCAGTACCCGATTCTGTACCAATTACCCTATCAGATGCCATTCTAAGAGACGCCATCCAATCCGAACAGCGATGAATAGTAATATCCGACTTCCAAAAATGATATTGCCCCAATAGACCTACTGGCGTCTTTCCCAAATTCTCATCAATAAGTGCTTGATAAGCATTATTATTGTTGCTATTAATACCAGCCAATGCATTTACTGAAAATAATGTAGAAAAGCTCTTATGCCGTTGTGCCTGTCTATAAAGTTGACGACCAAGATTATTGATATCCATCTTATTTTTCCACAAGATTCTCCTAACACCAGTATTCACATAATCACTGATAATTTTAAAATGCTCTTGTTCAAGAGCCAATGACGTATCATCCAGAATATATGCCCAGAAACTCATTGTAGCCAAATAGGCTGCACCATAGTTCCCCGCCTGCTGCTGAGGCCCATGTTGATGAAAACTTTGATCTGCTTTGATGCCTTCAGCCTTTCCATAAGCCATTTTTATCTCACTATTTATAACATCTCTCGCTCTCTGTATCATCTGAATATCCCCTAATAACAAGCCTTTTACAATTACATTGCCAGCCAGCCATACTCTATTTTGAGCAGTCATGCCAATTTTAGCTTTATCCATTACCTCAAGGGCTCCACTTTTTTCCTGTTCAGACATCTGGTCTTCAAACAATATGAATGCTGCTCCTAGCACCTTGGGAATACCGATCTCATTATACCACCAATTAGAAGAAATCGGCTTTACTTGAAACCAATAAGCTAATGCTTTATGAATAGCCTCTGCCACTTCCTGAGATTTATATAGAACATGGTTCGGGTTCCTATATACTTTAGCTAATTCAAGAACTCGAGAAGCGTGTACTCTTGGAGCCCACCCTGCTGCATTATTTGCAAAATCCAAGTCGGACCAACAACCCTCTACACTCAGTTTATGAATTATATTCTGAACATACTCCACTTCTATAGGATAACGCTCCATCAATTCAACAATCATCTGGTCCCCCACAATCTTTTCACGAGGAGTTTGACACATCAGCGTTGTAAGCAGAGAATCAGAATTAGTACAAAGAATACTTTCTATATATTTCTTTTTTATCACAGATAAATCATCTGCTTTTACTCCAACTGTCATGCATAGAAACAATAGAAAGAAAATAAATCGTATCATACGCAACATTCGTTTTATTCTTTTAAAAAGGTTATTACATTAGTGTCCACTTAAAAATCACAGGATCTTTTTGAAATTATTGATATTCAGTTTGTTATAATGGTTTTGTTGATGCGACGATTTCAATTTAATTTAGCGGTCTGAATCAGACTGTTATGAATAAAGAGAAGTACGTTTTTGCCCAATTAATCCAATTCCTCAATGCCGACAAGTTCAGACATATCGTAGATAAGTATAATGGCGACAAGTATGTCAAGAGCTATACTTGTTGAAATCAGCTACTTACGTTGATGTATGGGCAGTTATCCAATCGCGAAAGTCTGCATATGCTTATTGTTGCACTGGAAGCTCACAGTCGGAAGCTGTACCATTTGGGCATGGGCAAATCTGTGACGCTTAGCAATCTTAGCAAGGCTAACGAACGGCTCGACTACCGCATCTTCGAGGAGTTTGCTTTCTTCATGATTGGGCAGGCAAGATGCAAACGACAGACCGGTATTTTCAAACTCGGCGGTAACGTTTATGCCTTTGATTCGACCACAATCGACCTCTGTCTGTCAGTATTTGAATGGGCTAAATTCCGGTCTCGCAAGGGCGGCATAAAAATGCACACTTTGTACGATATTGAGACCCAAGTGCCTGCCTTCGTGCATATTACACTTGCTTTGGCTCACGATTCCAAGGCAATGCCGGAAATACCGTATGAGCCTAATGCACACTATATCTTCGACCGTGGTTACAACGATTTTGCCAACCTATACAAGATAAATCTCATCGGTGCGAAGTTCGTTTTGAGAGCCAAAACCAACGTGCGGTTCAAGCCGCAAATTATGGAAACGCAGACTCCCTTCGGGAATCGTTTCCGATGCAATCGGGCACTTTACAGTGTGTAAAAGCGTCCGCGATTACCCAGAATTGATTAGGAAAGTTATCTGCACCGACCCTAAAGACGGCACAAGATACATCTTTCTGACTAACAATCTTGAGGCTTCCCCTCAAACAATCTCCTTGCTTTATCGCAATAGGTGGAGCGTAGAGCTGTTCTTCAAATGGATCAAACAAGATTTCAAAATCAAGAAGTTTTGGGGGACATCGGGAAATGCAGTTCGTATCCAAATCTATTGTGCCATAATCACTTACTGCTTAGTGGTAATTGTGCAACATGATATGCAATTAGAGCGGAACATATATGAGGTTTTGCAAATCCTCGGCATTTCACTGACCGATAAAACACACTTGCGCGCCCTCTTCAACAAATCGAATATCAAAAATGTCAATGATCTCTATGGTTTCCGTGAACCGAATTTATTTAATTTTTAACCCCGTCCATTTTTAGTGGACAGTAATGAGGTTATTATAGAAGTTTAACAAAAATAGCATCATTTCTCTATAAGTTCAAAACTTACAGTCTTCAGATTATCTGAACTATTGCCGACAAAAAGTTTAAACTCACCCGGTTCTGTGACAAATTTCTTTTCTGCATTAAAAAATCCAAGTTCCTCTGTGGACAAAATGAATCTTACTTCTTTAATTTCTCCCGGAGCCAATTCTACTTGTTTTATCCCACAGAGTTCAAGCACTGGACGTGTCAGAGAACTCACAACGTCCTGTAAATATAGTTGAACAGTTTCTTTTCCACGATAACTTCCCGTATTTTTAACTATAGTTGTCAATATAATATGTTCTCCCGGTTTATATTGTTGCTTGGTTAGTATAGGAGCTGCAATATCAAATGTTGTATAACTCAATCCATAACCAAAAGCATAAGCAGGCAACATACTCTCATCCATATAGCCGCTTACCCAAGGATTATTGGGAGTCCATGCACGGCCAGTACTTTTATGGTTATAATACAAAGGACATTGACCTACATTACGGGGAAAAGTCATAGGTAGCTTCGCTGATGGATTATATTTTCCGGTAAGTACATCCGCTATTGCATTACCGGCCTCCGTACCCAACCACCAAGTAAAAAGAATAGCATCCGTATAGGGTTCCATTTGAGAGAATATCAACGGGCGTCCTCCCATTACTAAAGTGATTACAGGTTTTTGCGTTGTTTCCTTTATCTTCTTTACCATGTACTGCTGATTAGCATCAACATTAATATCTACCTTAGATTTAGCCTCTCCGGACTCCATTGCACGTTCTCCGACAGATACAATAATTATATCATATTCTGTCAGTTTCGGTAGTACTTTCAACTCATTTGTTTCCAAATCATATCCCTCTATATATGTTATTTCAGCATGAGGCAAAGCAGCCCGCAGTCCATCATAAACAGTTATTACATCTTCAGCTTTTCCTAAAGCAGACCAATTGCCCAACATTTCTTTAGAAGCCTTATTTAAAGGACCAACCAATGCGATTCGCTTCGCAGTTTCAGCAACTGGTAAAACTGACTTATTCTTAAGAAGCACAATAGAACTTGAACCAGCCTCACGAGCAACTTGTCTATTAGCTGTTACAATTTCCTTATCCTCTATTTCCTTTGCTCTATTATTATAACAATAAGGATTGTCAAAAAGCCCCAACTCAAACTTTTTAGTAAGAATACGCCTTACGGCATCATCAATCAAAGCCATATCCACTTTACCTTCATTCACTAAATCGACCAAATGTTTGGTATAAGTCATAGAATGCATATCCATATCACAACCTGCTATAGTAGCCAATCGTCCTGCATCTTTATTATCTTTAGCCATCCTATGTTTAGCTATCTCACCAACAGATCCCCAATCGCTAACTACAAATCCTTTAAATCCCCATTCTCCCTTCAAGAGATCCCTTTGTAAAACCTTATGAGCTGTCGCAGGAATGCCATTTATCTCATTAAAAGCATTCATAAAGGTAGCTACACCGGCTTCTACTGCCGCCCGAAAAGGAGGCAGATAGACTTGCAGAAGCGTATGTAGATCGGAAG
>ERZ506753.1651-NODE-1651-length-12858-cov-5.691791_pt1 | contig 12858 bp, 5 predicted proteins | sample MGYA00513044_ERZ506753 | MGnify/ENA metagenome assembly ERZ506753 | reverse complement strand
AACGCTAGCCTGTCACGCTAGAGGTCGACGGTTCGAGCCCGTTCCGGGTCGCCACTTGCTGCTATGGCTCAGGTGGTAGAGCACATCCTTGGTAAGGATGAGGTCACCAGTTCGAATCTGGTTAGCAGCTCCAAAAGCTCTTCGAAGTATTATTGCTTCGGAGAGCTTTTGTTTTTGGCTTGGATCAGGGGGAAGAGAAGCGCAACTGTTTTGATTTGAACCGATCGAATCCTGATAGAAGATGATTGCTATTCGATTGTTTTCCTACTCTGAATACGGAACTAATTTGTAGAGCGGTTTCTGGATCGATCTGTGGAAGTTCACAGAACACTGCCATCCTTTTGCGCGTAATAAACTTTTCTATTTTCAGGATACAAAAGGTGGATATATGCTGGGTTCTCCTTTGATGGGATTGAGGCACAGGTATCATTGGATGTCTGTGATCCCTGTAAGCGGCCAATTTTTGTTGTCGGTGCCTGGTATGGAGCGAAACGTTGGCGATATTCATGCGCTGATTGCGATTTATTGAGAGCTGCTGAATCGATTGCTTTGCTTAAATGTGTAGAAAACGAGCATTTGTTCACCTGCTTTTCCCAATCGTCAACTCCTGAAAACAGCCAAAAATGCAGGAATAAATTGAAAAAACACCGCCAAAAGTGATTTTGACGGTGTTTTTTATGTATTTTTTCCAATTTACGCTTGACAATGCTTGTCATCAAGTTTATAATAAACTACTGCATATAATGGCGTTTTGTCTGCCCGGCCTTCTTTTTATCAACTGCATTCTATCATGTTCTGCACAAAAATGCAAGGCCTTTTGACAATGATTTATACCAGTTTTATGCGGGACAGTGCGCAAGGATTCCTATTGCTTTACTTTTCCCCGAATAAAACGAACCAATACCCATGGGGATAAAAAAAGAACGGAGTGATGAGCCTATGGTGAAAGTGAAACCTGTTCAGCTTGGCAACAATACCCGCATGAGCTTCGGGCGGATCAACGAGGTCATGGAGATGCCCAATCTCATCGAGGTGCAAAAGAATTCCTACCAGTGGTTCTTGAACGAGGGGCTCAAGGAGGTCTTCCGCGATATTGCGGAGATTACGGATTACACCGGTAATCTTGTGCTGGATTTTGTCGGCTACCGTATGGACGATCAGCCGAAATATACCGTTGCGGAGTGCAAAGAGCGCGATGCGACCTATGCTGCTCCCATGCGCGTGCGTGCACGGCTCATCAATAAGGAAACGGGCGAGATTAAAGAGAACGAAGTGTATATGGGTGATTTCCCGCTCATGACGGACAGCGGCACTTTTGTGATTAACGGAGCGGAGCGTGTTATCGTCTCCCAGCTCGTGCGTTCTCCTGGTGTGTATTACGGGATGAGCCACGACAAAACCGGCAAAAAGCTTTTCACCTCCACCATTATTCCGAACCGCGGCGCATGGCTCGAGTATGAGACGGATCAAAACGATGTGTTTTACGTCCGTATTGATAAAAACCGCAAGATTCCGATCACCACCTTTATCCGTGCTTTGGGCTTGGGCAGCGATGCGGAGATTTTGGAATATTTCGGAAACGATGACCGCATTGTTGCAACGCTTGAAAAAGAGCGCGATACCCGCGAGGCGACACAAAACACAGAAGAAGCCCTGCTTGCCGTTTACCGCAAGCTCCGTCCGGGCGAGCCGCCCGCGGTAGAGACTGCGCAGGCGCACATTGACGGCTTGTTCTTTGATGCTCACCGCTATGACCTCTCCCGCGTGGGGCGCTATAAATATAATAAAAAGCTTTGCATTTCTGCACGCTTAGCCGGCAACAAGCTCATGCAGCCCATTGCGAGCCCAGTGACCGGTGAACTGCTGGCTGAGGCAGGAGAGATGCTCACGCGCGAAAAGGCCTATGAGATTGAACAGGCCGGCGTAAGCGTGGCTTATTTGGATGTGGAAGGCAAAGAGGTCAAAGTGATCTCCAATGGCATGGTGGATATCAGCGGATATGTTGATTTTCCGCAGGAGGAGCTTGAGGATATCGGCATCAATGAAAAGGTTCGCTTTACTGTTTTGATGGAAATCCTCGAAAAGTGCGGCGACGACCGTGACGCTCTTTTTGCAGAGTTGAAAAGCCGCTGTGACGACCTGATTCCGAAGCATATCACGATTGATGATATTTTTTCTTCCATCAACTACCTTGATTGCCTGGCGGACGAGATCGGAACAACGGATGATATCGACCATTTGGGCAACCGCCGCATTCGTTCTGTGGGCGAACTGCTGCAAAACCAATTCCGCATTGGCTTTACCCGCATGGAGCGCGTGGTGCGCGAACGCATGACGACTCTTCAGGCGCAGGATAGCGCAACGGTTACGCCCCAGGCGCTGATTAATATTCGCCCCGTGCTGGCTGCCATCAAGGAGTTTTTCGGCTCCTCGCCGCTGTCGCAGTTTATGGATCAGCCGAATCCGTTGGCGGAGTTGACGCATAAGCGCCGCCTTTCCGCCCTTGGCCCCGGCGGCCTTTCCAGAGACCGTGCCGGATTTGAGGTGCGTGACGTACACTATAGCCACTATGGCCGCATGTGCCCAATTGAAACGCCGGAAGGCCCGAACATCGGCTTGATCTCCTACCTTGCCACTTTTGCGAGGATCAATAAATATGGCTTCATTGAAGCGCCGTTCCGCCGTGTTGATAAAGAGACGGGCGTGGTGCTGGATGAAGTGGTTTATATGACGGCCGATGTGGAGGATGATTACATCGTGGCCCAGGCCAATGAGCCGCTCGATGAAAATGGCCGTTTTGCCCGCGCGAAGGTCAATGCACGTTACCGCGATGAATTTCTGGAAATTGAAAACTCCAAGGCGGATTTCATGGATGTTTCTCCGAAGATGGTTGTATCCGTCGCCACGGCGATGATCCCCTTCCTGGAAAACGACGACGCAAACCGTGCACTGATGGGCGCCAACATGCAGAGGCAGGCTGTACCGCTGCTCAAAACGGAATCGCCTATCGTCGGCACTGGCATGGAATATAAGGCCGCCGTTGACTCTGGCGTTACAGTGCTCGCAAAACGTGCCGGTACGGTAACGCACGTCAGCGCGAAAAAGATTGAGATTAAACCCGACGATCAGAAGAATGATCTGGATATCGACACCTATGACGTGATTAAATTCATGCGTTCTAACCAAGGCACCTGCATCAACCAAAGGCCGATTGTTGCCCGCGGCCAGCATGTGGAGGCGCACGAGGTGATCGCGGACGGTCCCGCCACCTCCAACGGTGAGATCAGCCTCGGCAAAAATGTGCTGATTGGCTTTATGACCTGGGAAGGCTACAACTACGAGGACGCCGTCCTGATCAATGAAAAGATTGTGCGCGACGATGTGTTCACTTCTATTCATATTGAGGAGTATGAAACGGAAGCGCGCGATACGAAGCTTGGGCCGGAGGAGATCACCCGCGATATTCCGAACGTCGGCGAGGATGCACTGAAGGATCTCGATGAATTCGGTGTGATTCGTGTAGGCGCTGAGGTGCACTCTGGCGATATCCTTGTTGGTAAAGTGACGCCGAAGGGCGAGACGGAGCTCACCGCTGAGGAGCGTTTGTTGCGCGCCATCTTTGGCGAGAAGGCGCGCGAGGTGCGCGATACTTCTCTGCGCGTGCCCCATGGCGAATACGGCATCGTTGTGGATGTGGAGGAATTTACCCGCGCCAATAGCGATGAGCTGAGCCCCGGCGTCAATAAGGTTGTGCGCTGCCACATTGCGCAGAAGAGGAAGATTTCCGTCGGCGATAAAATGGCAGGCCGCCACGGTAACAAGGGCGTTGTGTCCCGTATCCTGCCGCAGGAAGATATGCCCTTCCTGCCCGATGGCACGCCGCTCGATATCATCCTGAATCCCCTGGGCGTTCCGTCCCGTATGAATATCGGCCAGGTGCTGGAAGTGCATCTTGGCTATGCGGCGAAAACCCTTGGCTGGAAGATTATGACCCCGGTATTCGACGGCGCGCATGAGGCGGATATCCGCGATGCGCTGCGAGAAGCAGGCCTGCGTGAGGATGGCAAAACAATCCTTTATGACGGCCGCACAGGCCGCCAGTTTGACAACCCCATCACGGTCGGCGTGATGTACTTCTTAAAATTGCATCATCTGGTTGACGATAAGATTCATGCGCGTTCCACCGGCCCCTATTCTCTGGTAACGCAGCAGCCGCTCGGCGGTAAAGCGCAGTTTGGCGGCCAGCGCTTTGGCGAGATGGAGGTTTGGGCGCTCGAGGCTTATGGCGCCGCCTATACTTTACAGGAGATCCTAACGGTCAAGTCGGATGACGTAGTCGGCCGTGTGAAAACCTATGAGGCAATCGTCAAGGGCCAAAATGTGCCGAAGCCCGGCGTGCCGGAATCCTTCAAGGTGCTCATTAAAGAGCTGCAAAGCCTTGGCCTGGATGTGAAGGTGCTGGATAAGGAAGAAAATGAAATCGATCTCAAGCAGAATTTCGACGGCGACGAACCCAGCTTCAGCAATGCGGATGAAGAGGTATTCCGCGAGGTGAACGATATGGATACCGCCGAAGGCTTCAGCCTGGAGGGCGAGGGCATTGAACTGGAGAATATTGCCGGTGATGCCGCGGGCAGCGATGCTCCGGAAGAGGACCTCTTTGAAGAAGAGGAAGATGTCTTCGAGCCGGACGATATGCTCGACGATTACGACGACTAAACGGTTTTGACAGGAGCGGGGGTGCCGGCCGGAAAGGGCGGCAGGCATCTCCCAAGCAGGAAAAAAAGCCCTTTTTCAATTCGGTTTTACGCCCCACTTCCCGGCGTAGAACCAGAAAGAAAGGCATGTGATCGTTCTATGGAAAATATCACCTTTGAATCCATCAAAATCGGTCTGGCATCGCCCGAAAAGATCCGCGAATGGTCCTACGGTGAGGTCAAAAAGCCGGAAACAATCAACTACCGCACCCTGAAGCCTGAGCGCGACGGCCTGTTTTGCGAGCGTATCTTTGGCCCTACAAAGGACTGGGAATGCCACTGCGGAAAATATAAACGTATCCGTTATAAAGGAAAAATTTGCGAGCGCTGCGGCGTCGAGATTACAAAAAATAAGGTGCGCCGTGAGCGCATGGGCCATATTGAATTGGCAGCGCCGGTGTCACACATTTGGTATTTTAAGGGCATTCCGTCCCGGATGGGTCTGATGCTCGATATTTCTCCCCGTATTCTGGAGAAGATCCTCTATTTTGCGCTCTATATCGTGATTGATCCCGGCGATACGCCGTTGCAAAAAATGCAGACCCTGAGCGAAAAGGAATATGCGGATATGCGCGAGAAGTATGAGGATGAATTCCGTGCCGGCATGGGCGCGGAGGCAATCCAGGAGCTGCTCGCGGAAATCGATGTGGGAGCGCTCGCCAAGGAACTGCGCGAGGAGCTGGAAACAGCGACGGGCCAGAAGAAGGCACGCATCCTCAAGCGGCTGGAAGTGGTGGAGGCATTCCATCAATCCGGTAACCGGCCGGATTGGATGATTCTCAATGTGATCCCGGTTATCCCACCGGATATCCGCCCGATGGTGCAGCTGGAAGGCGGCCGCTTTGCAACCTCTGACTTAAACGATCTTTACCGCCGCGTGATTAACCGCAACAACCGCCTGAAAAGGCTTTTGGAACTGCATGCGCCCGACATCATTGTGCGCAATGAAAAGCGTATGCTTCAGGAGGCGGTGGACGCCCTGATCGACAACGGCCGCCGCGGCCGCCCTGTGACGGGCCCGAACAATCGCCCCCTGAAATCTCTCTCCGATATGCTCAAAGGTAAGCAGGGCTGCTTCCGTCAGAACCTGCTCGGAAAGCGCGTCGACTATTCCGGCCGTTCCGTAATCGTCGTCGGGCCGGAGCTCAAGCTCTATCAGTGCGGCCTGCCCAAGGAGATGGCGTTGGAGCTGTTTAAGCCTTTCGTTATGAAACGATTGGTAGAAACCAATAAGGCGAACAACATCAAATCTGCCCGTAAGATGGTCGAGCGTGCGAAAAACGAGGTGTGGGATGCGCTGGAGATCGTCATCAAGGATCATCCGGTCATGCTCAACCGTGCACCTACGCTGCACAGGCTTGGCATTCAGGCGTTTGAGCCGGTTCTTGTAGAGGGGCGCGCGATCAAGCTGCATCCGCTGGTCTGCACCGCGTTCAACGCGGACTTCGACGGTGACCAGATGGCCGTCCACGTGCCGCTGTCCGCAGAGGCGCAGGCGGAGGCCCGTTTTCTGATGCTGGCGGCCAACAACCTGCTAAAGCCCTCCGATGGCAAGCCCGTCGCGGTGCCGACGCAGGATATGGTGCTCGGCTCTTACTACCTGACATTGGTAAAACCAGGCGAGCCGGGCGAGGGCAAGTGCTTCCGCGATGTCAGCGAAGCGATTATGGCCTATGACGCGGGCGCGATCGGCCTGCATTCTAAGATTAAAATCCGTATGACCCGCGAGGTCGAGGGCGAACTGCGTTCACAGCTTTATGAAACGACGCTGGGCCGCGTGATCTTTAACGATCCGATCCCGCAGGATCTGGGCTTTGTGGACCGTAGCGATCCGGAAAATGCCTTCAAGCTGGAGGTTGAGTTCCTGGTCAATAAAAAGATGCTCGGCAAGATTATCGACAAGTGCATCAAGGTGCACGGCACGGCAGTGACCGCCGAGATGCTTGACCGCATTAAGGCGCAGGGCTATAAATATTCCACACAGAGCGGCATCACTGTCGCGGTTTGCGACGCGACCATCCCGCCGAAGAAGGCGGAATTCCTCGCTGAGGCGGAGGAGAAGGTCGATAAGATCAACGCGAACTTCCAGCGCGGCTTTATCTCAAATGGGGAGCGCTCCCGCCATGTCATCAAGGTGTGGGAGGACTGCACGAAGAAGGTATCCTCTGAGCTGACCGCAAACCTTGACCACTATAACCCTATCTATATGATGGTCGATTCCGGCGCCCGTGGTTCCGATAGTCAGCTGCGGCAGCTTGCCGGTATGCGCGGCTTGATTGCCAACACGGCGGGCCGCACGATTGAGGTTCCCATTCGCGCGAACTACCGCGAGGGCCTTAACGTTCTCGAATACTTTATCTCCTCCCGCGGCGCTCGGAAAGGCTTGGCTGATACAGCGCTGCGTACGGCAGACTCCGGCTACCTGACCCGCCGTCTGGTCGACGTCTCGCAGGATGTGATCATCCGCGAAGAGGATTGCCACTGCACAGACGGCCTTGAAATCTATGATATCAAAGATGGCAACGAGATGATCGAGGGCCTGACAGAGCGTTTGACCGGCCGCTTCCTGGTGGAGGATCTCATCGACGAAAAGACCGGCGAGCTTATCATGAGCAAGGATGTGATGATGAAGGAGTCCGATGCGGAGCGCATCGTTGCTTCCGGCGTGACAAAGATCAAAATCCGTTCCTTACTCACCTGTCAGTCCAAGCATGGCGTATGCATCAAGTGCTATGGCGCGAACCTTGCCACGGGTGATCCGGTTACCGTGGGTGAGGCAGTCGGAATCATTGCCGCTCAGTCCATCGGTGAGCCCGGCACACAGCTGACAATGCGTACGTTCCACACCGGCGGCGTTACGTCCTCTGCCGATATCACGCAGGGTCTTCCCCGCGTTGAGGAGCTGTTTGAGGCGCGCAAGCCAAAGCACCTGGCGATCATTAGCGAAATCGGCGGCGTTGTTTCCATGCAGGAAATCAAAAAGTCGCAACATGTTGTCGTCACCGATATGGAGAATCACGATGAGCGCAGCTACCTGATCCCCTATGGCTCTCGCCTACGGGTGGAGGAAGGCCAAACGATCGAAAAGGGCGAGATCATCACGGAGGGCTCTGTGAATCCGCATGATGTGCTTGCTGTGCGCGGTGTAGATGCGGTGCACAACTACCTCATTCGTGAAGTACAGCGCGTTTACCGGATGCAGGGTGTTGATATTAACGATAAGCATATTGAAGTGATCGTCCGCCAGATGATGAAGAAGGTCCGCGTGGCCGACGCAGGGGATACCACGCTCCTGCCCGGCGCAACGATTGATAAGAGCGAGTTAATCGCGCAGAATGAGGCAGTCCGCGCCCGCGCGGCCGAAACCGGTGAAGCGCTGCAAGAGGCAACCGTCCAGCCCGTGCTGCTCGGTATTACGAAGGCCTCCCTTGCGACGGATTCCTTCCTCTCCGCCGCCTCCTTCCAGGAGACGACTCGCGTCTTGACCGATGCGGCGATCAAGGGCAAGAGCGATCCGTTGCTGGGGCTTAAGGAAAACGTCATCATCGGCAAGCTCCTCCCCTCCGGCACGGGTATGAAGTGCTACAGCGATGTAGAGGTGGTGCCCGTCCCGCAGGAAACGCCGGAGATGCCCGCAGAGGTGGAAGGGGAAGCGGTCTAAGCCCGATCAAAAGCGAATTTTACAATTTAAACAAAACTTTTTGCCGTTTACCGGATTCTTCTTTCTGTGAAAGCCGTTTGAGCGCTTGACAAAGCTTGTCTCTGCGTGCTAGAATCTTCAATTGTGCGAATCTATTTTTCTTATTGTTTTGGTGCTATGGGCGCGTTGCGCGCCCTGCACGATAGATTAGGCTTGATTTAATATCAGGAGGTGAAAGTAACTTGCCAACCTTTAACCAACTTGTCCGTAATGGACGGGAGACGTCGGAGAAAAAGGCGAAGGCGCCTGCTCTTCTCAAGGGGCTCAACTCCAAGAAGAACATCATGACCGATAAGGATTCCCCGCAAAAGCGTGGCGTCTGCACAGCGGTCAAGACGATCACGCCGAAAAAGCCGAACTCTGCGCTTCGTAAAATTGCGAGGGTTCGTCTGACCAACGGGATCGAGGTAACCGCCTATATCCCCGGCGTCGGCCACAACCTACAGGAGCACAGCGTCGTCCTCATCCGCGGCGGCCGTGTGAAGGATCTTCCCGGTGTGCGTTACCATATCGTACGCGGAACCCTTGACACGCAGGGCGTTTCCGGCAGAATGCAGGCACGCTCCAAGTACGGCGCGAAGCGCCCGAAGGCTGCCAAAAAGTAATCCAGCACGCAGCCAGGAACCCAAACAGACAAATCTTCTTGCAGGCTACAGGCGGCTTGCCGCCTTGCAACCAGTGAGAGTGTATCAATAGATATGCCTCTCATTGGCGCCACGGGAATTTTGTCACTCGAGTACCGATGATATCATTTTTATGAAGGAGGGAAGCGAAGTGCCAAGAAGAGGCCAGATCGCAAAGCGTGATGTTTTGCCCGATCCGCTTTACAATTCAAAGCTTGTAACACGGCTTATCAATAGTGTTATGTATGATGGCAAAAAGGGTGTCGCCCAGAAGATTGTTTACGACGCCTTTGAGATCATCCGGGAAAAAACCGGCAAGGAGCCCCTTGAGGTTTTTGAAGCCGCGATGGAGAACGTAATGCCTGTTCTCGAGGTCAAAGCACGCCGTGTTGGCGGCGCGACCTATCAGGTGCCCATCGAAGTTCGCCCCGAGCGCCGTCAGACGCTGGGCCTGCGCTGGATTACGCTTTACAGCCGCCAGCGCTCTGAGCGGACCATGAAGGAACGGCTTGCAAATGAGATCATGGATGCAGTCAATTCCACCGGTTCCGCATATAAAAAGCGCGAAGACACGCACAAGATGGCAGAAGCCAACAAGGCGTTTGCACACTTCCGCTGGTAAGCACACACCTGCGCTGCATTTTGCTTGGCGCGGGGGGCGGCGCTATGTGCGCTCCGGTTTGGAGCGCGCATGCAGCTGGCCACAGGTTTTAATTCTTGAGCGCCGTGCCGCGCGCATGGCAATTGGAGGTTTATATGCCAAGGCAGGTATCATTACAGCTCACCAGAAACATTGGTATTATGGCCCATATCGACGCCGGCAAAACCACGACGACGGAGCGCATCCTGTTTTACACGGGTGTGAACCATAAGATCGGTGAAACGCACGACGGCGATGCGACCATGGACTGGATGGAGCAGGAGCAGGAGAGGGGCATCACCATCACCTCCGCCGCTACCACCTGTTTCTGGAAAGGGCATCGCATCAATATTATCGACACCCCCGGCCACGTGGACTTTACCGTTGAGGTTGAGCGCTCTCTGCGCGTACTTGACGGATCTGTCACTGTATTTTGTGCGAAGGGCGGCGTCGAGCCCCAGTCTGAGACCGTTTGGCGTCAGGCTGATAAGTACCATGTGCCGCGCATGGCCTATGTGAATAAGATGGATATTATGGGCGCCGACTTCTACAATGTTGTCGACATGATGAAAGATCGCTTGAAATGCAACGCGGTGCCCATCCAGCTTCCGATCGGCTCTGAAGCCGATTTTCGCGGCATCATCGACCTTGTCACCATGCGTGCGGAAATGTACTATGACGACAAGGGCCTCGATGTCCGTGATGAGGATATTCCGGAGGATATGCGTGAGCTGGCGGAGAAATATCACACAGAGCTCATGGAGCATGTTGCTGAGCAGGATGAAGACCTGCTGGAGAAATATCTCGGCGGCGAGGAACTGACGATTGAAGAGATCAAAAACTGCATTCGCAAGTCCACCATTGCCAATGAGATGGTGCCTGTTCTGTGCGGCACTTCTTACCGTAATAAGGGCGTGCAGATGTTGCTTGACGCAATCGTTGATTTTATGCCCGCGCCGACGGACGTGCCGGATATCAAAGGCACGAATCCGGAGACCGGCGAGGAGGAGGATCGCAAATCCTCCGATGACGAGCCGTTTGCCGCGCTGGCCTTTAAGATCGCAACCGACCCCTATGTGGGCAAGCTCTGCTTCTTCCGCGTTTATTCCGGCACGGTCGAGGCGGGCAGCACGGTTTACAACTCTGTGAAGGATAGCAACGAGCGCATGGGCCGCATCCTACAGATGCACGCAAACCACAGGCAGGATATCGAATGCGTTTACGCGGGCGACATCGCCGCTGCGGTCGGCTTAAAAAATACGACCACGGGCGATACGCTGTGCGATGCGAAGCACCCGGTTGTGCTTGAATCCATGGAATTTCCAGAGCCGGTTATTCGTGTGGCTATCGAGCCCAAGACGAAGGCCGGTCAGGAGAAAATGGGCATTGCGCTTGCTAAGCTTGCGGAGGAAGATCCGACCTTCCGCTGCTATACGGATGAGGAAACGGGCCAGACGATCATCGCCGGCATGGGCGAGCTGCATCTGGAGATTATCGTTGACCGTATGCTGCGTGAATTTAAGGTTGAGGCAAACGTCGGCAAGCCGCAGGTAGCCTATCGCGAGACGATCACGAAGGAAGCCGACGTCGACACGAAATATGCGCGTCAGTCCGGCGGCCGCGGCCAGTATGGCCATGTCAAGATCCGCATTGAGCCGAATCCGCAGAAGGGTTATGAGTTTGTCAATGCTATCGTTGGCGGCGCGATCCCGAAGGAATATATCGGCCCGGCGGAACAGGGTATCAAGGGCGCTATGCTCTCCGGTGTACTGGCAGGCTTCAATGTGGTGGATGTCAAGGTAACGCTGTATGACGGCTCCTACCATGAGGTCGACTCCTCGGAGATGGCCTTCAAAATCGCTGGTTCCATGGCGTTTAAGGAAGCAATGCGCAAGGCGGCCCCGGTTCTCATGGAGCCGATCATGAAGGTTACTGTGATTGTGCCGGATGATTATCTCGGCGACGTGATCGGCGATATCAACGCCCGGCGCGGGCTTATGCAGGGCATGGAAACCCGCAATGGCGCAACGCAGGTGAACGCTTTCGTGCCGCTGTCGAACATGTTCGGCTATGCGACCGATTTGCGCTCCAAAACGCAGGGTCGCGGCCAGTATGTGATGGAGCCCAGCCACTACACTGAGGTTCCGAAATCCATTGCGGATACGATCATCAGCTCCCGCGCGAAAACAGGCGACGAATAAATTTCGTAAAACGCTTGCAATCCCTTGTGGGAATTGATAAAATACCCCTGAGCACTGAACAGCCTGTTTTTTATAAACAGTAAAAGAATGAAGTTTCTAAGATAAAAGGAGGAACAATCCAAATGGCAAAGCAGCATTTCGACAGAACCAAACCCCATGTAAACATTGGCACCATCGGCCACGTCGACCATGGTAAAACCACTCTGACGGCGGCCATCACCAAGACCCTTGCAATGAAGGGCGATGCGGACTTCGTTGATTACGCAAACATCGATAAGGCTCCTGAAGAGCGCGAGCGCGGCATCACGATCAACACCGCTCACGTTGAGTATGAGACGGATTCCCGCCACTATGCTCACGTTGACTGCCCCGGCCATGCCGACTATATCAAGAACATGATCACCGGCGCAGCACAGATGGACGGCGCGATCCTCGTTATCGCAGCGACCGACGGCCCGATGGCGCAGACGAAGGAGCACCTTCTGCTTGCCCGTCAGGTTGGCGTGCCTTATATCATCGTTTTCATGAACAAGTGCGATCAGGTCGATGATCCGGAACTGCTTGAGCTTGTTGAAATGGAAATCCGTGAGACGCTTGACGAGTATGAGTTCCCGGGCGACGATACACCGATCATCCAGGGTTCCGCTCTGAAGGCTCTTGAGTATGCCGGCAATGATCCGGATGCGCCCGAACTGAAGTGCATTTGGGAGCTGATGGCGGCTGTTGACAGCTATATCCCGACGCCGGACCGCAAGGCGGACCTGCCTTTCCTGATGCCTGTTGAGGACGTGTTCACCATCACCGGCCGCGGCACTGTCGCCACCGGTAGAGTGGAGCGCGGCCAGTTGAAGACTGGTGAGGAAGTTGAAATTGTCGGCCTGAAGGATGAGAAGAAGAAGACGGTTGTTACCGGTATCGAAATGTTCCGCAAGATCCT
>ERZ506753.1644-NODE-1644-length-12921-cov-11.391419_pt1 | contig 12921 bp, 10 predicted proteins | sample MGYA00513044_ERZ506753 | MGnify/ENA metagenome assembly ERZ506753 | reverse complement strand
GGTACACCAGCTGGTTGGTGGCCTGACGCATCCGGTTGATGGTCTCCACCATGTGTACCGGGATACGGATGGTACGGGCCTGATCCGCGATGGCGCGGGTGATGGCCTGACGGATCCACCAGGTAGCGTAGGTAGAGAAGCGGAAGCCGCGGTCGCAGTCGAACTTCTCGGCGGCCTTGATCAGGCCGATATTGCCCTCCTGAATGAGATCAAGGAAGGCCAGATTATGGCCGACATGCTTCTTGGCGATGGACACCACCAGACGCAGGTTTGCCTCGCTCAGGCTGCGGCGGGCGTTCAGGCCGTCGCGGCGGGTCTTGAGCAGCTCCTGACGACGCTCCTCGCTCAGGGGGCCGTTCTCCACGGCCTCCATGGCCTTTTCCTCGTCTGCCTTTTCCTCGGCATCCTCGGCGGACTTTTCGCCATCCTCGTCCAGATCCTCGGTGTAGCTGCGGCTGTTCTCGTCCTCCTCAAAGGAGAAGCGGGCGCTGTTCTTCTTGATGTACTCCGGTGCGCCGTACTTCTGGCGGTCTGCCTGCAAAATGTGTGCAGCCTCGGCACCGGCATGGATGCGGCGGCTCAGTTCCACCTCCTGCTCGGCGCTCAGCAGCGGGATCTGACCGATCTGCTTGAGGTAGTTCTTCACAGGGTCATCCAGCAGCTCGTCCATGGCAGCCTTCAGGTCTGCCGGGTTCTCCTCGGCATCCTCTTCGTTTTCATCGGCAAGGCCCATGTCATCGTTGTTGTTCTCGGCGTTCTCCACCTCAGCAATGATGCTGTCCACGTCCAGACTCGGCTCGTTCTCTTCCTCCAGGATCTTGATGCCGCGCTCCTCCAGCAGGGTGTAGAGGGTGTCTACATCCATGCGGCATTGCGCCGCCAGCGCCTTGGCCTCCTGTGCAGAGAGGGTGCCCTCGCCCTTAGTCAACAGTTCCTTCAAAGTCATGCCCATTTTTTCTCTCCTTCCCACTCCGGGGAATTTCCTGTAATATTGCCCTGTGCATCAGATCACAAGGCCGCCGTTCACCCCGAACACCTGTCCGGTGATGTATCCGGCATCCTCGCCGGCCAAAAAGACCAGCAGCTTTGCAACTTCTTCCGGGGTGCCCAGCCGCCCCACAGGGGTCTCCTCGGCCAGCGCCGCCTTGTCCTCGGCGGTAAAAGCCGCCATCATATCAGTCTCGATGACCCCCGGCGCTACGCAGTTCACCGTAATGCCGCTGGGGCCCTCTTCCTTCGCCAGTGCCTTGGTCAGGCCAATGAGCCCGGCCTTCGCGGCGGAATAGTGCACCTCGCAGCTGCCGCCGGTCTGGCCCCACATACTGCTCACGGTCAGAATGCGGCCCTGCTTGCGGCGGATCATGCCGGGCAGCGCCAGCTGGCACAGGTGGAACGCGCCGCTCAGGTTCACGTCCAGCATCCGCTGCCACTCCTCCGGGGTGATGTCGGTAAACAGCTTCTGCTGCGCGATGCCGGCGTTGCACACCAGCACATCCACCCTGCCCATGGCCTGCTCCACTGCATGGAACGCCAGCTCACAGCTGGCGCGGCTGGCTACATCGCACTGGATGGCAATGCACCCGGGCAGCTGCTGCTCCAGCGCAGCGGCAGCGGCGGCGTTCTGATGGTAGAGCACCGCCACCTGATACCCTGCTGCCGCAAAGGCGCGGGCAGCGGCAGCACCGATGCCCCGGTCGCCGCCGGAGATTAGCACCCGGCGCGCCGCAGCGGGTGCGGCAGGGGCAGGCCGTTCTTTTACAGGCTCCGGCACAGGTTCTGCGGGCTGCTCCGGTGCAGGCGGCTGCGGCTCTGCAGGCTTTTCCAGCGTGATCACCCGGGTGGGTTCGTCCACCACAGGCGCTGCCGGTTTTTCCAGCGTCATGATGCGGGTGGGTTCATCCACCACCGGTCCCACCGGCGCTGCCGGCTTTGCAGCCGGTGCGGCAAGAGGCTCCAGCGCAGGCTCTTCCTCCGGCACCTGAAAGGTCAGTTCAAACTCGTCCTCGTACAAGAGTGTATCCCTCCTGTTCGGTATTCTCGGCCGGGCGCAGTGCCCAAACCGGAAAAACCCTGTGCCCATCCCCAGACAGTGCAGCGTTCCGTTTATGTGTCCGGCAAAGGTCCGGTGCTTTGGCGTGCCTGCCTGCAGTTGCGATGGGTTTCGACAAGATTCCATTGAATAATATACCACAATCCAGCCCAAAAAGAAAGTGGGAACTGCAATTTTTTACGCAGTTCCCACTATTTTTCCTTATTTTCCCCTGTTTTCGGGCACCGGGGGCTTCCAGCGGGGTCTGCCCGCCCGCTTTTCCCGCAGAGAAACAAAAAACGCCTGCAAAAGCTGCTGCGCTTCAGCCTCCCGCAGCCCCTTTTCCACCACCGGATGGTGGTTGAAGGGCAGCGCGAACAGGTCGGTCACCGAGCCGCAGCACCCGGCCTTGGTGTCGGCAGCACCGTACACCACCCGGCGCAGACGGCTGTTGATGATGCCGCCCGCGCACATAGGGCAGGGCTCTAAGGTAACGAACAGCTCGCACTCCCACAGCCGCCAGCCGCCCAGCGCCTTGCAGGCGGCATCAATGGCCAGCAGCTCCGCGTGGTGCAGGGCGTTTTTCTCGGTCTCCCGGGTGTTGTGCGCCGTGGCGATCACCTCGCCGTGCCGCGCCACCACCGCGCCCACCGGCACCTCGCCCAAGGCAGCGGCTTTGGCGGCTTCTTCCAGCGCAAGACCCATCAGTTCAAAATCGGTCATGTATCCCATCCTCTCATCCCATCGCCAGCACCAGCAGATTGTTTGCGCTGTGCAGCAGCATCCCCGGCCAGAGATGCCCGGTGCGGTCGGCCAGCCACCCCAGACCCAGCCCGCACACCAGCGCATAGGCCATGGCAGCAACGCTGCCGTGCTGCAAGGCGAACAGCACCGCCTGCAAAAGAATGGCCTGTCCCCTGCCCAGCGGCTGCGCCCGGCGCTGCACCGCGCCCCGGAACACCCCTTCCTCCGCCAGCGGAGCCAGCAGGCAGACCCGGAAAAACCGCGCCGCGCCGCCGGGCGGCACGGGCAGCAGCACCGCCAGCGCCTTGCCCGCCAGCAGATACCCTACCGCCCAGCCAAAGGCCGAAAGCAGTGCGGCGGTGCGGGGGTTCAGCTTGTGCATGGTCGGTCTCCTCCTGCTATGGTTCGTTCCCGGTTATAGTACCATATCTGCCGCCGGGTGCGCAAGGTTTGGGCGTTCTGTCGTGGCAAATTTATGCAAATCATTGACACATCGCCCTAAATGGTGGTATAATAATTTCCAACCTTTTTGATAAAAACGTTGCATATACTGTATTTTACCGGTAGACCGGAGGTATTATTATGATCCGTATCCTCACCGATTCCGCCTGCGACATCCTGCCCGCCGAGGCGCAGCAGCTGGGCGTGACTGTGATTCCCCTGAACGTGACGCTGGAGGACGGCACCGTCCTGCGGGACGGCATCGACATGACCCCCAGCGAATACTATACCCATCTGGCAGCCTGCCGCAAGCTGCCCACCACCAGCCAGCCCAGCCCGGAGCAGTTCGAGCGGCTGTATCTGGACGCCGCTGCCGCCGGAGACGAGGTGCTGGGCATCTTTTTGTCCGATGCGCTGTCCGGCACCGGTCAGTGCGCCAGACTTGCTGCCGACCTTGCCAACGTGGATAATGTGGTGTTCGTGAACACCGAGAACGTCTGTCTGGGGCAGTCCTTGCTGGTGCGGCTGGCTGTGCAGCTGCGGGACGCCGGTAAGACGATCACCCAGATCGCCGCCGATCTGGAAAAGGCCAAGCAGCACCTGCATTTGGTAGCTGCCGTGGACGATCTGAAGTACCTGCGCAAGGGCGGCAGACTGTCCGCCGCCGCAGCTGTGGCGGGCGGTATGCTGGGCATCAAGCCCATCCTCGCCGTCATAGAGGGCAAGGTGGCGCTGGCCGGTAAGGCGCGCGGTCTGCCCGGCGTGTATGTGGCGCTGTTCAAGAAGATCGACGAGATGGGCGGCATCCACCCGGGCTACACCCCGCTGCTGGGCTACACCGTCAACCACCGGGAGCTGCAGCCGCTGCTGACCTACCTGCAGGACAACCTGCATCTGGACGCACCGCTGGTGCGCCAGATCGGTTGCGTCATCGGCACCCACACCGGCCCCGGCGCATTCGGCATCGCGTTCTTTGATAAAGAGCTGACGTTGGAATAAAACCTATTCGCAAAAACAAGTCGGACAGCCCGCGGGCTGCCCGACTTTGTTTTTACCCGTGAAAAAGTAGTTCCGAAACGCCCGCAGGCGTTTCGGAACTACAAATAAAATATTCTTTCCGCTGATTATGGCCAGAGCAAAGCGGAGGCCATTCCAAATCGTCCCGCCTTGCCCTTACAGCACCGCGTCCGAGATCAGCTTGCCCAGCAGCAGCACCAGCACCACCAGCATCATAGGGCGGATGAAGCGGGCACCCTTTTTCAGGGCAAAATGGGAGCCAAGCAGGTTGCCCAGAATGTTGCTGATGGCGCAGGGGATGCCGATGTGGAACACCACCAGACCGTTCATCAGATAGGTGAACAGGCTGGCGTAGTTGCTGGCCAGATTGAGCACCTTGCCGTTGCCGTTTGCGGTGCGCAGGTCAAAGCCCATCAGGGTGGTAAAGGCAATGATGGCAAAGGTTCCGGTGCCCGGGCCCATAACGCCGTCGTACAGGCCGATGCCAAAGCCGATGGCCAGCGCCAGTAAAATCTTTTTCAGATCCAGCGTGCCGTCGTCCCGGTTCTCGTCCGGCAGGTTGCGCTGCCACAGAATGATGACCGCCGCCACCGGCAGGATGATGAACATCATGGTGCGCAGCATCTCATCGCTGAGCAGCAGCACGATGTGCGCGCCCAGCGCACTGCCTGCAAAGCTGCCGATGGCCGCAAAAACACCCACCTTCACGTTCATGGCACCGCTTTTGAAAAAGCTTGCCGTGGCAAAGGTCGTGCCGCAGGCAGCGCTGAACTTGTTAGTGGCATAGGTGTAGTGGGGCGGCAGCCCGGCAAACAGATAGGCAGGCAGACTGATCAGCCCACCGCCGCCGGCTGCCGAATCCACAAAGCCTGCAAAGCCGGTCATCAGCATGAGAAACGCCATCATCCACGGCGAAATCGTGATACCCATTGTTATAATTCCTCTTATCTTTCCAAGTCGTTTGTTCTTTTTCAGGGGACGCGCGCCTCAGACCATATAAAACCTCCCCTCGCAGGGCAATACACAGCCCGGGATACCCGCACACAGCAGGGCATCTCCGGGCATTTTTGCAATTTTTCGACTTGATATTACAGATTGTTTTTAAAGAAGCGGTATGCGTTGCGCCAGTAGATGGCCTCCACCTCGTCCTCGGTAAAGCCCTCGCGGCGCAGTGCCTCGGCCAGCAGCGGCATATCTGCCGCCGTTTCCAGCTCGTGCTGACCGCCGATGCCGTCAAAATCGCTGCCAAGGCTGATGACCTCAATACCGCCCACCTGCTTGAAGTGTGCGGCGTGCTTTGCCAGCCGCTCCACTGTGCTGCGGCAAAGCTTGGGGTGTGCCGAGTCTGCGTCCACAAAGGAGGCGCAGTAGTTCAGCCCTGCAATGCCGCCCTTTTCTGCCAGTGCGCGGATCATCTCATCGGTCAGGTTGCGGTTGTGGGGCGACAGGGCACGGCAGTTGGAGTGGCTTGCCGCAAAGGGACGGGTGCTGTGGTTTGCGATGTCCCAGAAGCCCTTATCGGAAAGGTGGCTCACGTCTGCGGTGATGTGCAGCTTTTCCATCTCCTCCAAAAAGGCAAAGCCCTGCTCGGTCAGGCCGGTCTCGGTGTTGGCCACCAGCGGCCCGCCGGGGTTTGCGTTGGGGGCTGCCAGCTCGTTGGGGTAGTTCCATGTCAGGGTCATCATGCGCACGCCCAGTTCCTGCAGCCGCCGCAGCACGCCCAGACTGCCCTTGCAGCAGCCGCCCTCTTCCACCGTCAGCATGGCGCTGAGTTTGCCCTCGGCGCGGTTGCGCTCAAGGTCGGCGGCGGTGTACACCGGGGCGATCTTTTCCGGGTAAGCTGCCATGAGCCGCTTGAAGATGTCGATCTCTTCCAGCACGCTTACCAGCGGGTCGGCCCCGGGGGCGGGGTCGGCCAGATCCACATAGGCCGCAAAGCATTGCAGCAGATAATCCCCCTGCTGCAATTTTTCAAGGTCGATATGCAGATCGTTGTGCAAAAAGCTTTTGGGTGCGCCCGCCTTTTCGGCGCGGCGCAGTTCGTACAGGGTATCGCAATGCAGATCCCAAACCTTCATGATGGATACACTCCTTTATGCTTCTTCTCCCAGCAGTTGCAGCAGCTGTTCGGGGTTCATGGACAAAATCGCGCCGTCTGCCCCGCCGGTAACGGTGTCGGCCAGCGACTGCTTGGCCTGTTGCAGCTCCACGATCTTTTCCTCAATGGTGTCCTGCGCGATCAGCCGGTACACCTGCACCGGGTTGCGCTGACCGATGCGGTAGGCGCGGTCGGTGGCCTGATTCTGCGCGGCAAGGTTCCACCACGGGTCGTAGTGGATGACGATATCGGCGGCGGTCAGGTTGAGGCCCGTGCCGCCCGCCCGCAGCGAGATGAGAAAGACGTCTGCCTCGCCCTGATTGAACCGGCGCACCTGCTCGGCACGCACCGGCTTCGGGGTAGAGCCTTGCAGAGTGAAGTGGCTCACCCCGGCTTCGTCCAGCCGCTTTGCCAGCAGCTCCAGCATGGAGGTGAACTGGCTGAACAGCAGAATGCGGTGCCCACCCGCCACCGCCTCGGTGACAAGTTCCAGACAGGCTTCCAGCTTGGCGCTGCTGCCGGTCCAGTTGTCTGCCACAAGACGCGGGTCGCAGCAAATCTCCCGCAGCCGCATCAGCACGGCGAACACGGTCATCTTGTCCTCCGGCTTTGCCGCCCGCAGCTTTTCCCGGGCGTCCACCACCGCTGCCAGATACAGCTTGCGCTGCTCGGTCTCCAACTCAACGCGGCGCACATTCTCCGTTTTGGGCGGCAGCTCCCGCAGCACCTCGGACTTCATGCGCCGCAGGATGAAGGGGCCGGTGAACTGGTTCAGCCGCCGCACGGCGTTGGCATCCTCGTCCTGCACGATGGGCTTTTCGAACCGGGCGCAGAAGGTCTTGTAGGGGGGCAGATACCCGGGCATCAAAAAGGAGAAGATGCTCCACAGCTCGCCCAAGCGGTTCTCCACCGGGGTGCCGGTCAGGGCAAAGCGCACCCGGCTGTTCACTCGGCACACCGCCTTGTATTTCTGGGTGGTGTGGTTTTTGATGGCCTGCGCTTCGTCCAGAATGCAGGCGTAAAAGCTTTGTCCGGCATACAGTTTTTCGTCCCGGCGCAGCAGATCGTAGCTGGTGATGACGATATCCGCCTGTGCCCACCCATCGACCAGCGCGGCGCGGTGGGCGGCATCGCCGTCCATGGCAACACTTTGCAGCTGCGGGGTGAACTTCTGGCATTCCTCCTGCCAGTTCAGCACCAGCGACGCCGGGCAGACGATAAGGCTGGGCAGCCGCTGCCCGCCCTCCTTCATGGCCAGCAGGTAGCTGAGCACCTGTACGGTCTTGCCCAGACCCATATCGTCCGCCAGAATGCCGCCCATGCCGTAGCCGTCCAGTGTGCGCAGCCAGCGGTAGCCGTCCCGCTGGTATTTGCGCAGAGTCTTTTGCAGCGAGAGCGGCGGGGTATACTCGCTGTCTCGCACGGCGTGGAAGCTGCGGCTGATGCGCCGGAAGGCATCGTCCCGGTCGAACCGCAGACCGTTCTGCCCCGAAAGCGCCCAGTCCAGCGTGGGGGCGCGGTAGAGCGGCAGGGCGGCGTGGCCGTCCTTCAGCTTTGCGCCGGAAAGTTCCAGTGTGTCGTTCAGCTCGTCCAGCCCTTCCAGACTGTCGTCCAGCCGCAGCAGACTGCCGTCCCGCAGGCGGTGGTAGCGTTTTTTCTGGTGCAGGGACTGCAAAAGTTCCCGCAGTTCCTCCACCGGGAAGGCGCCGGTGTCCACTTCCAAGTCCAGCACACTGCCGTGCACAGATACCCCTACCGAGATCTTAGGCGGGGCGGCCTGTAAGTTGCGGAAGGCATCGGTCTGGTACACCTCGCCCATGGCCAGCAGGGCGGGAATGCCCTCTTCCAGCAATTGGAAAAGCGCCTCCTCCCCGGAAATGCTGTAATGCCCCGGCTTGCCGCTCTCGGGTTCCAGATAGGTCTCCAGCAGGCGCTTTGCCCGGTTCTCGGTGCGGGCATCCCGCAAAAGGTCGGGCGGCACCGGCTCGCCGGGGGCTACCCTGTCCTCTCCGTACAGAAAGACCGGGTACGCCGTGACGGTAAGCCCTCGGTCGGCATCCAGATAAAACTGCACCACCGGTTCCAGCGGGATCTGGTTCAGCAGCAGCCGGTCGGGGTCCACGACGTTGACCCGGTTGCCCAGCTCCGGCAGCACATAGCTGCAAAAAGCGGCGGCGTCCGCGCTGGTAAAGAACAAGCTGCGCCCGCCAAAGGTCTCCAGCACCGGCAGCACCCGGCGGCATTCCTCCTGCTGCATCCGCCAGAGGGTGCTTTCGCCCAGCAGATAGGCATAGTCCAGCCCCTGCACCCCGCTGAGCGCCGGGGTACAGCTCAGCTGCACGCCGCCCTTGCGGCGCTCCACCTTCAGGCTGATGACCGGCAGGCCCTCTTTAAGGGTATAGCCGCCCACAACGCCCTCGGCAGCGTAAAGCTCCACAAGGGCATCCAGCCCCTCGCCGGTCAGCGGCAGACCGCCCGCCGGGCCTTTGTCCCAGCCGGAGCGCATGGTGCCCTCGGCTTCAAACGCCTGCCGGGCGCTCACCTGACGGCGCAGCAGCCGCAGCAGCTGCTGTGCATCCGGAGCAAAGGCGTCCCACCGGTGCACAAACGCCAGCGATTTCCCGTAGCTGACGCTTTCGCCCCGCTCGATCGCATCCAGAAACTGCGGGATGCTTTTTACCAGATACTGCCGCCCGCCGATGCCATCCGAGACCCGCAGTCGTAGCCAGATACGGCCATTGTGCGGCGTAAGCTCCGGTTCCAGCAGAGCAAAGCCTGTACGCTGGGCGGCGTTCTGGGGCTGGGGCTGCGCATCCTCCCGCTGGTAGCGCTTCAGCAGCAGCTGGGCCTCATAGTCGGTCTCCGGCTCCTCGCCCCGCCACTTGCGGCCGAACAGCATATCCAGCCCGGCGCTGTAACTGTCCTTGCGGGGCTCGGTGCTCAAGCCTGCCACGCCCCGCTGCACCCCGGGGATGCTCTCCGGCTTTTTTTCCGGGGCAGGCGGGTTCTTTTCCGCGTCCTGCAGCAGCAGCGCGCCAATGTGCTTACAGTAGGTGCCGTCGCCGTTCTGGTTATAGGGGCAGTCGCAGGAGGCGCTGACAAAGCTGCCGTTTTCCCTCAGCCAGACCTGCGTATAATAGCAGTCCGGCCCGCTGCCCTGCACCAGCGCTGTCAGGTGCCGTACCCCGTCCTCGTTGGTGGTGCAGCTGCTTTGCAGGATGCGCTTGCGGTACTTCTGCGCCCGCTCAAAGATAGACTTGCCCAGCAATGCGCGGATCTCCTGTGCATCCATGTGGTCTCCCTCCCCTGTGTTGTCGCGGTTCTGGTCTATTCTATAAGAATACCGCGTTCCACCCCGGGATGCAAGGGCAGAAGGGTAAAAAACGTTTAGAAAGCGCGGGGCGGGATGATTTTGAATGGCCTCCGCTTTGCTTTGGCCATCTTCAGCGGAAAAATTATTTTTATATAGAGCAATACCGGAGCGTCTGCGGACGCTCCGGTATTGCATTTTTCACGGGAAAGGCCGTAAAGGCAAACGGCATTTGCAGTGCCTGTTTCCTGCGGAAACATCCGCACTGCGGGGTTGCTTCTTGGCTCTCAACAGGTCAAAGAAAAAGCACCCGCAAACGCCTTCGGGTGCCAACGCACAGACAGGAAGGGTTGCAGGTGCCTTCTTTGTTTTAGGAAACTCCGCGCTTGCGGGTCTTGAGGTGGTACATCTCCTGATCGGCTTTATCGATCAGGTCGTGCACGGTGGCAATGTCCGGCTCAAGGCGGGCGCAGCCGATACTGATCTCGATCTGGTAGGGCTTGCCGGAGGCGGCGTTGGCGGCGTCCAGTTCCCGCTGGATGGAGGCGATCAGGGTGCGCACCTCCACGCTGTTGCAGCCGCAGGCGATGCAAAATTCATCGCCGCCGTAGCGCGCCAGCACGCCGTTATAGTTGGCGCACACCTTTTTCAAAATGCCCGCCAGCAGCACCAGTGCGGCATCGCCCTCCAGGTGGCCGTATTCATCGTTGATGTGCTTGAAGTGGTCCATGTCCATCATGAGGAAGTGCAGCGAGCGGTTGGGGTGACGGCGGTAGTAGGGCAGTTCGCTTTCCAGATACCGCAGCGCCACGATGCGGTTGCTGACGCCGGTCAGAGTGTCCACCGTGAACTTGGTCTGCAGCACCAGCACATACACGCACACCAGCCCCAGCGTAATGCCGCAGCACAGCAGCCCGCGCCCGGGCAGCCAGCCTTGCAGCAAAAAGCCTGCCGCCGGCGCAAGCGCGAGCAGCAGCAGGGTCTTCAGTTCCTCCTTGGGTGTTTCCTGCTTCCAGTAGCTCAGCGTCCAGCTGCAACGGAGAAAGGCCGCCGCCAGATAGGCAAGCCCCACCAGCTTCGCCCCCCAGAACAGGGTGCTGCCCCGCAGCCCCTCTGCATCCAGATAGCAGAAGCCGTTTTCGTCCCGCGCCGTCAGCAGCGCCAGCAAAAGCAGCGCCACCGGTGCGGCGCTGAGCGCCAGCCTGCGGCCGTCCTCCATCCATGTATGCCCCAGCTCTGCCTCCACATACAAAAACACCAGCAAGCAGCAACACGCCGCCAGCAGATAAAACAAAATACTGCCCCCGGCGTTCAGCCGGTAGGTCAGGGGGATGCCCAGATCCTGCCACGCGCCCAGCTGCGCCAGCGCACTGCCATGATCTACGATCGTCAGCGCCCCGGCAGACCACAGCAGCGCCGTGAACAGCCGCCCGGGCAGACTTTTATCCCGCATTTTCTGCTGCGCCCGCAGCAAGACCGCCAGCGTGACCAGACAGACCACACTGACCTGAGTATGGGCAATCGCATCCATGCCGCAACGCTCTCCTTTACCCTAGGGCGGCTTTGCGCCGTCCCGCCCCTTTTTCGCTCTTCCAACGTTCCTTTTTCTCACAGACCCATTGTACCAAATCCATAACAAATATGCAACACAAACCGAAAAATTCATACAAAAAAAGACGCCGGAACGTCTTTCGGCGTTCCGGTGTCTCTTGGAATCATATCACTTTGCCTGCGGATGGGCGGCGTCGTTGCGCAGGGCGCTTTCGCGGATCTTTTCCAGCGTCTGCTCGCTGAGGATGTGCTCTGCCTTGCAGGCGTCCTCGGCGGCGGTCTGCTCGTCCACGCCCAGCTGCACAAAGAAGTGGGTCAGCAGCTGGTGGCGGCTGTAAATGCGCTGAGCAATCTCCAGCCCGGGCTCCAGCAGGGTCAGGTTGCCTTCGCCGTCCACCGCGATATAGCCGTTCTCCCGCAGCTTTTTCATGGCGATGCTCACGCTGGCTTTGGTAAAGCCCAGCTCATTGACTACGTCAATGGAGCGCACTTTGCCCATACGCTGGCTCAGCATCAGGATCGTTTCAAGATAATCTTCTGCGGATTGGTGGATCTGCATGGTTTGTCCGGCCTCCTGCCTCATTCCCTCTGGGGGATTTTTCCGACAGGGGATGTGTACCCTCTGTCGTATGTTAAAGGATATCACACTTTTGCGGTTGATGCAAGTAATTCGCAGCAAGTTTTGTTAAACTAACCATATTTTTCTGCACAGAACTGCTGTTTTGCCGGTTTTGTGCCGCGCCTGTTTTGTGCAAAGGGTGCAATTTAGAGCGCAGCCAGATAGGCCGCAGGGCCTTCCTCGTACAGGTCGCCGCCGTGGGCATCCAGCACAACGGTCAGGGGCATATCCTGCACGGTCAGGCGGCGCACCGCCTCACAGCCCAAGTCCGGCCATGCGATCACTTCCAGCGTCTGCACGCTTTTTGCCATCAGCGCACCGGCACCGCCCAACGCAGCCAGATACACCGCGCCGTTGCGCACCACAGCTGCCTTGACGGCGGCATCCCGCTTGCCCTTGCCGATCATGATCTTGTTGCCAAGATCCAGCAGCCGGGGGCTCATAGCGTCCATGCGCCCGCTTGTGGTAGGCCCTGCCGAGCCGATGACCTCGCCCGGGCGCTCCGGGGTGGGACCTACATAATAGATGGCGCTGCCTTCCAGATCAAAAGGCAGGGTCTCGCCCTTGTCCAGTGCTTCCATCATCCGCTTGTGTGCCTGATCCCGGGCGGTGTACACCACGCCGGAAAGCAGCACGGTATCCCCCGCCTTCAGCGGGGCAAGATCCTGCGCGGTGCAGGGGGTAGTCAGTCTGTATTCCATCGTTCTCCCCTCCTTACAGCTCCGCGCTGGCGCGGCGGGTCACATGACAGGAAACGTTCACAGCCACCGGCAGACCCGCCACATGGGTGGGCATCTGCTCAATGGCAAGGCCAAGACAGGTGGTCTTTCCGCCAAAGCCCTGCGGGCCGATGCCCAGTGCATTGATGGCGGCAAGCAGCTCCTGCTCCAACTGGGCGTAGTAGGGGTCGGGGTTGGGGACATCCAGCGGGCGCAGCAGCGCCTTTTTGGCAAGATACGCCACCTTGTCAAAGCTGCCGCCCACGCCGATGCCCAGCACGATGGGCGGGCAGGGGTTGGAGCCCGCCAGCTTTACGGTATCCACCACGAACTTTTTAAAGCCCTCCACGCCGTCGGCGGGCTTGAGCATCTGGATGCGGCTCATGTTCTCGC
>ERZ506753.1637-NODE-1637-length-12961-cov-3.522470_pt1 | contig 12961 bp, 13 predicted proteins | sample MGYA00513044_ERZ506753 | MGnify/ENA metagenome assembly ERZ506753 | reverse complement strand
ATAGACAGAGCCGACCTCCTTTGTCCTTCGGCCTTGGAGAGAAATATTCTAGCATATATTTCGGGCGCAAATGTGAAGCAATAGTAAATTCACAGACAAAAGGGTCCATAACCAAATCAGAATAGCACCCGTCCGAAATGGAGATTATGCACGCGGCCGTACCTGTGCTAGAATGACGGCAGAGATCAAAACAAGGGGGAGTCAAAGCATGGCAATGACACTGGAAGAGCTGAACTGCGCCTACGAGCGGCTGCGCGCGGTGCGGGAAATTGAAAACATGATGGGCCGCTATTCCTTTTTTCACACCGCTATGCGGCATATCGACTATCTGAAGCTGTGGTCCAAGCGGGACGACTGCATTCTGGATATGCCCTGGGGCAGCTATACCGGCTATCAAGGGGTAAAGACCTGCTATCTGGAGGATCACGGCGACCGCAGTTATCCTGAGACCTGGGAGTTTATGGTCGGCCTGTTCCCGATGCATACGCACACCACCGGTGTGATCGAAGTGGCAGGCGATTTGAAGACAGCCCGGGGCTGCTGGCTGTCCCCCGGCGAGGAGACCTTTGCCGAGAATGGCGAGGCGGCAGCCACTTGGGCGTGGAGCAAGATCGGTGCTGATTTCATTCAGGAGGACGGCGTCTGGAAGATCTGGCGGATGCGGGTGTATCCTGTGTTTCAAGCCCCTTACGATACCTGTTGGACGGATGTGCCGCCCTATGAAGGCTTTGTGGCGGAGACCCATTGTGACCGTCCCTCCCGGGGTGCGGCGAATTATCACCCAGACTATATCTACCCGGAGAACGAGCCGCTGCCGCCGGAACCATATGAGACCTATGACGATGTGGGCTATACCTGGTAAGGGGGAGAACAGCAATGAAAAACATGGAAGAACTGGCCTTTGAGCTGGATCGGGTCGGCGCCGCGCAGAAGTGCGAGCAGCTGATGACGACCTATGTCTCCCTGCATAGGGAGATGCGCCATAAGGATTTCCTGAGGCTCTGGACGCAACGCCCGGATTGTAAGCTGGAGATGCCCTGGGGAGCCTATGAGGGCTATGCGGGCGTGGAGCGCTGCTATCTGAAGGATCACGGTGACCGCTCCATGCCGGAAATTCAGGAATTGCTGAAAGGGCTGCTGTGTGTGCATACCATTGGCACCTCCGTGATCGAGGTGGCCGCAGACGGAAAAACTGCCCGGGGCGTCTGGATCAGTCCGGGCTTCGAGACGGCCAATGAGGGTGCGGATATCCCCATGGGAATGTGGGCGTGGAGCAAGTACGGCGTAGATTTTCTGCTGGAAGAGGACGGTTGGAAGATCTGGAAGATGAAGGTCTATCCGCTGTTTCAGGCCCCCTATGACACCTGCTGGACGGATGTGCCGCCCTATGACGGCTTTATGCTGGAGACGACTTGCGACCATCCGTTGGAACGGCCCATCTGGAATTACGATCCCAACGGCCATTACCCGGAAGACCAGCCTGCGCCGCCGGAGGCATACGAGACCTACGATGATGTTGGCTATACATGGTGAAAGGGGGAGCGGAAGATGACACAGGCAAATCTGGAGGCGCTGACCCGGGAAGTGGAGCGCCAGAGTGCGATCGTGGACTGCAAGAATCTGATGGGAAAAGTGATGTACTATGGGGCCGCATGGCTCAACCGGAAAATGGTGGAGCTGTGGAGCCGGCGGGACGACTGCCTGCTGGAGCAGCCCTGGGGCATCTATGACGGACGAATCGGCGTGGAGCGCTGCTATCTTCAGGACTTTGGAGATCGGCATACACCGGGCTGGGAGGAAAAGCATAAGGGTGTGATGATGCTCTATACCTGCGATACCCCTATTCTCACTGTGGCAGAGGATGGCCAGACCGCCAAAGGCGTCTGGATCTCCTCCGGCGCGGATACCTGGCGGGAGGGAGATGCCCGTCCGCAGGGCCACTGGCGCTGGGGCAAATATGCCGTGGATTTTATCAGGGAGGACGGTGCATGGAAGATCTGGAAGCTGCGTTTCTATCCCTTCTTCCTTACAAAGTATGACATCCCATGGACTCAGGCGCCGGCATATGACTGGGCGTTTTTCCCGGTCACACCGGACCGCCCCCGGGAGACCCCCGTGTACCATTACGACGGTGTTTCCGTCTATCCCACCGGCGAACCGGCGATCCCGGGTGTTGAATAATACAGAAGAGCAGAACAGGTGCGGTTTCTTCCGAAACCGCGCCTTTTCATTTTAACATTGGCCTGCTATAATCTATTTGTTATGGAGGCGATGTTATGACCAGTCTGCAAGTTCGCTATTTTCTGCACCTGTGCGGAACAAAGAGTATTTCTGAGACGGCCCGTCAGCTGTTTGTGGCTCAGCCTGCGGTGAGCAAGCAGATCGCCGCGCTGGAGCGGGAGCTTGGTACGGAACTGTTTGTTCGCACCAACCGCGGGGTGGAGCTGACGCCAGCCGGGGCATGCTATTATGACTTCTTTTCCAAGTCAGACCGGAAATTCCGTCGCCTTCAGGTAGAGCTCCGACGAGCGGCCGATCTGGAGCAACGCTCCCTTGCAGTGGGCATTCTGGAAAATCTGGGACTGGATGAGGTCTCTGACGTGATCGCCCAGCTGCGCAGTCAGCATCCGGGACTGCGGCTTACAGTGGCGCGGCTGGATAATCCGACCCTGCTGGAGCAGCTGTTCAATGGCAGGCTGGATGCGGTCATCACCTTTGACCACGCGTTGGATCATCGCACCGGTGTGCGCTATACCGAGCTGCTGCTGGAGCAGTCCTGCTTTCTCATCAGCCGGGAGCATCCGCTTGCGGCCCGGCCGGGCCTGGCGGTGCAGGATCTGTCCGGCCAGACCTTCTGCGAGACCCGCTCCCGGGAAGGCGATGGCACAGACGGCTACCTTCGCCGACTTCTGGCGCTTTTGAAGGTCACGCCGGGGGCTTTTATGCCAATGGACAATCTGGCCAGCGGTCTGGAGGCGGTGGAGCACGACCATGCGATCGGCCTGGTGGATGAGCGGGCCCAGTTGCTCCATCCGGAGCGCTACCGGTTCCTTCCCAGCGGGACCTATCAGAGTATCGTCTGTGCCAGTCTGGCAGAAAATGAAAACCCCTGCATCATTCAGCTGGGCGATGCATTGCGGGCGGCTCTGAACGGCGCAAAACAGAGCATTTGACACAGCTTTATGCGGAAAAGCTGTGAAATATTTTTTAAGATTCTTTTTATCCCGTCAAAAATTGTATATAGTGGCAAAAATGAGAGATATGTCTTGTGCAGATAGACGGAAGAAAAAAACACCTTTGCTTGACGTAAGAGCGGAAATAGCTTAAAATATTTGAAGTATGTCGAAAGTGAAGTAAAGGAAACAAATGAAGCGAGGTACGCTCCAATATGTATGATTATCTGATCGTCGGCGCCGGATTCTTTGGCGCGGTCTTTGCCCACGAGGCGCAGAAACAGGGAAAGCGCTGCCTTGTGGTGGAGCGGCGCGGCCACATCGGCGGAAACTGCTACACGGCCGATGTGGAAAGCATTCATGTCCACCGGTACGGCGCACATATTTTTCACACCTCCGATCAGCAGATCTGGACTTACATCAACCAGTTCTGCACCTTCAACAACTATGTCAATTCGCCCATCGCCAATTATCGCGGTGAGATCTACAATATGCCCTTCAATATGAATACCTTCTCCCGGCTTTGGAATATTTCCACCCCCGCCGAGGCGAAGGCCATCATCGATGCCCAGCGTGCGGACGCACCCGCTCAACCGCAGAATCTGGAGGAGCAGGCCATCTCACTGGTGGGCCGGGATATCTACGAAAAGCTGGTCAAGGGCTATACGGAGAAGCAGTGGGGGTGTCCCTGCACACAGCTTCCCGCCTTTATTATCCGCCGCCTCCCGGTGCGCTTTCGTTACGATAATAACTATTTTAACGATCGCTATCAGGGCATCCCGGAGGGGGGCTATACGCCCATCTTTGAAAAACTGCTGGACGGAATTGATGTTCGCCTGAACTGTGATTATTTTGACCACAGGGACGAGTTGCGGGCGCAGTGCCGCAAGGTCGTCTTTACCGGACCGATCGACCGCTATTTTGATTACTGCTATGGTCCGCTCCAGTTCCGCTCGCTCCGCTTTGAGTCTGAAGTGCTGGATATGGAAAATTATCAGGGCAATGCGGTGGTCAACTACACGGATCGGGAGACGCCCTATACCCGCGTGATCGAGCACAAGCATTTTGAGTTCGGTACTCAGCCGAAGACGGTCATTACCCGGGAATATCCCATGGACTGGCATCCGGGGGACGAACCATATTACACGGTCAATGACGAGAAAAATAACCAGCTCTATCAGCGCTATGCGGCGCTGGCGGAGCGGGAGCCGGATGTGCTGTTTGGCGGACGTCTGGGTGAGTATAAATACTACGATATGGATAAGGTGATCGCTTCCGCGCTGGGCTTTGCAGCCCGGGAGCTGAACTGAATCAAACGGAAAAGAGGTAACCCATGGCAGGAAAAAGAGAAGCGCCCCGGCAGCCGGCTTCCGGAGCAAAGACGCGCAGACCTTCCTCCGGCACATCAGCACAGCGTGATGAGCGTTCGCGCGGCCGGCAGACTTATTATGATGATGAGTACACCGCACACAGACGGTCGTCCAGTTCTGAGTACAGCGGCTCCCGCCGCGCTTCCGGTGCAGGCGGAGACGGTGGAGGGCGGCCACCTAAGGGTGGCCGCGGCAAAAAGAAACGCCGTATGCCCGGCTGGCAGAAGGCAATCATTATCGTTCTGGTGGTGCTTATCGTTTTGATGAGTGCGGCAGTGGCCGCCGTGGTCGTGGTCAACGGAAAGCTGGATCTCATCAGGCGGATCGATATCGGAAATGAGGCCAAGACCTCAGAGAATTTCGATCAGGATGCGACGGGGGCAGACACAACGACGGACGATCAGCTTCATTTTGCCACCCAAAAGGTAGATCCTGACTCCGACGTGGTCAATTTCATGCTGATCGGCCGGGATACCGGTACGATGGGGGATGAGGTGCGCACGGAGGATCGCGGTCGCTCCGATTCCATGATGGTGGTCAGCCTGAACCGCAAGACCAAGCAGATCTCCATTGTGTCGCTGATGCGTGACTGCTATGTGAAGATCCCCGGCTATAAGAACAACAAGCTGAACGCCGCGTTCAGTTTTGGCGGCTACGAGCTGATGGATCAGACAGTCGAGGAGAACTTCGGTATTCACATCGACCACAATGTGGGCATCAACTTCGATGGCTTCCAGATGGTCGTGGACAAGCTGGACGGCATTGATATCACGCTGACCCAGGATGAGGCCGATTATATGGAACTGTGGGGCTTTGCCATGGAGGAAGGCGTCAACCATATGAACGGCGAAGAAGCGCTGGCCTATGCCCGCTCCCGCTATGTGGGCACCGGCAAGGAGGCCAACGACTTTGGACGCACCTACCGCCAGCGCGTGGTGGTGACGCAGGTGTTCAAGGAACTGATGAGCCGCCCGATCACACAGATCATGGACATCCTGAATTCTGTGATGGAGTGTGTGGAGACGGATATCACCAGCAATGCGGACATCATGGCCTATGCCGGTGAGGTCTATAACTACGGTATCGACGATCTCCAGGCCTATCGCCTGCCTCAGGATGGCGAGTATCAGGATGAGACCATCAATAAGATGGCGGTTCTGACGGTTGACTGGGACAAGACACAGCAGCATTTGAAGGATTGGCTGTACAGCGATACGCCGCTGGAAGCCCATGATGTGGATGCCGCCAACTGAGTAAACAAACGCGGAGCCGAAATTTCGGCTCCGCGTTTTATGCGTTATGCGCAACCAGCCGCCTTCTCCCGAAGGCGGCTGGTTTTATGGATTTTATGGACTGAATTATCGGATTGCATCCTTCATGGCCTTCACATATTCCGTGACAGGCTCGACGCTGTCCCGGCCGTTGGCGGCGATCAGCTTTACGATGGCGCTGCCCACAATGACCCCGTCCGCCTTCTGAGCCATTTCCCTGGCCTGTTCCGGAGTGGAGATGCCGAAGCCGACAGCGGCGGGAATAGCCTTTGTCTCTTTGACCAGCTTTACCATGGCGCCAATATCCGTGGTGATGCTGCTGCGCACTCCGGTGACGCCCAGAGAGGACACGCAGTAGACAAAGCCCTTGGCCTCTGCGGCAATGGAGCGAATGCGCTCGTGGGAGGTGGGGGCGATCATGCTGACCAGTTCCAGACCATATTTTGCGCATAGCGGCTCAAATTCCGCCTTTTCCTCAAAGGGGACGTCAGGCAAGATCAGACCCTGAATGCCCGCCTCAGCGGCTCTGGAAAGAAACTTCTCGGAGCCGTAGGAGAATACCACATTGGCATAGGTCATGAACACCATAGGGATGGTGATGGTCTCGCGCAGCTTTCGCACCAGCTCAAATACCTTGTCTGTGGTAGTTCCGGCTTTGAGCGCGCGCAGATTGGCCGCCTGAATGACCGGGCCCTCGGCGGTGGGGTCGGAGAAGGGGATGCCAAGCTCAATAAGGTCGGCTCCTGCTTCGGCCATGGCCTTGACCAGCGTTTCGGTGGTCTCCAGATCCGGGTCGCCGCAGGTCAGGAAGGGAATGAAGGCCTTTCCATTCTGAAAGGCATCTGCAATTTTAATCATGGAGATCCTCCCCTCTGTAACGGGCGATGGCGGCCACGTCCTTGTCTCCGCGGCCGGACAGGGTGATGACAATGCTCTGATTGGGTCGCATCGTGGGTGCCAGCTTCTTGGCGTAGGCCACCGCGTGAGCGGACTCAATGGCGGGAATGATACCCTCGGTGCGGGAGAGGTATTCAAAGGCATCTACCGCCTCGTCGTCGGTGACCGGAACATATTCCGCCCGGCCGGTGTCGTGGAGCCAAGCGTGCTCCGGCCCGATGCCGGGATAGTCCAGACCGGCGGAGATGGAGTAAACCGGCGCGATCTGGCCGAACTCGTCCTGGCAGAAGTAGCTTTTCATACCGTGGAAGATGCCCAGCCGACCGGTGGCCACCGTGGCCGCGGTCTCAAAGGTATCCACGCCCCGGCCTGCGGCCTCACAGCCGATCAGCCGAACGCCGGGATCCTCGATAAAGTTGTAGAAGGAGCCGATGGCGTTGCTGCCGCCGCCGACGCAGGCGATAACTGCGTCAGGAAGCTTTCCCTCCTGGGCCAGCATCTGCTGCTTGATCTCCTTGGAGATGACCGCCTGAAAGTCCCGGACGATGGTAGGGAAGGGATGGGGCCCCATGCAGGAGCCCAGCAGGTAGTGCGTGTCGCTGATGCGGCTCGTCCACTCCCGGAAGCACTCGCTGACCGCGTCCTTTAGCGTTGCGGTGCCCGCGTCTACGCCGTGAACGGTGGTGCCCATCAGCCGCATGCGGTAGACGTTCAGCGCCTGCCGCTCCATGTCCAGACGGCCCATGTAGACCTCGCAGTCCATGCCCATGCAGGCGGCCACTGTGGCGGTAGCCACACCGTGCTGCCCTGCGCCGGTCTCGGCGATGAGCCGGGTTTTGCCCATCTTTTTGGCCAGCAGAGCCTGACCGAGGGCGTTGTTGATCTTGTGGGCGCCGGTGTGGTTCAGATCCTCCCGCTTGAGATAGATCTTGGCGCCGCCCAGATCCTTTGTCATTTTCTCCGCATAGTACAGCAGAGAGGGGCGTCCGGCATAGTTGTGGTAAAGCTCGTCCAGCTCGGCATTGAAGTCCGGATCGTTTTTGTAGTAGTTGTAGGCTTCCTCCAGCTCAATGACAGCGTTCATCAGCGTTTCCGGGATGTACTGGCCGCCGTGGATGCCAAATCGTCCGTTGGACATGGTAGTTCGCTCCTTAGAAGTTTAATGTATTGAGGTATACCGTTTCTCGCCGCCCTTCCAGCTGGAGAGGAGCGGCGAGAAAGGTTCCCTCATTTATGATAATGAAGGGAAAGGTAGGGTAAGGTTCAGAGATCAGTCACCGAACACCTTGCGATAGTCCTCCTGGAACTTCACAATGCCGGAGTCGGTGAGGGGGTGCTTGGCCATCTGCTCAATGACCTTGAAGGGCACGGTGGCGATATCAGCACCGGCACGGGCGCAGCCCAGAACGTGAGCGGTGTTGCGCACGGAGGCGGAGATGATCTCGGTATGGATGTCGTCATAGAGGGCGAACACATTGGCGATGTCCTCGATGAGGGCCAGACCATCCTCGTTGATGTCATCCAGACGGCCGACAAAGGGGCTGACATAGGTGGCACCGGCGCGGGCAGCCAACAGAGCCTGGTTGGTGCTGAAGATCAGGGTGCAGTTGGTGGGGATGCCCTCGGCGGACAGGATCTTGATGGCCTTCAGGCCCTCAAGGGTCATGGGGATCTTCACAACCATGTGCTTGGGGTCAATGGCGAAGATCTCGCGGCCTTCCTTGATCATGCCCACGGCATCCTCGGTGGTAGCCTTGACCTCACCGGAGATCGGGCCGTCCACGATACCGCAGATCTCCTTCAGGGTCTCGGCATAGTCGCGGCCCTCCTTGGCGATCAGGCTGGGGTTGGTGGTGACGCCGCAGATGACGCCCATCTCATTTGCCTTGCGGATCTCATCCACATTCGCAGTGTCCAGGAACAGTTTCATGGTAACTCACCTTTTCCTTTCATTTCATCCTCCGTACCGAAGCGATAACGGAAGATAATTTACCTTTATCTTTCACTCCGTCGGTCTCAATGCCGCTGGAGAGATCGATCCCATAGGGATGCAGCTGCTTGACAGCCTTGACCACATTGCCGGGGTTCAGCCCGCCGGCCAGAAAGTAGGGGCGCTCAAAACCGGAGAGCAGGCTCCAGTCGAAGCACTCGCCGGTGCCCTGACCATTGTCCAGCACGATCATGTCGGCGCAGCTGTTCTGTGCGGCCTCAAGGTCGGCCGCACAGGCGATTTGAAACGCCTTCCAGACCGGACGATCTGTGCGTTCCTTCAATGCACGGATGTAGTCCTCGTCCTCGTGGCCGTGGAGCTGGAGAATGTCCACCACGCGCCGTTCCAGCAGCCCGGCGGCGGTTTCCAGCGGCAGGTCAACCACAACGCCGACGGCTTGAATGCCGGGATTCAGCAGGCGGATCAAGTCCTCTGCCTTTTCGGGCGACAGGCTGCGGCGGCTCTTGGGAAAGTTCAGCACGAATCCTGCATAATCGGGCAGATACTGGTTCACATAGTCGATGTCCCGTTCACGGAACAGGCCGCAGGTCTTGATCTTCGTCATTGGGCAAAGCTCCTCATTTCAGAAAGCATTTTTTTCTTGTCCTCAGCGCGCATCAGCAGTTCGCCCACCAGTGCAGCGTCTGCGCCGATTTTGCTCAGCTGAGCGATGTCGGATGGGGCGGAAACGCCGGACTCCGCAACATAAATGCACTCCGGCGGGATCAGATCCCGCAGCCGTGCGGCGTTGGAGAAGTCCACGGAAAAATCGTGCAGGTTGCGGTTGTTTACGCCGATGATCTTTGCCCCGGCGGAAACGGCAGAGCGGATCTGGTCAGGATCGTGGGCTTCCACCAGTGCAGCCAGGCCCAAACTTTCACATATAGTAAGATACCGCTGAATCGTCTCCGTGTCAAGCAGTGCGCAGATAAGCAAAACACAATCTGCCCCCATGAGCCGGGCCTGGTAGAGCTGATATTCGTCTATTGTGAAGTCCTTTCGGATCATGGGCGTAGAAACTGCGGCGCGGATCCGGCTGAAAATTTCGTCAGATCCCAGAAACCACCTCGGCTCTGTCAGACAGGAGATGCAGTCTGCGCCGGCATCCGCATAAGCGAGGGCAATGTCCAGATAAGGAAAGTTTTCTGCAATGATCCCTTTGGAAGGGGAGGCCTTTTTCACCTCGCAAATAAAGCTCATGCCGTTCTTTGCCAGTGCCCGCTCAAATGCGGTGCCGTTACCCGGACCTGCCTGTCGGCAGAGCGCTTTCAGATCATCCAGACTGTGCGACTGCACGTCCTGCGCCACGCGAAGCCGGGCGTAGTCAGCGATGGTGTCCAGAATAGTAGACATAGTTACCTCCCAAAGGATCAGGCGTTGCTGGCTGCCACAAATTCCTCCAGCTTTTCAAGGGCCTTTCCGGTGTCGATGAGCTCCGCAGCCAGTGCGATGCCGTCCTGAATGCACTCTGCTTTTCCGGCAACATAGAGGCCGCAGGCGGCATTCAGCAGGACCACGTCGCGCTTCGGACCGGTCAACTCACCGGAGAGAATGGCGCGGGAGATCTGAGCATTGTACTTCGGCTCGCCGCCTTCGATATCCTGCTTGGTGCCCCGGGTGAGACCGAAATCTTCGGGCTGGATGGTGTAGGTCTTGTACCAGCCGTCTTTGAATTCACACACGGAGGTGGGGGCGCTGATGGAGACCTCGTCCAGCTTGTCCTGACCATAGACCACCATGCCCCGCTTGACGCCCAGACTGCTCAGCACCTGTGCCATAGGCTGGAGCAGATATTCGTCGTAGACGCCCAGCACCTGCATGGTGGGGTGAGCCGGATTGGTGAGGGGGCCGAGAATATTGAACACTGTGCGGAAGCCCAGTTCCTTTCGGATCGCGCCCACATACTTCATAGAGGTGTGGTAGACCTGAGCGTGCAGGAAGCAGATCCCGGTTCTCTGAAGCACCTGCTCCATCTTGGCGGGCTCCAGCTTGACGTTGATGCCCAGCGCCTCCAGCACATTGGCTGCGCCGCTCTTGGAGGAGGCGGCCACATTGCCGTGCTTGGTGACCGGCACTCCGGCAGCGGCGATCACAATGGCGGCGGTGGAGGAGATGTTGATGCTGTGGGCGCCGTCTCCGCCGGTGCCCACGATCTCCAGCGTCTCAAGGCCGTTTGCATCGAACTTGATAGCGTGATCCCGCATGGCGGCGGCACAGCCGGATATTTCGTCAATCGTCTCCGCTCGGGTGCTCTTGGTGGACAACGCCGCCAGAAACGCGGCATTCTGGGTGGGGGTGGTCTGGCCGCTCATGATCTCGTTCATTACGGCATAGGACTCTTCATAGCTCAGATCTTCCTTCTGAACGATCTTAATAATTGCATCCTGGATCATATCGATTCCTCCTGAGTTTAAAGCGGTTTGTCAGCCAGAAAATTTTCAAGAATGCGGCGCCCGTCCGGGGTGAGAATGCTCTCCGGGTGGAACTGGAGCCCATATACCGGTGCGCTCATGTGGGCCACAGCCATGACCTCACCGTCCTCCGTTGCGCCGACGATTTTCAGCGTATCGGGAATGGTGTCCGGCTTTGCGGCCAGCGAGTGATAGCGGGCGGCGGAAATTTCCTCCGGCATTCCGGAAAAGATGGGGCCGGTTACATCCAGTTTCACCATGGACTGCTTGCCGTGCATGAGCTGCTTGGCATAAGTGACGGTAGCGCCGAACACCTCACAGATGGCCTGATGGCCGAGACAGACGCCCAAAATCGGGATCTTGCCGGTCAAGCGGCGGATCACATCCTCACAGACGCCGGAGTCGGCGGGTTTGCCGGGGCCGGGGGAGAGGATGATGCGGCGGGGAGCCAGCGCTTCGATCTCCGCCGGCGTCAGCTCGTCATTACGGATGACCTTGATGTCCGGGTCGATGGAGCCTACCAGCTGATAGAGATTGTATGAAAAGCTGTCATAATTGTCGATGAGTAAAACCATGTCAGTCCAGCCCTCCCTCGGATGCCTTGACCGCATTCACCACGGCCTGAGCCTTGTTGATGCACTCCTGATACTCACTCTCAGGCACACTGTCGGCCACAATGCCCGCGCCGGAGCGGATGAATACCTTGCCGTTCTTTTTAAAGGCAATGCGGATGGCAATGCAGGTGTCCAGATTGCCGGTAAAGTCAATGTAGCCGATCGCGCCGCCGTAGATGCCCCGTTTGTTGTTCTCCAATTCGTTGATGATCTGACAGGCTCGGAACTTTGGCGCACCGGACAGCGTCCCGGCGGGGAGAATGGCCTCCACCGCGTCCACCGCGTCCTTGTCGGGGCGAATTGTGCCGCGCACGGTGGAACCGATGTGCATGACGTGGGAGTAACGGAGCACATCCATGTAGCGCTCTACCTCCACCGAGCCGAACTGGCTGATTTTGCCGATGTCATTGCGGCCCAGATCCACCAGCATATTGTGTTCGCTGCGCTCTTTCGGGTCGCTCATCAGGGCCTGCTCCAGCGCTTTGTCCTCCTCCGGCGTTTTGCCCCGGGGCTTGGTACCCGCCAGCGGGAAGGTGTAGAGCGTGCCGTCGGTCAGCTTGACCAGCGTCTCCGGGGAGGCGCCGGCGATCTCAATATCATCGCTGGAAAAGTAGAACATATAGGGAGAGGGGTTGATGACCCGGAGCAGCCGGTAGGTGTCAAGCAGACTGCCCTCGCAGTCTGCGTCCAACCGGTTGGAGAGCACTACCTGGAAAATGTCGCCCTCATAGATATACTTCCGGGCCCGTTCCACCATGCTGCAATACTGCTCCTTGTCAAAGAGGTGACGGAATTCGCTCCTGAGCTTCAGCGGCTGATCCGGGGCGGGGGTGCCGGTGCGGATCAGTTGGGCCATCTCGTCCAGCGCCCGCACCGCCGCGGGATAGCTGCTGTCCAGATCATCGGTGGAGGCGTTGGCGATCAGGATGATCTTCTGCTTCAGATTGTCAAAGCAGATCACCTTGTCAAAGAGCATCAGGTCGAAGTCGTTGAAATGTTCCTGATCCTCTGCGTCCAGCTTCAGGTTGGGCTCGGCGTATTTGATAAAATCATAGGAGAAGTAGCCCACCAGCCCGCCGGTGAAGGTGGGAAAGCCCTCAATTTTCGGGCTTTTGTGTTCCGCCACGATCCGACGCAGGATTTCGCCGGGATGTCGCGTGTTTTGCTGCGTCACTTGACCATTGTCCGTGATGCGCACCCGGCCATCCACGCAGGTGATCTCCAGCCCCGGCTCA
>ERZ506753.1627-NODE-1627-length-13046-cov-4.293588_pt1 | contig 13046 bp, 8 predicted proteins | sample MGYA00513044_ERZ506753 | MGnify/ENA metagenome assembly ERZ506753 | reverse complement strand
ACGACTTGTGAAAAAACATGAAGTTCCGGTGTAATTCCCAGAGTCAGACCTACCGTACCAACAGCTGAAGCAGCTTCGTACAGACAATCTAAAAGCGGAAGGCCTTCGTACACACTGATCGCTATTCCGCCGCCAAAGAACAAGGCAAAATATAACATGGCTATTGTCGCTGCATTTTTTATCACATGATATTCAAGTCTTCGCCCAAAAGCTCCTGCATTTTCCTGACTTCGAAATGTCGCAATTGCATTTAAAATAAGTACTGAAAAAGTTGTTGTTTTCATTCCACCTGCTGTAGATCCCGGTGAACCACCAATTAGCATTAACAGTATCATAACCGCTTTTGATGCCTCACTCATCTCTGAAATGTTTATAGTATTAAATCCGGCAGTTCTTGTCGTTACCGATTGAAACGCTGCTGCTAACAGGCGTTTTTCCATGGGTAATTTTGTCAGATCACAGATATAGAAAAAAACTGTCGGAAATAAGATCAGACATGCGGTAGTCATGAGAATGATCTTGCTTTGCATGCGGTAGCGTTTAAAGTTCAGTTTGTTTGTATAAATATCATCCCATGTGAGAAAACCGATTCCTCCTGTAATGATCAACAGCATAATTACCAGATTTATAAGTATATTTCCGGAATACCCAGTCAGCGATGGAAACATACTGGAATCTGTCCCCAGAATATCAAAGCCGGCATTACAAAAAGCAGAGATTGAATGAAAAACTGACATCCAGATTCCCTTTTTTCCATAATCTCCCATAAAAACCGGCAGCAGCAACACCGTCCCTGCAGCTTCGATCAAAAATGTTCCCCTCAAAATAAACCTTGTTAGTCTGACGATTCCTCCGACTTTTGGAGCTGAAATTGCATCCTGCATGGTGCTTCTTTGCATGAGGGATATTTTCTTTCCGGAAAGAATGGAAACAGACGCAGCCACAGTCACTACTCCAAGCCCACCTATTTGTATGAGTGCAAGAATGATCGTCTGGCCTGCCAGGGACCAGTAGCTTCCAGTGTCCTTTACCACAAGACCTGTAACACATACCGCCGAAGTGGCTGTAAAAAGTGCCTCATGAAATGGTGTGATCACTTTCTCCGCAGAAGAAAATGGAAGCATCAGCAGAACGGTTCCCAAAAGGATCACTCCTGCAAACCCCATGATAATCAGCTGAAAAGATGTCATATGTTTTTTCTTATATGATTTTTCCGGCATAAATGATCAGAACTCCTTATCAATACTTTTAACAGTGCTATCCTCGTAATGCATTTTATTATATATAACTACTTTCAAAGATAGTATAAAAGTCTCTGCTTCCGTATTAAGATTTTATAAAGATATGATATTGAATTGAGAATTATTTTAACCGAATCAAGGAAATTACCTGCTTTGATGATCCTAAGCATTACCTTAATACTACAGTTTTTTAATTGTAAACTCATTTTATATTTGTAGTTGACATTCGATATTTCTCTGTGATAAAGTGATACCCGTACAAAAAAACTCAAAAGGAAGGTATTGACATGAACACTGCATCATGCGAAAAAGAAGCTCCATCGCTTTCCAGAGATGAAGCCATTGCAATTTTAGATACTCCGGACGAAGAACTTGAGGCACTGATTGACCGTGCCAGCAGTTTACGTTACAAATATAAGGGAAACCGGGTAAGCATCCACATCCTTACCAATGCCCGCAGCGGTAACTGTTCCCAGGATTGTGCCTACTGTGCCCAGTCATGTCGTTCCACTGCCGATATTGATAAATACAAATGGGTAGATGAAGACAAATTATATCAGGACAATGATTTCGTAAATGATTATCATTTATCCAGACATTGTATCGGACTGAGTGGTATGAAATTTACAGATAAAGAGATCGAGGAGCTGGCCCGCAGGATCCGCAAAATGAAAGAACACGGAACTCATCTCTGCTGCTCCATAGGCTTTCTCACAGAGCACCAGGCAAAAATGCTCAAAGAGGCTGGTCTTGACCGGATCAACCATAATCTGAACAGCAGCCGTTCCTTTTATCATAATATCTGCAGTACACATACCTTTGACCAGCGTGTCCGGAACATCCATATGCTTCAGGGACTTGGTTTCGAGATCTGTAGCGGCGGTATCATTGGCATGGGTGAAAGCAAGGAAGACGTTGTTGACATGCTTCTGGAATTACGTGAGATCCAGCCGGAAGCACTGCCGATCAACTTTCTTCTTCCGATCAAGGGAACTCCTCTCGGAAATGCAGATATTTCCCAGCTGACAACAGAATACTGTATGAAGGTCCTATGCCTGGCAAGACTTCTTGTACCTAAAGCAGATATCCGATGTGCTGCCGGAAGAGAAGTTTATTTTAAAGGCGAAGAAAAAAAACTGCTCAGTGTTGTAGACTCTATTTTTGCTTCCGGTTATCTTACAGAAGGTGGTCAGGGAATCGAAGACACTCTCAAAACCATTACGGATGCAGGATTCACCTATGAGATTGAATCTGCGTAAGCATCCTTATGGACATATGACCTGTCATACACACTTACAGCATTTCATTACTTACCCGAACCAGTAAATATATTACCTTTTTCAAAGGAGGCTCTTTTAATATGAATCAGACAAATACTGTCTCTGCACCACGTACAAAAACCTACGAGATCACCATGACCGCTCTTATGGCAGCTGTCACCTGTATTCTTGCGCCGCTGTCCATTCCGATCGGTCCGGTTCCAATCTCATTTACCAATCTTGCCATCTATCTGTCCCTGTATCTTCTCGGATGGAAAAAAGGAACCATCAGCTATCTGATCTATCTTCTGCTTGGACTTGTAGGTCTTCCGGTATTTTCCGGATTTACCGGCGGTCCTGCAAAGCTGGCCGGTCCTACAGGCGGATACATCATCGGCTTTATCGTTATGGCTGTTATTGCCGGACTGGTAATTGACAACTGCCATAAGCCTCTGATCCAGCTCGTTGGTATGATTGCCGGAACAATTGTATGCTATCTTTTCGGAACTGTATGGTTCTGCATCGTTGCAGATTCCACTTTCAAAGCAGCTCTTGGAATCTGTGTAATTCCGTTTATCCCGGCAGATCTCATAAAAATGATCATCGCCATGATCATCGGACCAATGATAAAAAAAAGAATCCGATAAACTGAAACTCTGATATTTTAAAAGAGGCAGCAGGAAATTTCCAACATTTCCTGCTGCCTCTTTATCGCATTTCATTTTTCTTATCTGAGTTTTTTCTTCAGCTCCTGGATCAGTTCAAAATAATCTCTGTGCTTCATCTCCGGGAAAGCCTTAATGATTCTTCCCTGGCCGAATACCGTATGGTTTGTGATAGAGCTTGACAGCTCATCAAACTGTGCCTGAAGCTCCGCTTTCTTCATCCGAAGCATTTCGGCAGATTTTTCTCTCTGAGCCACAGTCGCATCTCTGAGCTCTGCCTTAGCAAGAGCAACCTGAACCTTTCCTTCTCCCACCTTCTGTGCTGTATCAATGGTAGTTGTTGCCAGAGTATCACTGAGCTTATCACTCACGATCCGCAGATCCGCACGTACCTTATCCAGTCGGGTAAGCTTCTTATTCAGTCCGCGGATCACCGCCACTGTTACAATAAGATCAGCCAGATACACCGCATACAGAATTGCCATAACAACCCATTCCAGTGTGGAAGGTGTATGAGAAGCCTGACGCTCCACATACTTCTGAAAAACCTTTACGACCATCACAATGGCAAGTCCCCATATCAGGGAAAACTCAAGACAGATATAGCCGTGAAAATTCAGCGGCTTATTAGAATAATCCCACCATCTTGCATGGAAGCATACATCCAGAAGCCATCCGGCAACCAGCTCTACCGCAGTTGCAAGAACGATTCCAAACAGAAAGATCATTCCCTCACTCATCTGATGTCCGCCGCTCTGAAGCGTATTAAGCAATGCAAACACGGAAAGTACACCAAATCCGTACACCGGGCATACCGGACCGTTGAGAAATCCCCGGTTTATAACCTTTCCTAAGGTTACTGCATGGAAGATAACTTCAACGACCCATCCTCCAAAAGAATAAAACAAAAAATACAGACATATCTGAAAATACGTCATCCCGCAAATCATCCTGTACTCCTCCTTTACAGCTGTCAAGATTCCGGCAGCTATTTCAGGGGTCAGTACCATCACCTCTGCCGGGGTGATTCTGATTATATCATATCACCCCTCTCATTTACATCCCTTTATCCGGTCATTCTTCCGAAACAATTTCTTTTTTCACACGGGTAAAGTACAGAAAGAATCCGATGTTCAGAATGATTCCCACTGTGGTAGATACCGGTGCTGCAAGACCTATCTTTGTCAGGCTGGCATCCGGCTGGATACTCATAAAGTACGCCATTGGAAGTCGTACCAGAAGCGTCTGGATCAGGCCCTGGACCATAACCCATATGGTCTGGTTGTTTCCGTTGAAATAGCCTATCATACTGAACAGAACAGCCGTTACCAGTGTCTCCGGAGCAAACCCCTTCAGATAATCAAAGCCCTTTTGGATAACGCCGGCATCTGTTGAAAAGAATCCTGCCAGCACATCACCCTTCAGCAGGATCAGGATAAATACCAGGCATCCCACAGACAGGCCAACTCCAATTCCCGTAAGCATGGATTTTCTCGCACGTTTCGGCTTTCCTGCTCCTACGTTCTGTGAAACAAAGGAGGCCATGGACTGCATCAGGGAGCTTGGAACCAGCATGGCAAAGTTTACGATCTTACATGCAACTCCGTAACCGGAGGATGCTTCCAGACCCAGGCGATTGACAAATGCGCACAAGGCCAGGAATGAAATCTGTGTCAGGAATTCCTGAAGTGCCAGCGGCAGTCCGATCTTAAGAAAACGTCTGCACTGAGGATTCAGCCGGAAATCTTTTTTTGTAATGGTAAACGGAAGCTTCTTCTTTATCAGCAGAACTACTGCAAATACAACACTTAAGGCCTGAGCAGAAACCGTAGCAATAGCTGCTCCTGCTGCATCCATATGTAACCCGGCTACCAGTACCAGATCTCCGATCACATTTACAATACATGCCACCAGCACAAACAGCAACGGAGATTTACTGTCACCAAGGCCACGGAAAATAGCAGACAGTAGGTTATACGCGACAATAAAGAAAATTCCGCTGCCACAGATCCGTACATAAGATGCAGTCAGCGCTACCGCTTCTTCCGGTGCCTGCATCAGCACGGAGATCGGATGTGCAAAACCTACCATAACAATAAACAGCACGACAGATATCATGGTAAAGACGATCGCAGCCCCACCGATAACGGAGCCAATCTGCTCCGGTCTTTTTTCTCCAAGATAACGTGCGATCAGAACTGTGATACCCATAGCAAACTGGATCACTACAAAGGTAACCAGATTCAGTATCTGACTTCCGGTGGAAACCGCTGACAGTCCGGATGTGGAACCGAATCTTCCAACTACAAGAAGATCGACCGCACCATAGGCAGCCTGCAGGATCAGCGCACCGAGTACCGGCATCATAAATGCAACCAGCTTCTTCAGGATATTTCCCTGGGTAAAATCTGCCTTATCATTTGTCATAATGTTCCCTCCTGTCACACATGATCTGATAAAATTTCCCGATGGTCCGGATCATACTGTCTGCTTCTTCTTCGGAAATCTCTGAAAGATAGGGCGCCAGACTGCTGAAATAATCCTGATCATACTTCCTGGAAAGCCTCTCTCCTTTTTCTGTTATGGAAATGTAAGTAACGCGCCCGTCATCCGGAGACGTAAGCTTCTGAAGATATCCCTTTGCCTCCATTTCTTTCACTGTTCTGGTGACACCCGGACGCGGAAGGTTCATGGCATCACTGATATCAGAGAGCCGGATATCCTTTTTTTCCCGCTGCAGAGAATGGATCACATCCAGATACTGTATGTAGGATGGCATCACCCCCTGGGGCAGTGGCGGAAGCATATCCCGGATCCGCTTTGCCTGATAAAATGCATCAAACATCCGCTTGATCTTTTCATTTGTCATAAAAAAACTCCTTATATAATTATCTTCGTTAATTACCGTTGATAATTATATAAGAATTTCTGATTTTGTCAAGCCTTTTGACTTTAGCTCCAGCAAAGCTGCTGTATGATACCCGTCGTACCCTTCTCTTAAACTTTCACGCGTAATGTTTCGCAATTACCTAAGTATAAAAAGTACCGGGCAGATCAAAATATCTCTGTCCGGTACTTTTTATGGAATCTTTACAGAATTTCTCCGTTTGATTCAATTACTTTCTTATACCAGTAGAAGGATTTCTTCGGTGTCCGTTTTAAGGTACCATTTCCCTCATCATCTTTATCTACATAAATAAATCCATAGCGTTTTTTCATTTCACCAGTAGATGCGCTTACCAGGTCAATGCAGCCCCAGGAAGTGTATCCCAGCAGGTCTACACCATCTTCTTCCACCGCTGCTTTCATAGCTTTGATATGTTCTCTCAGATACTCGATCCGGTAATCATCTTCCACATATCCGTTTTCATCCGGTTCATCTGACGATCCCAGACCATTTTCCACAATAAACAGTGGTTTCTGGTATCTGTCATATAATGCGTTTAATGTACATCGAAGTCCCAGCGGATCGATCTGCCATCCCCATTCGCTTGCTTTAAGATAAGGATTTTTTACTGTGGCAAAAACATTTCCATCTGTTTTCTCAATGGTATTATCTGCACTTGTGCATCTGGATGAATAATAAGAAAACGAAATGAAATCAACCGTATTTTCTCTCAAAACATTCCGGTCTTTCTCTGTAATATCCAGTTCAATCTTTTCTCTCTCAAAAAATTTCTTCGCATATGCCGGATATTCGCCTCTTGCCTGGACATCGATAAAGAAATAGTTCTCTCTGTCTTTCTGCATGGACTTCCACACATCTTCCGGGCTGCAAGTATAAGGATAAGTCATTCCTGCTGCCAGCATACATCCGATCTTGTTCTCCGGATCGATCTCATGTGCGATCCGTGTCGCCTCCGCAGAAGCAATCAGTTCATGATGGGCCGCCAGATATTTGGAAAGTGTCTCATTTTCTCCCTCTTCAAAAACAAGCCCGGCTCCCATAAACGGCAGATGAAGAATCATATTGATCTCGTTAAAAGTCAGCCAGTATTTTACCAGACCTTTATATCTTGTAAAAAGCACGGTCACAAGCTTCTTATAAAAATCAATCATCTTTCTGTTTTTCCAACCGCCATACTTTTTGATCAGATAGATCGGACAGTCAAAATGTGTAATCGTAACCAGCGGCTCAATTCCATATTTATGACATTCTTTAAAAAGATCTTCATAAAACTTCAGTCCTTCTTCATTGGGTTCTTCCTCATCACCATTTGGAAAAATCCTGGTCCAGGCAATAGAAAGCCTGTATGTCTTAAATCCCATTTCACCAAACATGGCAATATCTTCTCTGAAATGATGATACATATCTATGGATTCCATTGCCGGATAGTAATGTTCACTGTCCGGCTCCAGCATTTTAAGTTTTCCCAGGCACACAGGAAAACGATCTTTTCCAGCCGGGCATACATCTACATTTGCAAGGCCTCTCCCGCCTTCCCGGTAAGCTCCCTCACACTGATTGGCAGCGGTAGCACCGCCCCATAAAAAATTCTCCGGAAAACTCATATTTCCACCTCATATTATTTCTGTATTTTCTTCATAACAACAGGACCTTCAATACCAAATGGCTCGATCATCAGATAATGGCTGATTGGATCTCTCAGTGCAGTTCCAAGACAGTTTGTTACCTCGATCGTAATCTGATTTTCTCCTTTTTTCAAAAGCCCTGTCAGGTCAAAACGATATGGTCTGCATAACCGGAGTCCTGCTGAGATTCCATTCACTTTCACTTCAGCAGTCTCAAACACTTCCCCCAGATCCAGCACTGCAGAAATTTCATATTCCAGCTTAAGTTCACTGGAAAACTGTAAAGTTCCGGCTTTTTTCTCCCAGCCTGCGATCTCCTGAACACAACAAAGCTCCTCCACTGGCACTTTTTCTGTAAACTTCGGCCAGGAAAAACTGTCTGCAAACTGAACATTCCATTTTTCAGGAAGAGCTATCTTCTCCTGATCTGCTGCCATATCTGCACCCTTGAAATAAACGGCTTCTGCCGGGAGATTTTCTTCACTCTCCAAAAGAACCACAGACTCATACGGTTCCAATGATAAGAAAAATTTTCCACTGGCAGGATCTGTACTGACTTCATATGTTTTTCCCGAAAAAGCATCATATCTGTATACATGCTCTGCATGTGGCAATGAAATTTCTGTACGTATGGTCTTCCCGATATTTTCATTAAAAATCATATAATATCTCTGGCCATCCCGCTCATATTCTCCAACTGCAAGATCTGGCTGAACCTGGGCAAAAAATACTTTTCTGTACTCAGCCAGAGTCTCGCCCAGCTGCTCCAGAGCAATCACACTGGCATGTGTTTGCACATATTCAAACGCTTCCTGATTTTTCGAAAAGCCCAGCATGACATCCGGAAGTGCATCCAGAAAATAAATCTGAACCTGATGCTCTACCATTTTTTTCAGCATCGGAACAATATCGGAAGGAATCCCTTCTCCATAAGGAATTACAAGATTTTTCATCCTGCATCCGTTGATTTCAAAGAAACCATCTCCAATCTCCGCCTGCATGATCCAGTCTCTTGTCACAATATCATAAGGAATCTGATGCTCTGTCAGCTCCCGGCACGGCTTTTCAAGAGGCATGCAATTTCCTCCCCATTCCAATTCTGCCGGATAAAGCAGTCCTGTTTCTGAAGGATATTTTCCATCCCGGAAGATCTGACAGATACGATTTACATAATCGCTGAACACCTTAAAATAACGGAACTGCGGATTATGTCCATGTGCATAAAAATGCGGCGGGCAGTCAAAATCCGGAAATTTTTTCGGATCAAATGCATGAGGAACCAGATAATTGATTCCACGTACCAGAAGATGATCTGCGATCCATTTCATCATTTTTAAGCCCTCATTCCATCCATACGCACCGAATGCTTCACACATGGCTCTTCCTTTTTTTGCCGGATCCAGGTGGGCAGAGGATGCGGCAAGTTTGGCAAGAGCATAATGGTAAAATTCTCCATTACTTCCTCCTGTGTTAAATGCATCATGGTGATAATTCATTCCCGGAACAATCTGACCTCCAATCACATCGATTCCCGCAAAATCCATGCCCTGCTGTCCCCGGTAATAATGACCGGTTCCATATCCCAGCCGGGCATGTGCTCCGTTATCTTCAATGGTATGACCCAGATACCACACATGGTGAGCTCTGCACCAGTCTCCAAGAACCTGGGTAAAATTCTCATTGTAAAGTCTTGTGACAATATCCATATACTGGAAACGAATATCTTTTTCCAGACCTTCTGCATCTGCCCAGAGAAGCGGCAGATATTTTTCTTCAAAGCCAAGTTCTTTTTCCAGTCCATCCCGCCATGGAAGTACCATGTCAGTTCCCATACGGCCTTCTGTTCCCTTGATATTTCCAAAACGTGGCTCATCAGAGAAAAAGCCCTGAATGGTTTTTCCAAATTCTTCTTTATAATGTGCATAATGCGGCTCATATACTTCCCTGATCAGCACTTCTGTCGCCTCACGCACCAGCGGGTTCAGGTAATCCTGCGTTGCCTGCTCCCCGCCTTTTTTTGTAAGGTATACAACAAAAATACTCCACGCACCTTCCGGCACATCCAAAGTCAGAAGACGGCTCTCCCGATTCATCTGTTCTGTAATGTCACATATGCTTTCTGCAATCACCGGATCTCTTTTTTCTGTTCTCTGGCTGATGCGCTTCGCAAGCAGAACCTTCAGGATTTCCTGCTCCGGGTCCGGCTTATCCCATGGTCTTCCTTTCAGAAGTGAAAAATCGATTCTTGCCCTTCTTAAAGGGCCCTGGACATCGTAACGACGCATATCCAGATACTTTTTCAGATACTGTGGATAATCGGATTTAATACGTCCGTTTGCATATCCGGTAGGAAAATGAGAATCATCCAGTATCCACAGCTTCATATCAAGTTTCTTGGCTTTATCAAGGATAAAATCCATATCTTTCCACCAGCCGTCGCCTACAAAATCCGGATGGGGACGCGCTTCCACGCATACCCCTTTCATTCCACATCCGGAAATTTTTTCCATATATTTCTTAAGAACATCATGGTCTTCCCCATGCTGCCAGAAAAACGGATAAAGATAATTTTCCATGTCAAGCCTCCATCATTATTTCTCTATTATTATCACAGTATCCTTTTGTTTTACGTTTTCTGCAACTGTTTTTACAGAACTGTAATCATCGCTGTTTGTGACAAGAACTGCCGTTGTATCGCTGTAGCCAGCTTTTCTGATCTTGTCTCTGTCAAATTTCAGAAGTTTTTCCCCAGTTTTTACTTTCTGTCCTTCTGTGACAAAAACCTGGAATCCGTCACCTTGCATCTTGACCGTATCCACACCCACATGGATCAGAAGTTCCACACCATCAGAAGATGTCAATCCTACTGCATGTCCGGTGTCTACCACAGATGTGATCTCACCGTCAAAAGGAGCCACAATAATTTCTTCTTCCGGTTTGATTCCGACGCCTTCTCCCATGATTCCGGAGGCAAAAGTTTCGTCCGGGATATCTTCTCTACAGATCACTTTTCCGCTTACAGGAGCACAGATTATGGTTTCTTTATTATCTGATATCATTTTGTTTTCTTCCAGAACATGATTATTCATATCGGTATCCATTTGTTCTGCCACCTGCTCAGCTTCTTCCACACCAGAATCTGCCATGATAAATGCCAGAACTGCTGAAACCGCAAATGAGATCAGTGCACAGATGATAAATCCATAGAAACTGATATCCAGTCCTTCCGGATTGATCATTGCAGGAATTCGAAACAGACCGTCACCAGCCATGGTATACATTTTTCCGCCAAGTGCTCCAAGGATTCCGCCGCTGATTCCACCGCCGATCCATGCACAGACAAACAGTTTGAAATTCGGCAGTGCGATGGAATAGATTGCCGGTTCTGTTACTCCGCAAAGTGCAGATGCAAGACTTCCAAATCCGATTCCACGTTTTTCAGGGTCTTTGTTTTTCAGTGCATATCCTAAAGTCACACCAGCAAGTGCCCATACAGTCAGGCCTAATACTGCATTTACCGGATCATATCCCTGTGAAAAAAGATTGTTCATCAGAATCGGAATAAATGCCGCATGAAGTCCAAGTAGAACAACCAGCTGCCAGAATGCGCCCAGAAGTGCTCCGCCAATCAGTGGGCTCATTCCGAAGATTCCAAACACTCCTTTGGACAGCCAGGAAGACACAGTATTCATAACCGGTCCGATGACGATCCAGCTTAACGGAACTGTGACTGCCAGCACAAAGGTCGGCACCAGCATAAGCTGAAGCATGGACGGAATAAATTTCTTTGCCAGTTTTTCAAGTTTGGATGCCACAAAACCAGCCAGTACAATAGGCAGGAATGTATTTGTATAAGATGCTGCCGCAACCGGAATCTTAAGGAATGTAATTCCACCTTCCGCTGCAATAGCCGCTACCAGATCCGGATATACGAGTGCTGCACCGATTGCAGCTGTCGTATATGGATTACAGTCGAATATCTTTCCGCATGAAAATCCTACGATGATCGGCATAAAGTACATAATCGCATCTGACGCTGCATAAAGTACAAGGTATGTTCCGTCTGTCTTTGCAAGTACACCTGCTGTTGTAAGAATCACAAGGATTCCTTTCAAGATTCCTCCTGCGATCATTGGCCCGATCATTGGCATGATACATCCTGAGATCACCTTAAAAAAACGATTCCAAAGACTGTCTTTTTTCATCACCTGGTAATCTTCTTTATTTACCGCCTTACTGTTCTCTGTGATTCCAGCTTCTGTCTTTACAAACTTAACTACTTCACTTACATGAGTGCCAATGATCACCTGATACTGGCCACCCTGATTCATAACGCCTTTAACACCCTTAATCTTGCTGACCTCATCCTTATTTGGAATTGTATCATCCTTCAAAACAAAACGTAAACGTGTCATACAATTCGTAACATTAACAATATTTTCTTTACCTCCAACAGCAGCTACTACTTCCTTTGCCAGCTGTCCATAATCTTCTTTTGCCATGATGTACGTTCCTCCCATTCATCACTCACATTTAATCTAATAGTTTCCCGAAATGCATTTCTCTATGCTCTCTATTATATCTATCTGTGTAGCAGAAAAAAATATCAGTTTCCTCACTTTTTATTGACCATTTCCACACAGTCTGATACACTTCATGCAAAGGAGGTGTCCATCTTATGAATCTGAAAGCGTTACATCATTATCTTACCACGTTATCCCCTAGTGAGGAAAAATATCGCAATGGATATATTTACGACGGCTGGAAAGATATGCCGAAGAAACAACATAATGGAGTGGAATATTCTGTATTGGACTTGGATGTTGCATATTTCTCCCTTGATAACAAACCACCCTCTCACGCTCCCGGGCTTAATGCAGAACTCTCTGAGATATCAATTAAGAGAAACTCCCGTTTCAGCGCAGTTGCGGAGCATATCCATACTCACATTGAAATCAACTATGTCTATTCCGGTAGCTGTCCTCAGGTCATTGACGGACATCCGATTACTCTGCAAAAGAACCAGGTTCTCCTGATTGACACAAACTGCCCACACTCAATTGCTCCGCTTGGAGAGAATGATATCATGATCAGTATTATCCCCAAGACAGACTTCCTGCGTGAGCATATGTTTAATCAGTTTTCTAATGATAGTATACTCTCCCGATTTTTTATCAATGCGATCAACGAAAAGACTGACCATGACCACTACCTGCTTTTCCACTCAGAAAATGACCGTAGAATTCCAATGTTCTTTAATGAACTGTTCTGTGAGTGCTTTGATCCATCCATTAATTCTACGGATATCATCATGCATCTTTTCTACACGATCATGGCGGAATTGATAG
>ERZ506753.1622-NODE-1622-length-13079-cov-3.453854_pt1 | contig 13079 bp, 11 predicted proteins | sample MGYA00513044_ERZ506753 | MGnify/ENA metagenome assembly ERZ506753 | reverse complement strand
GTACTGCAGGACAGCCCATGCTGGGTGTATTTGAGAAGGAAGGCATCACCGATCTGGTGTGTGTCGTGACCCGTTATTTCGGTGGCATTCTGCTGGGTACCGGCGGACTGCTGAGAGCCTACACCAAAGGGGCCAAGGATGCGTTAGACGCCGCCGGCGTCAGTGTGGTGCGCCGCTGGGTGCGCCAACTGGTGCCTTGCACATACAGTCTGTATGAGCGTTTAAAGCAGGAGACCGAGCGCTTCGGCGCGGTCATTGAGGACACGGAGTACGGCGCGGACATTGTGCTCACCGTGCTGGTGCCGGAGGAGCAGAGCGACGCCTATGCCGCCCGCATTCTGGATTTTACCGCCGGAACGGTGGAGACACTGGTGGACGGCGAGGTATTTCAGCCTGTGCCGGTGCGCCCAGGCACACAGAAATAAAGGAGAGACTATGCTGATACCCTATTGTCATACCGTGCAGTATTATGAGACAGATCAGATGGCCATTGTCCACCATTCCAACTATATCCGCTGGTTTGAAGAGGCCCGGGTGGACTGGTTCGAGCAGATGGGTCTGCCCTTTGCCCAGATCGAACGCATGGGCATTCAGATCCCGGTGGTGAGCTGCGCGGCGAAATACCATTCCTCGGCCCGCTTCGGCGAGCAGGTGCGGATCTATCTGGAAAAGAGGGCCTATAACGGCGTGCGTCTGACGGTGGGCTACCGGGTGGTGGATGCCGCAGACGGTACGCTCCGGGCCACCGGTTCCAGTGAACACTGTTTTACCGATGGAGCGGGGCGTATCCTGAACCTGCGCCGCCGCTATCCCGATGTAAGCAGACTTTTTGAAGTGCCGCTGGAATATGAAAACTGAACAGATCCAAATGAGCCGCCCCACGCAGTATTGCGCGGGGCGGCCCTTTTGCTTGGCTGTATTATTTTATCAAAGCGGTGATCATCTTGCAGGTGTCGGCCAGATAGTCCTTCTGGAAGTCCTCCAGACGACCCTCGTCGCAGGCCTGAGCCAGCTCCGGGTCAATGGGCAGCTGAGCCAGCAGGGGGATATTGTTGGCCTTGGCCACCTCGTCGGCGTGGCTTGTGCCGAAGATGTTCAGCTTCTTGCCGCAGTCGGGGCAGGTGAAGTAGCTGAAGTTCTCCACCAGACCGAGGACGGGGATGTCCATCATCTGAGCCATCTTGACCGCCTTGGTGACGATCATGCTGACCAGATCCTGAGGAGAGGTGACCATGACGATGCCGTCCACCGGCAGGCTCTGGAACACCGTCAGCGGCACATCGCCGGTTCCGGGAGGCATATCCACAAACAGATAGTCCAGTTCGCCCCAGCACACATCCGTCCAGAACTGCTTGACGACGCCGGCGATGACCGGGCCGCGCCAGACGACGGGGTCGGTCTCGTTTTCCGTCAGCAGATTCAGGCTCATGACGGCAATGCCGGTGCCGGTCAGCGCGGGCAGAATGCCCTGATCGCTGCCCACGGCCCGCTCGTGGATGCCGAAGGCCTTGGGGATGGAAGGGCCGGTGATGTCGGCGTCCAAAATGCCGACGCGATAGCCCATCCGGGCCATGGTGACTGCCAGCTGGCTGGTGACCATGCTCTTGCCCACGCCGCCCTTGCCGCTGACCACGCCGATGACGTGGCGGATGACGGAATGGGGATTGCAGGGCTCGTGAAGATCCTGCGGCTGGCCGCAGTTGTGGCCGCAGCTGCCGCAGTCATGGGTGCAGTTGTCCTCGGCTTCGCTGCCGCAGCCGGAGCAGCCCTGCTGTTCGTATTCTTCGCTCATAGTACTAGTTCCTTTCTGTTGATTTGTTCAGGGAAATGAACGGAGTTCTCAATAATGATAGCTTCCGCCGCCGATGAATTCCCGGATCAGAGATTCCGGGGCCACCAGAGCGGGGTCGATGCTCTCCAGCGCCTCAAAGGCGTGGATCATATCCAGCAGTTCCCGCCGCCGGGGATTCTCCTCCGGCACCGCCTCGAAAAGCGGAAGCGCAAAGTGCTTCATGACGGAGACTTCGTAGGGGAGAGAGGAGTCAAAAATAATGTCAGCCCGGTGCTTGAAGGGGGAGATGTAGAGCTTTTCCCCCCGGCGCACATTGGCCCATTGGGCCAGCGTGCCAACCACATCGCTGCCCCGGAAGTTCATGTCCCGGACGGCCCGGCGCACCAGACGCATCCAGGTGCCCTTGAAGATCACCGCTTCACCGTCCGTGATGTTGGAGCGGGCAGAGATATAGATCTTCTCTGCCTCCGGGTGCCGACCGGCGATGGCGTCGTTCAGGGCGTGAATGCCCTCGAAGACGGCCACCTCGTTTTTCTGAAGCCGCAGCGGCGTGCACCGGCTGGTGTCCCGCATCTGGCGGCAGAAATCATAGTGGGGGATCAGCACTTCCTTGCCCCTGGCCAGTGCGGTGAAGTGCTCGTTCAGCAGCTCCATATCCATGCACAGTGGGGACTCGAAGTCATAGCTGCCGTCCTTGGTGCGGGGTGTCGACTCCGGAGAGACGGTCAGAAAATAGTTGTCCATGGAGATGGTCTGGGTGACCACACCCCGGCGTTCCAGCGCCTCGTCGATCTTCATGGCTGTGGTGGTCTTGCCGGAGCCGGAGGGGCCGCTGAGCAGAACGATGGGGCTTTGAGGCAGATTCTCGATGATTTTTTCCGCCGCCCGGTCTACTTTGCGCTGAAATTCGGCGTCGCATTCCTCCAGAAAGCCCTTTGTGTCCGAACGGATGGCCTCGTTGATCTTGGAAAGCTGATATGCCATACAAAACGCTCCTTCCTTACAGCGAACGCTGGAAAGCCACCAGTTCCGCTTTGTCCCGGCAGAGCTGGTCAATGCGTTCCATGTACTGCTGTGGATATTTCGGATTTGTGAGCCGCACCACCTTGCCGGTGGCGGGATTGGTCAGCTTGGTCGAGCCGCCGGCGCCCAGTGCCAGAATGGAGTGCAGCTCTTCCATGATGCAGATGTTGTAAAGCCCCTCGGTGCCCGGTTTGCACCAGCCGATGTTCTCCAGTGCGCCGGACATATATTTCTGACGATAGAGGTAGTAGGGGATCTGTCCGGCAGCGCGGAGCGCGTCCCACGCGTAATCCAGCATGGCGGAGGTCTCCTCGCCGGTGGGCAGACCCTCCCGCTCCATCATGAGCCGCGCCCCTTTCTTGAGGGCCAGCGTGTGGACGGTGATGTTTTCAGGATCCAGCGAGAGCACCGTGTCCAGTGTATTCCGGAAGCCGGCCACACTGTCCTTGGGCAGTCCGGCGATCAGATCCATATTTACAATGGGGATGCCGCTTTTGCGGACGATGTCATAGGCAGTCAGAATATCCGCCGCCGTGTGGGAACGGCCCATGGCCCGCAGGACCTCGTCCTGCATCGTCTGGGGATTGACCGACACCCGGTCCACGCCCAGATCCCGGAGCACCGCCATTTTGTCGGCGGTGATGGTGTCCGGCCGTCCGGCCTCCACAGTGAATTCAGCCAGCCGGTCCAGCTCCAGCACCTGCCGCAGGTGAGCAATCAGATGCTCCAGCTGCGGGGCGCTCAGGGTGGTGGGAGTGCCGCCGCCGATGTAGATGGTGCGCACCTTGGCTCCGGCTTCACGGAGATAGCCCGCCGCCGCGTCGATCTCCTGATCCAGCGCCGCCAGATAGGGCTCCACCAGCTTGAGCGCGCGCTGTACGTCGGCAGAGACAAAGCTGCAATAGGCGCATCGAGTGGGGCAGAAGGGAATGCCTACATAGAGGGAGAGGTCATTCTTTTCCAGCTGCTGCTCCGCCGCGATGCTCGACCGGGCGGCGTCCAAGGCCAGCTCCGTGCGGGCGGGGGAGACAAAAAATTCGGTCTGGAACAGCTTTCGCACCTGCGCTTCAGAGCCGGTTTCCTTCAGCGCCTTGCTGGCCAGCTTGGCCGGGCGGATGCCAGTCAGCGCGCCCCACGGCGGCTGAATGCCGGTGCAGGCGGCGGCCTTGTAGAAGGACTGCTTTATGATACGCTGCAACAGCCGGTCACGCACCAGATCGTCGGTCAATTCATTGACCGCCACACGGGAGATGCCCACGTCGGTTTTGCCGTCCCAGGTGAGCACGGTTCGGGCTGTGGCCCAGATTTTGCCCAGAGACAGGGAGGACACGGCGCTCTGCGCCTCTCCGGCAGCGGCGTCATAGACCGGTTTTTCACCGGGGAAAAGCACCAGCATGATCTGCTCTACGGCGTATTTGTATTCATGATGAATGAGCTTGAGATACATAGTATGCTCCCATTTGGGTTATTTTTGAGGGAAAACGTCCGTGCGGCGCAGTCTGCGCCAATAAACAGCGCCGTCAGGAGCGGCGTCGGTGCCGATGACCGCCAGCTCGCCCCGGTCAATCATATCCTGCACCCGCAGGGCAATCATGGCGTCGCCGAGGGCGGGCAGACGGCAGATCGTCCGGCCAATGAGAAACGCCGCATCAAATTCCGCTTCCAGACCGCGAATTTCCTGCCGGAGGATGCTGTCATAAAAATCCGACGGAACGCTCATAATTCGGCCGTTGACCACTGCCCGGAGCGGTGCGTTTTCCCGGCGCAGTCCCTGCCAGATACAGCTCCATGCGGCCTGCTCTTTTGGGGAGACAGGCCGCGCCAGCCGGGAGAAGGGCTCCCAGTACTCCGGCTCGACCTCACCCCAGCCGCGATAAAATTCTGCACTGCCGTCAGGGGAAATATTCGGGCACGGCTGCTTGACCGCCCAGACCGGGCCGGTAAAGTGGATCTGCGTCAGCTGATCCATCAGAAACGCAAAGCCGCACAGCTCATCCGGGGCGTCGCTGTACCAGACGCGCACTTCGGCGCCGGGCTCCTTGAATCGCTCCAGTTTGTCAGCATAGCGCATTTCTTCCGCGGCGACCGCCTGCGCCTGCCTGGAAGACGCGCCATACAGCCGCTCCAATGCGGCCAGCCGTTTCGGGCCGGGGACGGGCTCGGAGATATCACCGAAGCTCAGCGAGAAAGGGAGGGGAAGAACGTCGCCGGACTCGACAAACTGAGGGCAGTTTTGCAGGCTGCCCGCCGCACTGTCACTGAATACCACTTCCAGCATGCTTGCGTTCCCTCCTTCGCGCGGCTCAGAGCCGCTGCATGAACGGGTTGTATTTGCGCTCGTAGTCCAGTGTGGAGCTGCCCTCATGGCCGGGATAGACCCGGTAATTGCCGGGCAGATCGCTGAGCCGTTTCAGGGAGCGCTGCATATCGGCAAAACTGCCGCCGGGGAAATCGGTGCGGCCGCAGGAGCCGTTGAACAGCGTGTCGCCGGTGAACAGCACATCCTCCACCTTCAGTGTGACGGAGCCGGGGGTGTGGCCGGGGGTGCGGAGCACGTCCACGGCCAGATTGCCCACATGGACGGTGCTGCCTTCATCGTAGAACTGAACAGACTCCACCGGCCCCATCTTGTAGCCGAACTGGCCACCGTCCCGAGCCTCTGGATAGTCGGTCTCGGTGATATAGACGGGCAGATCGGGGTAGACCGCCAGCAGATCGGGCACGCCCAGCACATGGTCAAAGTGGCCGTGGGTCAGCAGAATGAGCTTTACGTCCAGGTTGTTCTTCCTGATGCGCGCCAGGATCTGATCGGCGCTTCCGCCGGGATCGATCACGGCGGTGGCGTTGTCCGCGGTTTCATCGGTGAGCAGATAGCAGTTGGTGCCGATCATGCCGACTTGCAGAGAATCTAATTTCATAGTTAACACCTCACATATGGGGATAGTCAATTCTTGATCCAGTCCTTTGAGTCAAAGAGCAGAGTGACCGGGCCGTCGTTGCAGGATTCCACCTGCATATCCGCGCCGAACTCGCCGTGCTCCACATGGAAGCCCAGCTTCTCGCACTCGGCCATGAACCGCTCATAGAGCGGCACCGCCAGCGCAGGCTTGGCGGCCCCGGTAAAGCCGGGGCGGCGGGATTTCAGGTCGGCATAGAGGGTGAACTGGCTGACGACGAGCAGCTCGCCGCCCACGGCGGCCAGGTTGCGGTTCATCTTGCCGTTTTCGTCCTCAAAGACCCGGCAGCCGCAGACCTTGTCGGCGAGCAGCACGGCGTCCTGCTCGCTGTCCTCCGGGCCGACGCCCAGCAGAACGAGGAAGCCTTTTTCGATTTTGCCGTTTAGAGTTCCGTTGATCGTCACGCTGGCAGAGCGGACGCGGGTGACCACAGCTTTCATATCCTCACCCCTTTGCACGGTTGACGGTCATGACGCCGTTGACGCCGTTGAGCTTGCGCATGACCGCGTTGATCTCGTCCTTGGAGTGTACCTGCAGCTGGGCGGTGATGACGGCAAAGCCGTCCGGCGTGCCCTTGGCAGACAGGCTGTCCACCCGCACCTGTGCGGCGGACAGAGCGGCGGCCACGTCGAGAAACAGGTTCTGCCGATCCTTGGCCGTGATGTCCAGACTGGTCTGGTAGGCGTCCTGATGGGTGTCGCCCCAGCTGACGCTGATCCAGCGGTCCTTCTCCTTGGCGCGGCGCTCCGGGGAGGCGTTGGGGCAGTCCTGTCGGTGGACGGAGATGCCGTAGCCCCGGGTGATGAAGCCAACGACCGGGTCACCGGGGACGGGGGTGCAGCATTTTGCAAACTTGACCAGACAGTTGTCCAGCCCTTCGACGATAATGCCGTTCTGATTGCGCACCGGTTTCTTTGGGAGCGGCACTGTGGGATTAGAGGCCACATGGAGCCCCTCGCCCTTTTCCAGCAGCTCCTGCTGGGCGGCCTGATCCTTCTGCTGCTTGGTGTGGCGCAGGATCTCGTCGCGGATGCGGATCACGGCTTTCTGGGCGGTCATGCCGCCGTAGCCGATGGCGGCGTACAGGTCGTCCAGTGAACCGAACTTTACCTTTTTCAGAATGAGCGGCAGCACATCTTCCTGGGTGATCTCGGTCATGGTCAGGCCGCAGCGCTTCATCTCGGATTCAAAGGCCGCACGGCCGGTGGCCACGTTCTCCTCCCGGCGCTCCTTCTTGAACCATTGGCGGATCTTGTTGGGGGCCTCATTGCTCTTGCAGATCTTCATCCAGTCCCGGCTGGGGCCGCGGGAGGCGTTGGACGTGATGACCTCCACAATGTCGCCGTTCTGAAGCTTGGTGTCAAAGGGGACGATGCGGCCGTTGACCTTGGCTCCGGTCATGCGGTTGCCCACGGCGGAGTGGATGGAGTAGGCAAAGTCTATGGGGGTGGCTCCGGCGGGCAGATTGACCACATCGCCCTGGGGGGTGAACACAAACACCTCGTCGGCGAACAGATCCACTCGCATGGAGCGGACAAATTCTTCCGCATCCGTGTCCTGCTGGCTCTCCAGCAGTTTGCGCACCCACTCATAGGTGGCCTCGCTGTCCAGCTTCTTGTTGCCCACACCGGCCTTGTACTTCCAGTGGGCCGCAATACCGTATTCGGCGATCTGGTGCATTTCCCAGGTGCGGATCTGCACCTCAAAGGGAATGCCCTCCTTGCCGATGACGGTGGTGTGAAGGGACTGATACATATTCGGTTTCGGAGCGGAGATATAATCCTTGAATCGGTCGGGCACCAGATTGAACATATCGTGCACCAGACCGAGCACGTTGTAGCAGTCGGCGATGTCATCCACGATGACCCGGAAGGAGTAGAGATCAAAGATCTCAAACAGCGTTTTGTGCTGGGTATACATCTTCCGATAGATGGAGTAAATGTGCTTGATGCGGCCATAGACGGTGCAGTGGATGCCCTCGTCCTCCATGCGCTTCTGGAGTTTGGCCTGAGTGTTGGTCAGAAACTCCTGATGGGCGGAGAAGCGGGACTCCAACTGGGTCTTGATGTCGTTGTAGCCCACCGGGTCGAGATACTTGAGGGACAGATCTTCCAGTTCCCACTTGATGCGCTGCATACCCAGGCGGTGAGCCAGCGGAGCGTAGATCTCCATGGTCTCCAATGCCTTTTCCCGCTGCTTTTTCGGGGATTGGTACTGCATGGTGCGCATATTGTGGAGCCGGTCACAGATCTTGATGAGGATAACCCGGATGTCCTTGGACATGGCCAGCAGCATTTTGCGCAGATTCTCCATCTGCTTTTCCTCGCGGCTGGCATACTGCACGCGGGTCAGCTTGGTGACGCCCTCCACCAGCTCGGCCACCGGTTCGCCGAAGCGCTTGGCCACATCCTCGTGGGTGGCGCCGGTGTCCTCAATGGTGTCGTGAAGCAGGGCGGCGATCACGCTGTCCGGGTCAAGCTCCAGATCGGCCACCAGATCAGCCACTGCCAGCGGGTGCGTGATGTAGGGACTGCCGTCCTTGCGCTGCTGGGAGGCGTGGGCGTTGTCGGCATAGGTAAAGGCGTCGAACAGGCGCGCCTTGTCCAGATTGGGCGTATAGGCCAGCACCTTGTTTTCAAGTGCGGTATATTGTTCCAGAATCGGATCCATAGGATCATCTCCGTTCCAGTAAAGGTCAGAATTTTAAGCCGAACTGGGTGTTCAGCCCAGCATGGCGCGCAGACTGCGCAGGATCTCGGACGCCTCCAGATCCACCTTGCCCTGTACGGGCTGAATGCGGATCTGCACTGCGTTGGGCTGAGTGTCAAAGTGGATGAGCCCCCGTTCCTGAAGTACCTCCAGGCAGATCATGGTGCGGGCGTAAGTCTCCCGCAGTCCGGCGGCGCGGGAGATATTCCGGGCCAGCTTCATGGGGGATTCCCGGAAGAGGTTGGAGGCGGCATGGGCGGAGAGATAGCGCCACACGGCCACAAAGTCCTGCCGCTCCGGGATCAGCATTTGCAGCTCTTTGGTGTGGAAGGACTCGCCCTGTTTCCAGCGTTCGTACAGCATGCGATCCAGCTGGGCGAGGGAGGGGGCAGCCTTCACGTCCAGCAGCATGAGCTGGATGGAGCGGGTGCTGCGGAACACGTTGATCTGGGGATAGAAGGCCAGATCGGCCCGGGCTCCGATCTGGAGGCCGGTGGCCTCCGGGGCGTAGGAGAAGAGAATGGCGTCAAAGGAGCAGCCATCCCGGGTCACCCTGAGCCGGGTATGGCGGCCCTTGCCCACCGGTGTGATGGAACTGATCGACGCGCCGGTCAGCACAAAGGTGGGCTGGGGATTTCCGGTGCCAAAGGGCTCCAGATGCTGAAGATCGGTTACGCTCTCCAGTGTGATGAGGTTCGCGTCGTCCAGCACGGCATCCACCGGCAGAGTGGACACGCAGGGATGCTCCGCCTGCCAGCGGGAGGCCAGCAGCTGCATTTTGCTGCGGAAGGCGTCTACGTTTTCGTTCAGGATCGTAAAGCCGGCTGCCAGCTCGTGGCCGCCGAAGCCCTCCAGCAGATCATCGCACTCCTCCAGCGCCTTGAACAGGTTGAAGCCGCCATAGCTGCGGCAGGAGCCCTTGCCTCTGTTTTCTTCATCGAGGCAGATCATGAATGCAGGCACGGAGAAACGCTCCGAGAGCCGAGAGGCCACAATGCCGACGACACCCTGGTGCCAGCTGTGTCCGGCCAGTATGATGGCGTGTCGGCTCAGTTCGGGCCGCTGCTCCAGAATTTCCAGACACTGCGCGAAGATCTCCTGCTCAATGAGCTGGCGCTCCCGGTTCAGGTCGCACAGTGTCTGGGCGAGGGCTGCGCCATCCTCGGCGCTCTGAGTCATCAGCAGCTGCGCCGCCACCTGCGGACAGCCCATCCGGCCCGCCGCATTGATGCGCGGGGCCAGCGTAAAGCCAATGGAGCTGGCGCTGATGAGCTTGCCCTCCAGACCGCACTCTCGCATCAGCATGACAAGGCCGGGGCGGCAGGTATGAGAGAGCGCGCGCAGACCCATGGAGACGATGGCGCGGTTTTCGTCTGTCAGACTCATTACGTCGGCCACGGTTCCGATGGCGGCCAGATCTACATAGTCGTCCAGCGTCTGACTGCGCTCGGCTTCCGGTGTCAGCGCAAGGCACAGCTTGAGCGCTACGCCCACACCGGCCAGCTGTTTGAAGGGATAGGGACAGTCCGGACGATGGGGGTTGACCACTGCGGCGGCATTGGGCAGTTCGTCCTTGCACTCGTGGTGGTCGGTGATGATGACATCCATGCCGATGCCCCGGGCAAAATCTGTCTCCTTGAGATTGGTGATGCCGCAGTCCACGCTCACCAGCAGCCGTGCTCCTTTCAGCCGCAGCCGGGTGATGGCATCGGTGTTCAGGGAATAGCCCTCGGTGAGCCGGTCTGGGATGTACGGGATGACTTTAGCGCCCTGCTGGGTGAGATAAGAGCTCAAAAGGCAGGTGGAGGTGATGCCGTCCACGTCGTAGTCGCCGAATACCGCGATGGTCTCGCCCCGTTCAATGGCGAGGTGGATGCGCGCCACGGCTTTGTCCATGTCCCGCAGGAGCATCGGGTCATGGAGCAGCTCCGGCCCGGAGGCGAGGAACGCAGCTGCCTCGTCCCGGGAATGAATGCCCCGTCCGGCCAGAGTCAGTGCGGCCAGAGCAGAAATGCCGCTGCTGCACAGCGTCTGCTCTGCGGCCCTGTCCCGGGGGACGGGATTCCATGCTTCGTATTTCATTTTATTTTCGACCTCGGTCGCCGTTCCAAAAAGCTGAACGGCAGAAAAGAATATTATTGATCTTATTATAACAAAAGCACCATATAAATACAAGCTTTCCCGGCTCTGAAACTGAGAAAGAACCGCGTTTGTCACCGCCGCGAAAATGTGCTAAAATAGCCCGCAGTAAGGAAGGTGTGATAGCTGTGAAAGAACAGAAGACCAATGTGATGCGCATTCTGGATCAGAAGAAGATCCCCTATGAGGCCAAGCACTACCCCCATGGGGATGATGCGGTGGACGGCGTGACCGTGGCGCAGTCGCTGGGACAGGATCCGGCCAGCGTATTTAAGACGCTGGTGACCCATGGGGCCAAGGGCGGCTACTATGTGTTTGTCATTCCTGTGGCGGAGGAACTGGATCTCAAGAAGGCGGCCAAGGCTGTGGGGGAGAAGAGCGTGGCCATGCTCCATGTCAAGGAGCTTCTGCCGCTGACCGGCTATGTCCGGGGAGGCTGTTCGCCCATCGGCATGAAAAAGCAGTTTTCCACCACCTTCCACTCTTCTGCGCTGGAGCAGGGCACCATTGCGGTCTCCGCCGGCAAGATCGGCGATCAGGTGCTGGTGGAACCCAATGCACTGGCCAAACTGGTGCGGGGCGCCTTTGCGGACATCATTGTGAGTGAAGAGTAAGGAGGTGGACAAGTGGCTGAGCTGGTACAAATTCTGGCGCAGGAGCTGGGGCAGAATCCGAAGTATATCGAAAACGTCATTGCCCTGATCGACGAGGGCAACACCATTCCGTTCATCGCCCGCTACCGCAAAGAGCTGCACGGCGCGATGGATGATACCACGCTGCGCACCCTCTCCGAGCGCTTGTCCTATCTGCGCAATTTGGAGCAGCGGAAGGAAGATGTCAAAAAGACGATTGCTGAGCAGGGAAAGCTGACCGAGGAGCTGGCAGAGGCCATCGATCGGGCAAAACTCCTCTCGGAAGCGGAAGACCTTTACAGACCCTATAAGCAGAAACGCCGCACAAGAGCGACAATTGCCCGGGAAAAGGGGTTGGAGCCGCTGGCGGTCAAGCTCTATCTCCAGATGAAGAACGGTCCCGCCCCCGAACGGCTTGCCCGGGATTATATCGACCCGGAGCGGGGTGTGGAGAGCGTGGAGGATGCCCTTCGGGGCGCATCCGATATTCTGGCGGAGACGCTGTCTGATGACGCGGCCATCCGTAAGAGCCTGAAGGAACTGGCGGCCAAACGGGCCTGTCTGGTCAGTAAGGCGGCGAAGGAGGAGGACTCCGTTTACGCCCTTTATTATGATTTTCGCCGGGAGCTTTCCAAGCTGCAGGGTCACCAGGTACTGGCCATCAATCGGGGCGAGAAGGAGGGCTTTCTGAAGGTGTCTGTGGAGCTGGACCGAGAGATGGCTCTGCGCATCCTGAATAACCACAGCCTGCGCGGCCCCTCGCCGTCGGAACACTTCGTGCGTGCTGCGGCAGCGGACAGCTACGACCGGCTGATCTTTCCATCTATTGAACGGGAGATCCGCAGCGGCCTGACTGATGATGCTGCCGAGGGGGCCATCCATAACTTTGGACTGAACCTGAAGCCGCTGCTCATGCAGCCGCCGGTGAAGGGCAAAGTGACTATGGGGTTGGATCCCGGCTATCGGAATGGGTGTAAAGTGGCGGTGGTTGACGGAACGGGAAAGGTGTTGGACACCGCCGTGGTTTACCCCACCTTCAACGAAAAGAAAAAGCGGGAGGCCATCGACGCGCTGAAAAAGCTCATCCGAAAGGACGGTGTGCGCCATATTGCCATTGGCAACGGCACCGCTTCCCGGGAGACAGAGCAGATGGCTGTGGAGCTGATCCGCGAGGTGGATTGCGGCGTCAGCTATATGATCGTCAACGAGGCAGGCGCTTCCGTCTACTCTGCGTCCAAGCTGGCGGCAGAGGAATTCCCGCAGTTTGATGTCAATCTGCGCAGTGCGGTGTCCATCGCCCGGCGGCTTCAGGATCCGCTGGCGGAACTGGTCAAGATCGACCCTAAGGCCATCGGCGTGGGGCAGTATCAGCATGATATGCCGCAGGCGCGGCTGGATGAGACACTGAATGGCGTGGTGGAGGACTGCGTCAACGCGGTCGGCGTGGATGTGAACACCGCCTCGGCCTCTCTGCTGAACCGGGTCTCCGGTCTGAACAGCACCACGGCCAGGAATATTGTGGCCTATCGTGAGGAAAATGGCCCCTTTACCGCCCGGAAACAGCTGTTGAAGGTGCCTAAACTGGGGCCAAAGGCCTATCAGCAGTGCGTCGGTTTTTTGCGGGTGCCGGAGAGCGGGCAGGTGCTTGACCGCACCGCCGTCCATCCGGAGAGTTACGAGGCGGCGGAAAAACTGCTCACGCTCTGCGGCTACACATTGGACGATGTGTCAACAGGGAACATCGGCGAGCTGACCCAGCGGTTGGAGCAGATGGGCCAGCCGCGGGCAGAGGCCTTCTGCGGCGCCGGTATGCTGACGCTTCAGATC
>ERZ506753.1610-NODE-1610-length-13136-cov-3.773335_pt1 | contig 13136 bp, 12 predicted proteins | sample MGYA00513044_ERZ506753 | MGnify/ENA metagenome assembly ERZ506753 | reverse complement strand
CTTCACTACTATGGGCTCGGCTGACTTCTCACAGTTCGTTGTTACTAGGCTAATGAAACCTCTGTGAGACCTCCACGCTTAAGGTGCACGCTCTTTCCTCTCATCTATCCGCCACATCTACTCGTACTTCCAGCAACTTTAGGACTTCATCTCTTTTGGCAGACTTATCCGTATTTCCGAGCCTTATATGTGATTTCTGTCCGTCGGACCAAGAGTTTGCTTACAGCTTCCTTCAGATTCCACCTCACGATGGACACCCTTGCTGTTCTGCTATACACTTCCTCGTTGCCTAGGCGTGTTCGGGACTTTCACCCATTAGAGCGCGCCCATGGCGCGCAAACTAAAATATCGCCAGCCATAGCATGGCTGACGATACAAAAATTTATTATTTTTTATTGTCCTCTTGACGGGGAGCATACCAGAAATGATCTGAAAAGTATGGTTCCTTTTTGAAAAAGCGAGGGAGAAAGAAGAGACTTTCCCTGTGAAGTTTCTGATAAATATCAGGAAATCTTACACCGGCAAAGATACCACTTCTCGATCAGTCCGATCAGAGCATAGAGCAGCATGGCGATCACGCAGAGGATGCAGATGCTCATCAGCAGCCAGTCGAGCTTGAAGACCTGACTGCCGTAGATGATCATATAGCCAAGTCCTTCCCTGCCGCCGATAAATTCTCCGATGATCACGCCCACCAGACAGAGCCCGATATTGACCTTCATGGTGCTGATGATCGCCGGAATGCAGCTTGGGATCACTACCTTGGAGAGGGCATGGAGCCGGTTTCCGTGAAGAGTGTAGATGAGCATGATTTTATCTGGGTCTACTTCGGAAAATTAGGAATAGAGGTTCAGTATGCTCCCGAAGATTGCAACAGACATTCCGGCAATGATAATTGTTGTGCGGTTTGCGCCGAGCCAGACAATGAGAAGCGGAGCAAGCGCAGATTTTGGCAGACTGTTCAGGACGACCAGATAAGGCTCCAGGATTTCCGAAAGCTTCCGAAAGAGCCAGAGAAGGACGGTGACAAAAAGGCTGAAGAAGATTACCAGGATAAAACTGACCATGGTTTCGTAAAGAGTCACTCCGATATGACGGAAAATACTGCCGTCACCGGTCATTTCCAGAAAACACAGGGCAATCCGGGAAGGACTGCTGAAAATGAAAGAGTCGATCAGTCCTGTATTTGCCGAAAATTCCCAGAGAAAGAGAAATGTCAGCAAGATGGAGACTCTGGAAACAGCAATGATCCGTTTATGTCTGCGGTGCATATTCAGGTAATGCAGCTGGTTTTTTGAAAGTTCATTCATCCGGGTTCAGCTCCTTCCAGATCAGATTGAAATAAGTCTTAAATTCCGGGGCATTGCGGCGGGCAAGCGGGGAAAGTCCCGGATCAGAAAAGGAAACATTGACCGTCTGCCCAATGGTTGCCGGACGGCTTGTGAGAACAAGGATCCGGTCAGCAAGACTGATCGCTTCGGCAAGGTCATGGGTGACAAGGATCGCTGTTTTTTTCTCTTTTTTGATAATCTGCCCGATATCATCACTGACATTTAACCGGGTCTGATAATCCAAGGCAGAAAAGGGTTCATCCAAAAGCATGATATCCGGCTTCAGGACCAGCGTGCGGATCAGCGCGGCTCTCTGGCGCATTCCTCCGGAAAGTTCGGATGGTTTTGCATTTGCAAAGGCATTCAGGCCGTATTGTGTAAGAAAGGCTCTTGCCAGTGCGCGGGAACGGGCAGTCAGTGCATGCTGGATCTCGAGACCGAGAAGAACGTTCTGATAGATGGTACGCCACTCAAGAAGTTCATCCTTTTGCAGCATATATCCGATGCCGGAAGTGTTGTCCGGATGATAGCTGCCGTTTATTTTGATGAGACCTTTTTCCGGGGTGAGAAGACCCGCAATCAGGTGGAGCAGTGTAGATTTTCCACACCCGGAGGGACCGACCAGAGCAATAAATTCCCCTTCGCGGACCGAAAAGGTGATGTCTTTCAGGGCGTAGGTTTCTCCTTCCAGTGTATGGTAAGCATAATGAACGTTTTTCAGTTCCAGTGCATATTGCATGATAATCCTCCAGATACAGAAACGATCATAAGTCTTTTACTTACAGTTTATGAGAAATAAAAAAAAGCGTGTGTGCATCTGGCTGGAATGGAGCGGAAAAAGAAAAACAGATCAGAAAAGATATTGTGCGAAGAGAACAGCTGCACTATAATAAGAAACAAATCTGCAATATGAGGAGAGATGAACAGATGCAGAAAAAGAATTACCAGAAAGAACTGGATAAAAAGATAGAACAGATCGTATCGGAAAAGAAGGTTCCACGTCTGTTCCTTCACAGCTGTTGTGCACCATGCAGCAGTTATGTGCTGGAATATCTGTCGGAATATTTTGAGATTACGGTTTTTTATTACAATCCGAATATTTTCCCGGAGGCGGAATTTGAAAAGCGAATCCATGAGCAGGAAAAACTGATCCGGGAGCTTCCGGCGAAGCATACGATCCATTTTCAGGCGGGAAATTATGACAGTGAAAAATTTTACGAGATGGCGAAGGGACTGGAGATGATTCCGGAAGGTGGAGAGCGGTGCTTCAGGTGTTATGAGCTCAGACTCCGGGAAGCTGCGAGATTTGCAAAAGAAGGCAGATATGATTATTTCACCACAACCCTTTCCATCAGTCCGCTGAAAAATGCACAGAAGCTGAATGAGATTGGTGAGCGGCTTGCCGGGGAATATGGAGTGGCTTATCTGGTTTCGGATTTTAAAAAGAGAAATGGATATAAGCGTTCAACCGAGCTGTCAAAGATTTACGGACTTTACCGCCAGGACTATTGTGGCTGTATTTATTCCAAAAATCAGAGAGAACAGGAAAAGAAACTTCGGGAGGAAGAGGAAAGTTCTGTGAAAAGTTAAGAGGGGAACTTTACAGAATCCGACATTCTATGGTACACTAAAGCACAGAATTACGTTGAAGAAAAGAGGGAAAGCTATGGCACAGTTATGGGGAGGACGTTTTACGAAAGAAACCGACAAACTGGTTTATAATTTCAATGCGTCCATTTCATTTGATAAACGATTTTATGAGCAGGATATCCAGGGCAGCAAGGCGCATGTTATGATGCTTGCAAAGCAGGGGATCCTGACAGACGATGAGAAGCAGCAGATTCTGGACGGACTGGAAAGCATCCGCAGGGATGTAGAGAGCGGAAAGCTTGAGATTACAGAGGAATATGAAGATATCCACAGTTTTGTAGAGGCAAATCTGATCGACCGGATCGGAGATGCAGGAAAGAAGCTGCATACCGGAAGAAGCCGTAATGACCAGGTTGCACTGGATATGAAGCTTTATACAAGAAGTGAGATCACCGCACTGCAGGGACTGGTTGTGGATATGCTCCGCGAACTTCTTGCGATCATGAAGGACAACACCGAGACGATCATGCCTGGATTTACCCATCTGCAGAAAGCGCAGCCGATCACACTGGCACACCATATGGGTGCTTATTTTGAAATGTTCAAAAGAGACCATATGCGTCTGAAAGATATTTACAAAAGAATGAATACCTGTCCGCTTGGATCCGGAGCACTTGCAGGAACCACTTATGATCTGGACAGAGCATACACCGCAGAGCTTCTCGGATTTGACGGACCGACACTGAACAGTATGGATTCGGTATCGGACCGTGATTATCTGATCGAGCTGATGAGTGCTCTATCTACGATTATGATGCATTTAAGCCGCTTCTCAGAAGAAGTGATCATCTGGAATTCCAATGAATACCAGTTTGTCGATATCGATGACAGCTACAGCACCGGAAGCAGTATCATGCCACAGAAGAAGAATCCGGATATTGCGGAACTTGTTCGTGGAAAGACAGGACGTGTATACGGTGCACTGACTTCGATCCTGACTACAATGAAAGGAATTCCGCTTGCTTACAATAAAGATATGCAGGAGGACAAAGAGCTGGTATTTGATGCCATCGATACCGTGAAAGGATGCCTGGCTTTATTTACCGGAATGCTCGCAACCATGAAGTTCAACAAAGAACGTATGCTGGAAAGCTGCAGACACGGATTTACCAATGCAACAGATGCAGCTGACTATCTGGTAAATCACGGGGTACCGTTCCGTGATGCACATGGAATCGTAGGAAAGCTGGTACTTTATTGTATCGATAAGAAGATTGCGTTAGATGATATGTCACTGGAAGAATATAAGGAGATCTCTCCGGTATTTGAAGAAGATATTTATGATGCGATCAGCATGGAGACCTGCGTTAATAAGAGAAATACGATCGGTGCACCTGGACCGGAAGCTATGAAAAGGGTGATCGCGCTTCACGAAGCGTATCTGGAAGAGTGCTAATCGTTATAGGGAAAATGAGCATTGCTGGTCACAGGTACTGGGAACAGTAACATGAGCGTTAATAAGTAGACATAGTTTTTCAATTGTCAGGGTTGAAAAATGTCGGAAAATGCGCTATGATATACAAATCATGCGTACAAATGTGCGCATCAAAAAGACAAAACAGGAAATGAGGACATAAAAATGGATCAGAAATTAAGAGTAGGTATTCTTGGTGCAACAGGAATGGTAGGACAGAGATTTATCGCTCTGCTGGAAAATCATCCGTGGTTTGAGGTAGTAACACTGGCTGCAAGCCCGCGTTCCGCAGGAAAGACATATGAAGAAGCAGTCGGAGACCGCTGGAAAATGGACACTCCGATGCCGGAAGCAGTCAAGAAGATTGTTGTACATAATGTCAACGAAGTAGAAGAAGTTGCAAAGACAGTTGACTTTGTATTCAGTGCAGTTGATATGTCAAAAGATGAGATTCGTGCGATCGAGGAAGCATACGCAAAGACAGAGACACCGGTTGTATCTAATAACAGTGCCCACAGATGGACACCGGATGTACCGATGGTAATCCCGGAAGTAAACCCGGAACATTTTGCAGTCATTGAAGACCAGAAAAAGCGTCTTGGAACTACAAGAGGATTTATCGCAGTAAAACCAAACTGTTCAATCCAGAGCTATGCGCCTTGCCTTGCAGCATGGAAAGAATTCGGACCAAAAGAACTGGTTGTTACAACCTACCAGGCAATTTCAGGTGCAGGAAAGACCTTTAAAGACTGGCCGGAAATGGTAGAAAATATCATTCCATTCATTGGTGGAGAAGAAGAAAAGAGCGAGCAGGAACCGCTTCGTGTTCTTGGCAGAGTTGAAAATGGACAGATCGTAAAAGCAGATTCTCCGAAGATCACATGCCAGTGTGTACGTGTACCGGTTCTTAACGGACATACCGCTGCCGTATTTATCAATTTTGAAAAAAAACCAACCAAAGAGCAGCTGATCGAAAAACTGGAAAGTTTCAAAGGCTTCCCGCAGGAAGCAGAGCTTCCGAGTGCACCGAAGCAGTTCATCCGCTATATGACAGAAGACAACCGTCCGCAGGTGAAACTGGATGTAGATTATGAGAACGGAATGGGAATTTCTATCGGACGACTCAGAGAAGATTCCCTTTACGATTATAAATTTATCGGACTTTCCCACAATACAGTCCGCGGTGCGGCAGGAGGAGCTGTTCTCTGTGCTGAGACACTGACTGCAAAAGGTTTTATCACAAAGAAATAGCTTTTGCAGGAAAGTTTAAAAGAAGTTAACTTTTCTTTCTTCTGATTCAGTGGTAGAATGAAATTATACCAGTGTAAAGGAAGAGTGAAGGTGGGCTAATATGAAAAAAGAAATGCAGAACTATACACAGAACAGAGAACTGTCCTGGCTGAAGTTCAATCAGAGGGTACTGGAGGAAGCAAAGGATTCTTCAGTACCCCTTCTTGAAAGAATGAAGTTTGTATCCATTTTTACAAGCAACCTGGATGAATTTTTTATGATCCGCGTAGGAAGCCTGTATGATATGTCGCTTACGGATAACAGCACGATCGACAGCCGTTCGGGGATGAATCCGAAAGAGCAGCTGGATGCTATCTTTGCGACTGTAGCACCATTGTATAAAGAGCGGGACAAGACTTACTCGGAGATCAAGAAGCTGCTGAATCCATACGGTGTCTGTGGACTATCGATAAAAGAGCTGGAGCAGCAGGAAAAGAAGTAGGTGAAAAAGTACTTCAAAGACCAGATCCTACCGATCCTGTCTCCACAGATCGTGGATGCCAATCATCCATTCCCACATCTGCTCAATAAGGAACTGTATGTGATCGCAAGTCTGAAGCAGAATGGAACTTCCATGATTGGAATCGTACCGGTTCCACAGTTTGTGTCAGATATTTTATATCTTCCGGGCCATGATATCCGTTATATCCGTATGGAAAAGGTGATCATGGAATATCTGGATGTGGTGTTCGACAAATACGAGGTATCGAACAAGAATTATATCTGTGTGACAAGGAATGCAGATGTGTCGCCGGACGATGAGGCACTGGAGATCAATGATGATTTCCGCCTGCTGATGCAGGAAACCCTTCACAAGCGCCGCAGAATGGCAGTGGTCCGCATGGAGACAGCGGAGCCGCTGGATAAGGAACTGGAAAAGTATTTCTGTGACAAATTTAAGATCACACCGGCACAGATCTACCGGACCAAGATGCCGATGAAGCTGGATTATATTTTTTCGATTATGGATAAGGTTCCGGCATCGCTGAAACGTTCTCTGATCGACGAACCGTTTACTCCGCAGCCGTCCCGCTATCTGACGGATGGAAAAGTGATTCCGCAGGTAAAGAAAAAAGATATACTTCTTTCTTATCCGTATGAGAGTATGGATCCGTTTCTGCGTATGATCAAGGAAGCGGCTTATGATCCGACCGTTCTTACGATCAGGATCACAATCTACCGTCTGGCAAAGAAGGCACGGCTGGTAGAGTACTTATGTGCAGCGGCCGAGAACGGCAAAGAGGTTACGGTTTTGATCGAGCTGAGAGCCAGATTCGATGAACAGAACAATATTGACTGGTCCGAACGTCTGGAAGAAGCAGGATGCCGTGTGATTTACGGATTTGAAGGTTATAAGGTGCATTCCAAGATCTGTCTGATCACTTACCGGAACCGCAACAATATCGAATACATTACGCAGGTGGGAACCGGAAACTACAATGAAAAGACAGCGACGATGTATACGGATGTGTCGCTGATCACAGCGGATAAGGGAATCGGAGAGGATGCAGCCGTCTTCTTCAAGAATATGTCCATTGGCAATCTCAATGGAAGCTATCAGCACATTATTGTTTCACCGACCAGTCTGAAACCAAAGGTGCTTTCGCTGATGGACGAGGAGATCAAAAAGGGAACGAACGGACGGATCATCATGAAGATGAATTCTGTGACGGATGTAGATTTTATCCAGAAGGTTTCCGAGGCATCAAATGCAGGGGTGAAGGTGGATTTGATCGTCCGTGGGATCTGCTGTATTCTTCCGGGAGTCAAAGGGTACACAGAGAATCTCCGTGTGACCAGTATTGTCGGACGTTATCTTGAGCATCCGCGTATTTTCCTTTTTGGAACCGGAGCGGATCAGAAAATCTATATCGGTTCCGCAGATATGATGACGCGTAATACGGAAAAACGCGTGGAAGTGGCATGTCCGGTTTACGATGAAACTATCAGGAAACAGCTGACACATATGCTGAAGATCATGCTTGCGGACAATGTAAAAGCGCGAGAATTAAAGAGTGACGGCAAATACTACATGAAAGAAAAAGGAACTTCAAAAGTCAATTCCCAGGAATATTTTATGCGTGAAGCAATCACCGTCAGACATCCGGAAGGACGGACAAAACAAAGCTTCGTTGATAAAATCCGGAAGATTTTTCGAAGAAAATAATTTGTTTTATGTTCTGAATATGATATGATAAAAAAGTGGAGCTGGTATCAGCTTCACTTTTTAAACGCTGTGAGAGTTGCTATAGCGTGAAAATACAGGAGTACAAAATATTATATGGGTAAATCGGTATATATTGCAGAAAAGCCGAGTGTGGCACAGGAATTTGCCAAGGCACTGCATTTGAATTTGAAAAGAAAAGACGGATATCTGGAATCAGATGAGGCGATCGTAACCTGGTGTGTTGGTCATCTTGTCACGATGAGTTATCCGGAAGTATATGATGAAAAGTATAAGAGATGGTCTTTGCAGACACTGCCATTCATTCCGCAGGAATTTCTCTATGAGGTGATACCGGGAGTAAAGAAGCAGTTTGAGATCGTAAAAGGAATACTGACCAGGAAGGACGTAGACCGGATTTATGTCTGTACCGACTCGGGAAGAGAAGGAGAATACATTTACCGTCTGGTGGAACAGATGGCAGGCGTAAAAGGGAAAGAACGCCGGCGTGTGTGGATCGATTCCCAGACGGAGGAAGAAATCCTCAGAGGAATCCGTGAGGCGAAGGATCTGTCAGAATACGATAATCTGTCAGCTTCGGCTTATCTCCGTGCGAAGGAAGATTATCTGATGGGAATCAACTTTTCCAGACTTCTGACACTCAAATATGGAAACAGCATTTCAAATTATCTTGGGAATAAATACACGGTTGTATCTGTCGGACGTGTGATGACCTGTGTCCTTGGAATGGTCGTAAGGCGGGAACGGGAGATCCGTGAATTTGTTAAAACGCCGTTCTATCGTGTGATCGAATCGGTAAATGTAGACGGACATACTTTTACCGGTGAGTGGCGTGCAGTGAAAGGTTCGGCTTATTTTGAGTCTCCAAAGCTCTACAAAGAGAATGGATTTAAAGAGAAAGAGGAGGCCAAAAAGCTGATAGCTGTTTTGAAAGAGGGAATATCCCCTCTTACCTGCCGGATTGTATCCATCGAAAAGAAAAAAGAGAAAAAGAATCCGCCACTTCTGTTTAACCTTGCAGAACTTCAGAACGAATGCTCCAAACGGTTCAAGATCAGTCCGGATGAAACGCTCCGCATTGTACAGGAGCTTTACGAGAAGAAGCTTGTCACCTATCCGAGAACAGACGCCAGAGTGCTTTCGACGGCAGTATCAAAGGAGATCACAAAGAACCTGAACGGGTTGAGTAAATACCAGATGGCTGCACCATATATGCAGGATATTCTGCATTACGGAGCATATAAAAACCTGGCAAAGACGCGTTATGTCAATGACAAGCAGATCACGGATCATTATGCGATCATCCCGACAGGACAGGGACTTTCAGCATTGAATTCGGTATCTGCAACAGCTCATCATGTGTATGATGTGATCGTCCGGAGGTTTCTGAGTATCTTCTATCCTCCGGCAGTTTATCAGAAAGTGGCGTTGGTAACACAGATCGGAAAAGAACAGTTTTTCTCCAACTTCCGTGTACTTGCGGAAGAAGGATATCTGAAGGTGGCAGGGGTCCCTGCACCAAAGAAAAATGCAAATGGAAATGACGCGGAAGGAGATGGAAGTGATAACAATGTGGATCTGGATGCCGCATTTTTTGCATCCATCCAGAAGTTAAAAAAAGGTGATATCCTGGATGTGAAATCACTGGATATCAAAGAGGGAGAAACTTCACCGCCGAAGAGATACAATTCCGGTTCCATGATCCTTGCGATGGAAAATGCAGGTCAGCTGATCGAGGATGAGGAACTTCGTGCGCAGATCAAAGGAAGCGGGATCGGAACCAGTGCGACCAGGGCGGAGATCCTGAAAAAGCTCTTCAATATCAAATATCTGGCATTGAATAAAAAGACGCAGGTGATCACACCGACGCTTCTTGGAGAAATGATCTATGATGTGGTGTTGAATTCTATCCGTTCACTTCTGAATCCGGAGCTGACGGCAAGCTGGGAAAAGGGGCTTAACTATGTGGCAGAGGGAGAAATTACATCGGATGAATATATGACAAAACTGGATCATTTTATTGTCAGCAGAACCAACGGAGTACTGGGACTGAATAACCAGTATCAGTTAAGAAGCTGCTATGACAGGGCAGCAGCAGTTTATAAAAAAGAAACCAAAGGCAGAGCATCGAAAGGAAAGAAAGAATGAAAGAAATGACGGTTAAAGAAATGTATACGCTGGAAGAGACGATCGCAAAGGATTTGTTTGAAGGAGTGACCTACCCGTGGGAAGTACTTCCGAAAATCAGCAGTTTTATCCTGGAACTGGGTGCGTCTCTTCCGGAAGAAGAGTATGAAAAACGTGGAGAAAATGTGTGGGTTGCCAGATCCGCAAAGGTTGCACCGACTGCATTTATCGGCGGTCCGGCGATCATCGGAAAGGACGCAGAGGTAAGACACTGTGCGTTTATCCGTGGAAATGCGATCGTAGGAGAAGGGGCAGTTGTCGGAAATTCTACCGAGCTGAAAAATGTGGTCCTCTTCAATAAAGTACAGGTTCCACATTATAATTATGTGGGGGATTCAATCCTTGGATACAAGTCACATATGGGAGCAGGTTCTATCACATCTAATGTGAAATCCGATAAAAAACTGGTGGTTGTAAAGACGCCGGAAGGAAATATCGAGACCGGTATGAAAAAGTTCGGCGCGATGCTGGGTGACCATGTAGAAGTTGGATGTGGAACCATTCTGAACCCGGGAAGTGTAGTAGGACCGCATACCAATATTTATCCACTTTCTTCGGTGAGAGGATTTGTGCCGGGAGGAAGTATTTACAAATGTGCAGGTGAAGTAGTTGAAATGAGACAGGAGTAATGTCGGATGAAGCTTACAATACTTGGAACGGGAAATGCAACAGTAACGGAATGCTATAATACATGTTTTGCCCTCTCGGATGGAAACAGGCATTTTCTGGTGGATACCGGCGGAGGAAACCGTATTTTAAAGGTGTTAAAAGACACCGGGATCCAGCTGGAAGACATTCACGATATTTTTATTACCCATGAACATATCGATCATCTTCTGGGCGTGATCTGGCTGATACGGATGATCGGGCAGAAGAAGATCGGCCAGGGAAAATATGAGGGGAATCTGCGGATCTACTGCCATGAAGAGCTGGCAAGATCAATCCGCATGATCGCAGAGCTTACAATCCAGAAAAAGGTGACGAAATATTTTGATGACCGGATTCTTTTTGTGCCGGTGCATCACGGAGAGACAAAGGAAATCCTTGGCTGTCCGGTCACCTTTTTCGATATTTTTTCCACGAAGGCAAAGCAGTTCGGGTTTACGATGCTGCTTCCGAACGGAGTGAAGTTTACCTGCTGCGGTGACGAACCGTACAATGAGAAAGATTATGAATTTGTGAAAGGCAGCGACTGGCTGACCCATGAGGCGTTCTGCCTGTATGGAGAAGCAGATAAGTTCAAGCCTTATGAAAAGCACCACAGTACTGTGAAAGAAGCATGTCAGCTTGCCGAGGAGCTTCAGATTCCGCATCTGATCCTGTATCATACAGAAGAGACGCATCTTAAGGAGAGGAAAGAGCTTTATACGCGGGAAGGACGGGAGTACTATCACGGGAAGTTGTTTGTACCGGATGATCTTGAGGTGTTTGAGCTTTAGATTGCAGGACGGGCGGTCTGCGGGAAAATAGAAGACGGACGCGCTTTTAATAAAATAAACCGGACAGATTTAGTTGTGCAGGGCATTCCGATGAGCCTCCGAATGCGAAAATTATGTCAGCAATGGCTTCCATAATTTTTAAGTCTCATCTTCATTGCACAAAAGACAATCTGTCCGGCTTATTTTATCTCAGTCGAGAAGACTCCCACCTTTTCAGGTGGTGAGTAATAGCAAATTTGTCTCAGTGGGAGTCTAATCTCCGACTGAGATAAACGCTCCGCGAGGATGCGCAGTGATTCTGATAGGAATATGTCAGCTTCGCTGACCAGAATCACGCGCCAAGTCTCACGGATGTTCGACTTGAATAAAAGCGCTGTGCGCTGGCTATGAGGGAAAGACCTTGGGTGCTGGAGAGTTAAGCTGTGATGCGAGAGAAGGGGAGTATCCTGCGCAAAGAGAAGAAATTATGAGCGGTTCAGAAGGGGAGGGGGAAAGAGAAGAAGTGTTCTGGTTGTGGGGGAAGGGGGAGATGTGGTATGATGGGGGAGTCAGAAGCTTTGGGGATCTGGGCGAGAAAGGTTTTCGGGAGGGGTTCGGTTTCTTCTCCGGGGAAGGTGAGACGTGTGGATCTGATTTAAAAATGTAGTTGACAAACCAGAACGTATGTACTAATATAGAACCAGAACAAACATTCGTTCGATGGAGAGCGTGGGCGAAGAATCTGGGATAAGGAGATTAATGATGGCGAATAATACAATGAATGATGAGAATAAAAAGAAAGCATTAGACGCAGCAATTGCAAAGCTTGAGAAAGATTTTGGTAAGGGAGCAGTTATGAAGCTGGGTGATCCGGCGGCACAGGTGCATGTTGAGACGGTTCCGACCGGTTCTCTGAGCCTGGATCTGGCACTTGGTGTTGGCGGCGTTCCGAAAGGACGTATTATTGAAATTTATGGACCTGAATCAAGTGGTAAGACGACAGTTGCATTACATATGATCGCAGAAGTACAGAAAAGAGGCGGCATTGCGGGATTTATCGATGCAGAGCATGCACTGGATCCGGTATATGCGAAGAATATCGGAGTAGATATTGATGAACTTTATATTTCACAGCCAGACAGCGGAGATCAGGCATTGGAGATTACTGAGACAATGGTACGTTCCGGTGCGATTGACATTATCGTAGTCGATTCTGTTGCAGCACTTGTTCCGAAGCAGGAGATTGAGGGTGATATGGGTGATACACATGTAGGTCTGCAGGCAAGACTGATGTCACAGGCACTCAGAAAGCTGACACCGGTTATCAGTAAATCAAACTGTGTTGTAATCTTTATCAACCAGCTGCGTGAGAAGGTTGGCGTTATGTTTGGTAATCCGGAGACAACAACGGGTGGACGGGCACTGAAGTTCTATTCATCTGTCCGTATGGATGTCCGCAGAACTGAGACTCTGAAGCAGGGCGGAGAGATGGTTGGTAACCATGTCCGCGTGAAGATCGTGAAGAATAAGATCGCACCTCCGTTTAAAGAGGCAGAATTCGATATTATGTTCGGTAAGGGAATTTCCAAAGAAGGGGATATCCTTGATCTTGCAGTGAAGTGTGATCTGGTAAGCAAGAGCGGCGCATGGTTTGCATAGAT
>ERZ506753.1607-NODE-1607-length-13157-cov-4.784002_pt1 | contig 13157 bp, 10 predicted proteins | sample MGYA00513044_ERZ506753 | MGnify/ENA metagenome assembly ERZ506753 | reverse complement strand
CCTGAAATGCGGCGGGATCCTTCAGCAGCTTATCCGTTCTACCAGAGCGATCGGTGTGCAGAGAAAAATCCTGTCTGCTAAAAAGAGCTTTATAATCTTCGATATGCTCCTTTTTTAGCTTGGAAACATCGGTACCGGCATCCATCACCTGCTGCATGGCCTTCTGGACAACCTGCTTTCGATCCGTCAAGGGCATCTGATCGTACCCTAAAAATCCGGTTGCTGTGGAGGAAATCAAGGTTAAATAAGATGCGCCTTTGATCACAATCCGATTTCCCTTTTCAATGACCTGACCGTCCGTCACTGGGCGCACAAAAAGTGCGAATGCCATGCCTTTTCCATTTGGCCGATACACAACCGGATGCCGTTCCCCATGCAGATAGTTGGGCGCTACGTAATCCGGCGCATTGCCGCAGAGGACCAACCCATTCTGCACATACACTTCGTTTTTTAGCGGAGAATTTGCACGAAGCACTGCCTGAAAGCGCTGGCCGGTGATTTGATAAACCAGCACACGCGCAGGATTTGAGGCAAAACATGTGCGCTTTAAAGCGCCGCTTTGGATCGTTAAAATGGCCTGATTCAAATCTAAAGCCCGACTATATTGCCCAAGCCCGCCTGTCAGCTTGATTTCCAGGTTCCCGAGCGGCAGGAAAGATTCGCTATAGCCGCCCGTCAGTTTTTCCTCAGCAAGCACGGTAGCCTCCCGATATTTGCCGGAAAACACGAGCGAACGGACTGCTTTTAGGCTTTGCAGGCTCTCCGGGTTGTCATAGTCTTTGGGGTAACCAGACCAAAGCGTTACGTCGTTGAACGCAATCTTCTCTTTTCTTCTCCCGCCATAGATCATGGCGGCGGTAAAGCCATTCCCAACCGGCAAAGCCGATTTCCAGCGCAAAGCGGGTTTGTTATAGAAAAGCTGTTTCATTCGATCAATCCACCTCTATATCAAATACCAAAGGCATTTTTGTATGGAGCGCATCCTGTACGCGGATGCACAGCCGCCGGTCGTTTAACTCCCACTTTGCCGGGCCACCGCCCAGCACGGTTATGTTTTTGATCACAAAATGAAATCCATCCATACTGTGTCGCAACGCCTTCAAATGATACTGCCCCTTCCGATTCGGCTTTAAGGCAAACGCATAGATATGACATGGTTTATAAGTATACCGGAAATCATGGCTGCTGTAGTGGTTCCTTTCCTGAAAACTGCCTGATTTGAGCCGGCGGCCTTCCCCATACACCTTATAAGGCGAGGTACCCCAGATGGCCTCTTGGTTGCGGGAGGTCCACTCCCCAAGCGCGTGCAGAATCTTTTTCTCCTCATCGCAAATGCTTCCATCCGCTTTGGGACCAATGTTCAACACGAAATTTCCGTTTTTTGAAATGACATCAGCAAAAACACGGGCGATTTCCTCCGGCGTTTTCCATCGATTTGTCGTGCAATAGCTCCATGCGTTATATGCGGTGGAGGTTTCCGATTGCCAGACAGATGGGCTGATGGCATCCAACTGCCCGCGCTCCCGGTCAAAGATGGAGGCGTTATACATAATCGCATCGCTCTTATATTGCACACAAACCTCTTTCCCCCATTCTAGGGAACGGTTAAAATAATAGGCCAGGAATTTTTTTAAATACGGGCGAAAGGTGTGATTCGATACCCACCAATCAAAAAACAGCGTTTCCGGTTGATAGCGGTCAACCATTTCCACTGTATGAACCAACCAGTTTTCGCACCATTCTGGGGTGGGATCAATTCCGCGCTCCTGCCGAAGCAGCGTGCGCAGGTTATTGCGGCGGTTCACGTTTACGCATGCGCCATACAGCTCTTGATAATTAGGATTGAGCGCTTCGTTTTCAAAGCCGACCGTTCGCGCGCCGTTCACAAACCAATAATGCTCCGCCCGGTGGCTGGATGCGGCGAAAACTACGCCCTGTTTTTCGCAGGCACAGCGGTATTCACTAAGCACATCCCGATGCATCGCCTGCCGGACTGTCGTCCATTCCGATAAATCAGAATCGTACATTTTCAGCCCATCATGGTGCTCCCCTACCGGCATAATATATTTGGCCCCAGCGGCCTTCAATGCGGCAACAATTTGCTCTGCATCGAAATTCGGCGCCGTAAACTGCTCGATAAATCTGCGGTAGGGATAATTCTTCCCATATTTTCGGATGTGGTGCCAATAAACAGGGTTCTGATGATAATACATCAGCCGCACATACCACTCGCTGAAATAGGCAGGCACCGCATAAGCGCCCCAGTGGATGAAGGCTCCAAACTTTGCTTCCCGGTACCATTCCGGTACGGGATACGCTGCAAGGCTCTCCCAATGATCTTTATATTTGCCGGAGGCAATCACCCGGTCAATGGCCGCGAGCTCTTTTTCATACATGTGCATTCCCTCCCTCTCCAAACGGCTATTTCGTTTACAGCGATTCACGGCCTTCTTTCAGGCAGATTGAAAAATGGAGTTTTCGGTTTGGGAGCAGAGGTTTACCGAGATAATTCCCCCACTTCAAATCCGGATAATACTGCCCGAGCGTTACCTGCAACTGGTCATGCTCTCCTCGACGCACGTATGCGTTGAAACCGGAATCTTGCGTCTGCATGTAAAGCTGATATCCATTTTGAAAACAAACTGTATAGTCGCGAATGTTATCTCGTTTCGTTTTAAAATCATTTGTTACAGAATAAAGCGGGTTGATATCCTCAGATAGGAAAAAATTTATTCTATCCATTTCCCAGCTGTGATCCGGTTTTTCTCCATATTGGTTAGGCGCGCCCCCAGACGCATATGCAGTGCCCGAAGGGCGGGCAATATGACCGGGCGGATAACAGGAGTAAGGGGCCGCCCGATGCCAACAAATTGAATGAACTTGATCAAAAAGATGAAAATTCAAAACTAGGGAACCCCCGATTAACCTGCGTGCAAAGATGTTTTTGGGACGTATATCTACTTCCAGCCGACCCGCCCTCCATTCCAGATCAAGGGCAAATTTTTGCAGCTTTGAGCAAGCAATCTCCGCTGAAATCCGATTTTCGGATTGCCGGATTTTATGAATACGCACCGTACTTATTTGAGCGGGCTTTTCCCTGTTTTGAAAAGTTAAAAATGGCCCGGAAAGGGCCTTTTCTCCATCCCTTAAAATAGTAAAATCCGTGTGTTGTTGTTGCCATTGATAACTCAAATTTCGTTTCCGAATCATTGGAGCGCTCTTTTTTAGATGCAATTCGGCCGGCTGAAACGTATATTCATCCACCAGATATCCATTATAGTGGAAGCAAATATGTAAGGGCTCCGCCTGCAAGATAGGCACCCGAATCCAGCCGCTCTGGTGCGGCTCAATCGCTTCATGAATGAAAGAATGATACAGGATATGCCCGGCTTTATCTGAAACCGTTATATGCACTTCTGTTAAACACACATGGTCAAACCGGTTTGTGATATATAACTGCAACTCTTTTCCGACTCGTGTTTTGCTTTCATCCAGCAAAATGGGAGTAAACGCTTTTTTCGTTAAATACGCCTCGGGCTTCAAGCGCTTGTATGCATCAAAAATACAGCCCCATTCGCCGTAACCTGCACATTTCGTATTTGTATGAGATTGATGCCGCTCATGTGTTCCCTCTGGCAAATAAAAAACATCGTCGATACCGGCCCAGATCGCACAGCCCAGCGCGCCGTCCGTATGAAAAATACGCTCCCAACCGCGACGGATGCTTTCCCCCCAAAAAGCACGGCTGCTGTTTTCTTCTTTTAAGTTTTCAATATTATAGCAAGAAACATGGGCGAATTCGTCATGCAGCACTGGCATTTTGTGGCTACCCAGACGGCCTGTCACCTTTTGATAGTGCCAACTGAAAATATCATAGGGAAGAGGCTTGGTGCGCACCGTGCGCGGATAGCTGAAAATAACCGGTCGTGTGCGGTCTACATCCTTTACATAGCGGTACTCCGCGCGGAAAGCATAAGTTTTTTCAAAGCTGGATTCATTCGCCAAGGACCAAATGATAACGGACGGATGGTTTCGCGCCCCCTCAATCATTTCCGCGAACCCGGCCAAAAAATCCTGCGGTGGATTATATATCCCGAACCCGTTATCGCCTTTAAAACAGGCGGCATTCTCCTGCTCAACATAAATGCCCAGACGATCGCATACCTCCAGAAAATAATCGCTGGCAGGATAATGGGAGGTTCGGATATGGTTGATGTTATGCTGCTTATAGGTAAGAATTTCGTAATCTATCTCTTCCCGGCTCAGTGAACGGCCGTATAAATGAGACACATCGTGGTGGCAAAGGCCGTGCAGCTTGATCTCACGCCCATTGATATAGACCTTGTTGCGCTCTGTTCCCCTATCTCCTCCATATGTGATTTGCCGAATACCGACAAGATGGCGGTTTTCTTGCATTGCTTTGCCGCCTGCATGCAGGGAAACCTTCAGCTGATAAAGATTAGGGTGCTCTGCATCCCACAGCTTTGCATTTTTTACAAGCAGGGAAAAACGGACGCCATATCTTTTTTCGTCCTCATGTGGCCGGGCGATATTAGGCAGAAAGAATTGGGCATATTTTTGATCGTTTGCAGCACTTTTTGGAAATTTACGCCGCCATTTTTGATCTGGAATTAATACTGACGTGTCTTGTATCGTGTCATTTAATAAAAAAAACTCGTTAATCTCGCCGGACAGCTGTGTGACGGGTTCCCCATCCAGCGTTAAAAGCTCCGCTTGGATCGACCCAGGCTGACCGCAAGCCTCAATTTCACACTCCACATGTACAACTGCTTGCGCATTGTCCTTTATTTCCGTATCAATATAGGTGCGGGCAATATGAGGATTTGGGAGCGCAAACAACGTAATCTCCCGAAGAATTCCACCGATATTGCAATGCGCATAGTAGCTGGCCCACGCGGTGTTGCTGATTTTTTCTCCTTCGGGATTCCAGATGCCCTTGCGCTCCCCCTCCACATCTGTTACTCCGACCACCAGCATAATTTCTTTTTCATGGGCAAAGGGAGTAATTTCACAATCCCAAGCTGTAAACCCACCAATGTGCGTTTTTAAAAACTGGTTATTCACCCATACGCGCGCATTGGAATATACTCCTTCAAAGCGCAGGAACACACGCTTTTGGGCAAATGAATCCGGGATTGAAATTTTGCGGCGATAATAATACTCTGTATTGTTTTCAATATCGAACCCTTGTAGGATAAGCGATCCCGGCACCACAACCTTCCGCCACCGGTCGGGAGCGATGGTATCAAAATCAAAATCCTGATTGTTAGCATAGGGGGATGGAATCGATGCAATTTCTTCAAAAAGGAATGTCCATTCTGCCTGATCCCGGTGAGTAAGGCAGGAAAATGCTGCCTTACCCATCACCCTTTCCGGTATCGCAGGCAAAGATGGTGTTTGATATTGGCTCTTTTTCCAGTCTACACGCTGAAGCATTGTGCCGGTCCGCCCTTTCCGTATCGTAAAAAGTTATTCCGCCTTTTCATCGAACACAACAGCCACTTTGCCACATTTGCCGCCTGCCATCAGCGCATAAGCGTCACCTGCGCGCTCTAATGAAAAACGGTCTGTCACGAGATCTTCCGGATGAATATTCCAGCGCACTAATTTATCAACAAGATCTTCCATGCGCCAAAGGGAGGTTACCCAACTGCCGTAAATCGTTTTCTGGCCGTGTATGATGTCAGGGGAGGGCTGGAAGGTGCAGGTGTTTCCCTCTCCAACAAATGCAATTTTTCCATAGCTTTTCGTTGCGCGAATTGCGAGCTGCCTGCCCTGATCGTTTGCGGAGCAGTCCACAGCTTTTTCGGCTCCCTTTCCCCCGGTGACCGAGAGGATTTTGCCCAGCGTTTCCTCATTCGATTGGAACACATAATCAGCCAGATGGAGGTCTTGCGCAATTTTCAAGCGTTCCGCATCATATTCAACGCCAATCAGCTTATCAGCGCCCATGGCGCGTGCAAGCTGAAGAGCAGCCAAGCCAACCGGGCCGAGGCCCACAATCAACACGGTGTCGTCACCGCCGATTGTGATCTTTTCCAACGCCTCATATACGGTGCCAAAGCCACAGGCAACCTGCGCGCCATCCACATAGGTCAATTCATCCGGCAGCGGAATCAGATCCTTTTCTTCTGCTAGGAGATACGGCGCCATCCCGCCATTGCGCTGCCAGCCATAGGACTGCCGGTGCTCCGAGGTGCAGGAGATTGCATAGCCACGGCGGCAATCGTAGCAAAGGCCGCATCCGCTGATGTGATAGACAATCACGCGGTCGCCCTTGTGAAAACGGCGAAGCCCTTCCCCTTCCTTGATGATAATGCCGCACGGCTCATGCCCAGCAATGGTGCCGTCGATGTATCCCTCCGCGCCTTTGCCGGTATGTTCGCGATAAATACAGCGGATATCGCTGCCGCAGATGGTAGACGCCATCGTTTGAATCAATACCTGCCCATGGCCAGGCTTTGGAATATCAAATTCCTTGAATTCTACAGTGCTGTTCCCGGGCAGCGTTGCCCCAATCATTTTACCATTCATGATACATTCTCCTTTATCCATCTGTTTTCATCATATATCCAGTGGGCCAAATGGCCATCCAGATCCCATAGCTCCCGCCAATCATCGGCGCCCTGCCATAGAAACACTTGGCCTTTTACCAGGCGGCAATTGCGGTCTGCCAATGCGATGCGGGCCATATCCTCTTCTGAAAGCTTCTCCTGTGCTGCCGCTAAATTAGCGGCAATATTAATCGGATTGCCCGAAAAGGGAATTGGCGTATGGCCGCGTGTTACCGCCCATTTGATGCAAATCTCCTGCGGCGAACAGTGGTATTGGAGGGCCAGCTCTTGAATAATCTCCATTTTAATATCAGAGATATCCCCCTCTGTGCGGTCACGCTCCGGTCGGTTCGGGCTGCCGAGCGGGCAGAATCCAATGATTTCCATGTTGTGTGATTTGCAGTAGCTGTACAATTCCGGTTGCTGAAAAGAGGGATGGAGTTCCATTTCATTTGCAAAAGGAGGAATTTCACAAAGCGGTAGAATCGCCTCTAATTTTGGAATCGTCATATTGCTCACAGCAATTTCCCGCACGAGGCCTTCCTTTTTTAAGCGCTCCATCTGCCTCCATGCGATCATAAAATCCTCAACAAAAAAGGGCCTACTGGATGGATTCCGGCTATCCCCAGAGCAGCCTTTCGCATGGCTGTTGGGAAACGGCCAATGCAGGATGTAAAGATCTAAATAATCCAGCCCCAAATCGTTGAGCGATTGCCTGCAACTGGCAAGCACCTCGCCCTCGCCATGGCAATCGTTCCACACCTTGCTGATTACAATCATTTCTTCCCTTGTAACAAGTTCCGCTGCAAATGCACGCTGGAACACCGTTCCAATCTGCTTTTCATTCCCATATACACTGGCGCAGTCAAAGGTACGGTAGCCGCATCGGATTGCTTCATAAACCGCCTGTGCAACGGTTTCACTATCATATCGGTCAGAACCGAACGTGCCAAATCCTATTTTTCCTAACACATAACCCTTCCTATCCTTTGCTTATTTCGAAACGTTTCGGTTTTTGCGTAAAAAAGCCCCTCCTCTCTTTATTCCACTTTTCGAACCGAGCTGCCGGCTTCCAAAGCGGCATTCAAAATAATATTTCGTTTTGCCTTTCCATCCAGCTGTTCCAAAAGCAAAGTGGCGGCTTCACGGCCAATTTCCCGCAACGGCTGATTGACTGTTGCGATTTTTGGCGTAATCACTTTGCTCAGCTCATGGTTATCAAATCCAATGAAACTATAGTCCTCCGGGATTTTACAGCCCAGTTCATTGATAGCGATGATAGCGCCAACCGTCATTTCATAGTTTGTAACAAAAACAGCGGTAACGCCATTTTCCGCCTGAAGAATCCGCTTCATCGCTACATAGCCGCCATCCACCGTAAAATCCCCCTGGCAGATCAGGGAAGCGTCATAGCATCCGGCGATTTGCAGTGCTTCCTCATAGCCCTTCCGGCGTTCATCCGCAGTAAACATCCCCTCAGAACCGGAAATTAAGGCGATCCGGCGATGCCCATGATCTGTCAGCATTCTAGTCGCTCTGGCGCTGATTTCTCGGTTGTTAATCAGCACGTGGGAAACGCGATCGCTGAGCGTGAAACGATCGATTGCAACCGCAGGCATATCTTGAGGCAGCAGATCGAAAACTTTTCCGTCCGTTGAAATCGGCATCACAATCACGCCATCAACCATCTTCGATTCCAAAAAGCGCAGGGATGTTTTCTCGATTTCGGGATCGCTCCGGCAATCACATACCAAGATGCCATACCCATGCCGGCGCAGCTCATCCTCCATTTCACTGACGATTAGGGTGCTGAATGTATTGGATAATTCCGGGATCAGTACGCCAATCGTCATGGATCGGTGCGTTTTTAAGCCGCGCGCATATTCATTGCGCACATATCCCAGCTTTTGAATGGCAGCTTCAATCAGCTCTTTATTTTTGGGCCGCACATTCGTCCCATTGAGATAAGCGCTGATTGTTGCATAGCCCAGCCCAGTCTCCCGTGCAATATCTTTAATCGTAGCAGCCATACGCTCCTCCAAACTCGAATCGTTTCGGTTTGTATTTTATCACGGCTTGTTTCTTTCGTCAATATGTACTAGAAAATAATTGAATTCTTTTTTGCTTGTGCAGTATGCTGATGCTTTGCGCTGTTTCCACCGTTTGAAGCGCTATCCATTGCCGCTTAAAAGCTACAGCTACTCGTGATAAGCGAAAAGGGTGAACGTCGGATTTCATAAAATCATAGCTCTTTTCTGCAAAATATGCTATACTAGAGTATTGAAATCATCATAAACTGGAGGGCACAAAATGAACGTACAGATTTTAGAGAATGCACAGGCAATCGGCGCGGCGGTAGGCCAGCTGTTCGTTGAGCAGGTCAAAACACAACCGGACAGCGTCTTGGGCCTTGCGACGGGCTCCTCCCCGATTCCGACCTATCAGTATATGGCGCAGGAATATGCAGCAGGGCATGTTTCTTTTCGAAATGTTACCACCTTTAACCTTGATGAATACTGCGACCTGCCGCAGAAGGATCCAAACAGCTACTATTCTTTTATGTTTGACAACCTTTTCCGCCACACGGATATTGACTCGGCACGCGTGAATTTTCTCGACGGCAACGCTGCGGATGACAAGGCGGAGTGCGCACAGTATGAAAAGCGCATCAAGGACGCAGGCGGTATTGACTTGCAGCTGCTCGGCATTGGCAACAACGGCCACATCGGATTCAACGAGCCGGCAAAAGAATTCACGCACACAACATATAAGGTGGCGCTTACGCAAAGCACGCTGGATGCAAACAAACGCTTCTTCCCGGATTCCGACATGCCGCGCTACGCGCTGACAATGGGCATCGACAGCATCATGCAGGCGAAGCGGATTGTTTTGATTGCCACGGGCGCGGCTAAGGCGCAGGCGGTGCGCGATATGATTCGGGGGGCGGTCTCCCCGGAATGCCCGGCGAGCATTCTGCAAAATCATGCAGATGTACATATCTTCCTCGATCGTGAGGCGTCAAAGCTGCTGTAAGGGTCTTTCAATTAAAAAAGCCAGGCCTGCCGCAATTAATACACTGCGGCAGGCCTTCTTGATTCAGATTTATCCCCTTATACGCTATCCTTAACCGGCGTGGACAGATGCAGAAAAGCTTTGCTTCCATCCTGCGTAAATAGGAACTGCACAGGCAAATCCATGCTTCTACTCGGCGCCTCGGAATTTTCCTCCCGTGCCTCATCGGAAGCGGATACGCTCCCCTTCCCGCGCATGATCTGAAAGCCATCCCACGTTTCAGTAACGGTATACTGGCCCAGACGGCGGTAAAAATTCAGAAATTCCTGTTTGGAATATGCCGTCTCATACAGTACGCCCGGATCAAATCGGAAATAGAGCGTCCCCTGCGATTCCATCAAGGCGATCAGATGATAAGGAAACACAAAGGTTTGCTCTGTCGCCCCCACGCCTAATCTGGCCTCCATATCAAACAGCAGAAAATTACAGCGGGAGCCCGCTTTTTCTCCGGTTTGCCGCTGGATGAGGTAGCAGGCCGCGGGTGATGTCCGCCAGATCAGCAGGGAATCGCCACCGAACCGTTCTGCCTCATAGCCCTCCCCTAGCCGGTCGGGCAGTTGATGTGCGAGCTCCGCCAGATCCTCACACTGAAAGGAGGTGGCAGGGCCATGGGATAGGCCTTTTGTCCGACAGGGAATTTCAATTGGCTCCCCATAGAAAAAATCGTTCGCATGCAGCGTGCGGATCGTGCGCACCCTGCCGGACGGGGTCAGGGCAAGAGCCAGAATAGCGGCCACAGCAAGCAGGAGAGTGATTCCAGCCACGGCAAAGAGGCATTTCCGGTTGCGTGAATGCTGCGTTTTTTCATCCATGATTCACAACCCCTAAATAAAATAATCATTCAAACGGCAATACATCGAGCGGACCTTTGCCCAGTTCAATATGGATTGATGCAACCCTTTCGTTTGCATCAAACTCTAACGTTTCTCTTCCGCCAGTTCCCGCAGCAACTTGATCTCCCGCGCGTGGCCCTCGTCCTCATGCGGCGTTTCTAAGCACATCGGCAGCTTTGCGAGCACAGGGTGCCGCACGATACGTGTGAACGCCTCTAGGCCGATCCGCCCTTCTCCGATGGGCGCGTGGCGGTCTTTCGCGCTGCCCCGCTCGTTTTGGCTATCCGCCAGATGCACGGCGCGCAGCCTCCCAAGGCCGATTACGCGATCGAAGGCGGTCAATACGCCGTCGAGATCGTTTACGATATCATAGCCCGCGTCGAAAACGTGGCATATATCCATGCAGACGCCCATTTTTCCCCCCAGCTCCACACGGTCGAGAATCTCCCGCAGCTCTTCGAATCTACGGCCGATCTCGCTGCCCTTGCCCGCCATCGTCTCCAGCAGGACGGTCGTAGCCTGCTCCGGCCAAAGAATCTGATTGAGGGTATTTGCAATCAAAGATATCCCCGCCTCCGCGCCCTGACCTACATGGCTGCCAGGATGAAGATTATAGAAATTGCCGGGCAGCGCCTCCATGCGGCTAAGATCATCCGCCATGGTCTCCAACGCGAATTCACGCACGCGCGCATCCGCCGAGCAGGCGTTGAGCGTATAGGGCGCATGGGCAAGGACCGGCCCAAACCCATGCGCCGCCATCAGCGTCCGCAGGGCCTGCGCATCGGGCAGATCCAAGGGCTTTGCCTTGCTGCCGCGCGGATTGCGGGTGAAAAACTGAAATGTATTCGCCCCAATGTGCAGGGCGTTGCGGCCTAGGGCAAGAAAGCCCTTGGAGGAAGAGAGATGGCACCCTAAAATCAATTGCGGCATAGCAAAACGACATCCTTTCTAATACGGAACCGATAGATGGAGAGTTTTTTATCCGTCTAATCAAACAGCGAGGTTTGCGCGATAAGTAGACTTTCCGCACGGACTTCGACGATTTTCTCCGTTCCATCCGGATGACCAAGCAGCATGGGAGAATGCGGTTCATGCCTTTGCATTCTTCGGCGGGCCCGTTCTATCCCCTGGTTAGCATAGCAGTAAATACAACCGTTGATGCAGCTATGATACGAACCGATATCCATGCTTTCCATGCAGCCGCAAAAGGGGCGCTGATTGGGATCCTTTTTCGCATGGACGGGGCGGCCAAGAATACGACGGATTTGCTCGGAATCGATACAGGCCGCATGGGTAATCCTATACGGGGTCAGGTCCACCGCCTCCGAACAGGTAGAAAGCGGCAGATCGTAGCGCGCCGCTGTGCTGGAAAAGCTACGCGCAACAGCTCGCATTGTGGCCTCCTCTACCTCGCGAAAACCACTTTGATCCTTTGCATAGCGGTCAAAAAAGCTGAAAACACAACGGCATGTATCGGCATGGAGAAGCGCGCACAAGCGTTCAAATTGCTCCCCGTGCCAGTTTAAAGGATGTGCCTCATCGATGATAACGGGATCATATCGCCAAACGATGCGCTCCGGCCCAATGATAGCGCTCAGGCGGTGAAACGTATCAATTCGCTCATCCAAAGCGGGGAGATTCTGTTCAATCGCCGCTTCATAGGGGTTGAGTGTGAACTGAAAATAGAAGGGATAGCCCAGTTGTTGGATTTCCGGCAAAAAATCGAGAAACGGCCGTGGGTTTTTGCTCCAAAATACAATACAATCCACCACGTCCGGCGAGAGCGGAATTTTGCGAAGCATATGCAAATTTTCGGCATATGGATTCGGCACAAGGGCAAAGCCCTCCCGCAGCCGGTTGAGAAACCACGCTCCATACCATGCCGGGATATCCGTGCGGCGGCTGGCGCTGAGGATCACAGCGCGCCTCTTTCTTCAATTTGGCGCAGGAGCTCTTTTTCTTCCTCCCGGCGCTGCCGGCGCAGCAGGCTACGGCGGCAGCCCGCCTCCCACTCCGCCTCATCCTCAGGCGTTTCCAGGATAAGCTTCGGCACCTCAACCGGCTTCTCATCATCATCGAGCGCAACGGTGACGAGATAGGCGCGGTTGACAAGCTTGCGCTCGCCGTTGAGGCTTTCCACAAAGGTGTCCACCCGCACCTCCATCGAAGTGCGGCCCACATAGGTGATTCGCCCCTTAATGACAACGGTATCGTTCGCGTAGGCCGGCGCCTTAAAATGCAGATGGTCAATAAAGGCCGTGGTCACATTCCGATTGCTGTGGCGGCGCGCTACCACGCCCGCGACCACATCGATCCATTCAACAAGCTGGCCTCCAAAAAGCCGGTGATAACCGTTAATATGCTCCGGCATGATAATCTGCACTTGGCTGGTCATGGAATCAGATACACGCTTCGGTGCGAGTTTGGTCATAAAAAACATCCTCCATTCCATAGGTTTGATTACAGATTTATTCTATCCGAAATAGCAGGCCTTTTCAATGATGAACCTTACCGGATTCTTGCATTCATTGCTGTAAATCTGTATAATAGAACAAAAGCATCAGTGTACAGGGGGAACATCGCCGTCAGGGCGTGCCCAAACGCATGCTGACTGCGTTCTCGGGCTCGACTGGCGACAGCCAGCCGTCGCCCTGCGGTTCTTGTCATCCTGCGTCTG
>ERZ506753.1597-NODE-1597-length-13261-cov-4.202105_pt1 | contig 13261 bp, 12 predicted proteins | sample MGYA00513044_ERZ506753 | MGnify/ENA metagenome assembly ERZ506753 | reverse complement strand
GGCCTTCGGCCATTTCCCCACACCGTGGGGAATCACCCCTCAAGGGGAAGGCTTTGGAGCGGCTCCAATAGAAAAATCTGTAAGCCCATATTGCCCCCCCCCCGAATTCTTATGCTATAATAATATTCATATTACCTGTATTTACCTGAAAATCATCACGGAACGGGAGTGTGCCACATGAAACGACTGCTTTCTCTGCTTCTCACCTGCGCTTTCCTGCTCGGTGCCCTGACCGCCTGCGGCGGCGGGAAAACGGAGCCACAGACCGCGTCCTCCTCTGAGCCTGCGTCTGCATCGACAGCGGCCGCATCTGCCGAACCGGCCAGTGCGGAACCCACCGAGGTGGAGTTGGAGCCGTTCACCGCGTCGGAGGACTTTCCCTACCCCTACTCCGAGGAACTGGAGAGGGATGAGACCACCGGCCAGTATCTGCTGACGCTGGAGCAGGCGCTCTATGATTACGACACCATGTGGATGCTCATACGGGACAATTTTGCCGATCTGGATGCCGCCTGCGAGGCTTACGGTCTGGACTGGCAGCAGCTCTGGCAGGATGGCCGGGACGGACTGGAGCGTGTGTCTGTCGGCGGAAAGGTCACGGCCAGGCAATTCGTGAGCGTGATCGACAGCGGGGTAGAAAAGTTCCGCCATGCAGGTCATCTGTTTGTGATGAGTTCATCCTTACGTGAGAGTATCGCGGAGATGCAGGACATGGACAACTATCGCGGCAATCTGGGTGCGCTGGCAGCCAATGAGACCTCGGAGCGGTTTTATCGGCAGGAGGGGCTGGATTCGTGGCTGATGCAATCCCAAAACTCCTCCGGCCTTTCTTACGAAGAGCCTGACGGCCCGGACGAGGTGGTGCAGACCGTGAACCCCGGCGTGACGCTGGGCTATGCGGACGGGGTGCCCTATGTGGGCATGACCAGCTTTGGCGGCTGGACGGATAACACCCGCAATGCGGTGCGCGCTTTTCTTACCCGGCAGACGGATATGAACGACCTGATCCTTGACATCCGGGGCAACGGCGGCGGCTCGGACAGGGAATGGACACAGATGGTTCAGTACCTGACCGCTGAACCGCTGGAGTGGCACAGACTGTTTGCAATGAAGACCGGGGCGCTCAATCTGGCAGTCAATTCCGGCTATGAGCCGCTGGAGGAACAGTACATCTGCTACACGGATGACAGCTGGCGGGAGCGCTACCCGGATGTTCCGGCGGACACGTTTGACGGCATGGATCTGGTGCTGGAGGGAGTTCAGCAGCTGGCACCCAGCGACCACACGATCGGCTATACGGGCAGAGTGTGGCTGCTGGTGGACGGCTCTGTCTTTTCCGCCGCGGAGAGCTTTGCCTATTTCTGCAAGTCCAGCGGCTTTGCCGCGCTGGTGGGCACCCAGACCAAGGGGGACGGCGTCGGCGGCGGAAACCCCTATGTGATGGCCCTGCCCTATTCCGGTCTGCTCCTTTATTATGCCCCTTACTATGGCGTCAATCTGGACGGCACCTGCAACGGCATTTACGGTACGATGCCGGACTACGAGACCAGCGCCGCCACCGCGCTGACGGACTGCCTTGTGCTCATCCGGCAGGGCGGCTGAACCGTTGGGCAGGATCTCGTTTTGTCCGGAATTTCGCGCCCTTTCCTGCGCCTGGATGACTCCCTCCAATTCAGAGGTAAAAAAAGAAGAGCACTTGCAATGCAAGTGCTCTTCTTTTGTTATAACTGGCCAGCATAAATTTTTTACTTTTTCTGCAAAAATCTATATAAAAATCTGCACTTGAGTTATCTTTTTCAAATATTATAGCATAGATGCGAAGGCATGTCTATACTCGGACGGCCAGTTGTACTCCGCCGCTCAGGGAGCGTTATACTGCCGCAGGTAATTCAGCGTTTTCCGTGCTGTGTTCAAGCTCACTTTTGAACAATCCCGATGCGTGAGCCATGCGTTCAGGTTGCCGGGATTTAGGTTCAGGTCGCGGTATTTAGTCAAGCACTCTGAAAATACAAAAGCGCTGAAAACATACGCTTTCAGCGTTCAGCCTTCAGGTGACACAATGCGTCTCTCCATACAGACTGATAACATAGGGATAGGGAGGTGTTGTCCTGCCAAAGAAATATTCAAATGAATTTAAGGCAAGCATGAATGCTGTGATAATGTGCCTGAATATGATTTGTAGAGTAGTGTGAAAACAGAAAGAATATGAAAAAACATAAATCCGCGTGACGTATATCACAGGCAAAAAATGGTGAAAACGTATATGATAATACTATTATAGTTATATAGTGGAAAAGGCGTGTTTAATAAAGGACTTCACTATGTCCATACTGGCGGCGCGTATGATACTTACCTCTTCTATCCTGAGATCCCTCAAGCCTAAGAATCTTTTCGTTACCCTCCTCCTATCAAATGAAATAACGCACCGCGAGCTGCAAAAAAGCCGCCCAGAGCATTGGCTCTGGGCGGTTCTTCATTGTAGGAAGGGAACCACCGGCATTGTCGGTGGTTCCCAAAAGCTTTTGTAAAAGAATTCGATGTTACCGTAGCGGAATTGAAGAATCTGAAGATTCGGGGGACGAAGTCTGAGGAGATCAAAGAGACACTCAGGGGGATTTATCTGATCGACTGAGGGTCAGCGGTGCTTTAACGCTTTTCTAACAAACAGCCAGACCAGATGGTTCCACTGAAATTGGCATAAAAAAGAAGGGCAAGAGGTAAAAATACCTCTTGCCCTTCTCGGTTTGTCAAAAAAACTCACCGGTGGGGAAATTCTCCTACTATAATAGAGAAAGGGGGGAGTAAGGATGGAAAATTGAAGAAAGAATTCACGAAAAGATATAGTGATGGTGGATGTAGATGCCTCAGTCCCCAAGGATCATTTATTGCGCAAGATAGAAGATGTAACTGTTTATCTATCAATTAAATAGAGAGAGAACGATCTCAAATGCCAAGGTAAGCCTTCATGACCTCCTCGCTACTAAGCAACTCCTGAGCGGTACCATTCAGGACGTTGCGGCCGGTCTCGATAACATAGGCACGATCCGCAATTTCAAGCGAGGCCTGCACATTTTGCTCGACCAGTAAAATAGTGGTTCCCATCTCATTGATCTTCTCAATAATTTCAAAAACCTGCTGTACGATGACCGGCGCAAGACCCAGAGAGGGCTCGTCCAGCATCAGCAGTTTAGGGCACTGCATCAACGCCCGGGCAATGGCAACCATCTGACGCTCGCCACCGGATAGAGAGCCAGCTGCCTGATTGGCGCGATCCTTCAGCTTCGGAAACATCTCAAAGCACATTTCCAAATTTTCTTTTCGCTTTGCCCGCGCATTCTTTGCATAGGAGCCGATCAGCAGGTTTTCTAGAATAGACATCTCAGGAAACAGCTTGCGGCCTTCTGGTACCTGAACTAGGCCAAGCGAGGATATTTCATGCAATTTAAACTGAGAGAGATCCTCTCCCATAAATGTGACATTACCACTGTGGGGCCGGAGCAGGCCAGAGCAAGTGTTGATCGTCGTGGTTTTGCCCGCACCGTTAGAGCCAAGCAACGCAACAATCTCACCCTCGTTTACTTCCAACGAAATACCGGCCAGTGCCTCAAAACTGCCATAATTGACATGGATCTGATTAACTGTCAGCATTGTGTTTTCCTCCCAGATACGATTCGATGACCAGCGGATTTGCGGCGATCTCTGCCGGAAGTCCCTCCGCAATCTTGACACCCTGATTGATCACGACGATGCGGTCAGACAAGCTCATCATGGCACGCATTACATGCTCGATGATAATAATGGACATTCCATCATCTCGGATCTGACGGATCAGCGTCATGATTTTCTCCACCTCAGTGGGGTTTAGTCCAGCGATGACCTCATCCAACAACAGCACATCTGGTTCAGTCGCCAGGGCGCGGGCAACTTCCATACGCTTCAGTTCTGGCAAAGTCAAAGCCGAACCGGATGTGTTTGCCCGCGCCGCCATGCCAACCCGCTCCAAAACAGCGTACGCCGATTCACGAGCATCTTTGGCGTGCGGATGGCGGATAAATGCCCCCACCATGACATTTTCCAAAACAGTCAGATTACTAAAGGGCTGGCAGATCTGATAAGTACGGCCAATTCCCATTTTGCACATTTCATTTGCCTTCGGATGCGGAACCTGTTTGCCATGATAATGCAACGTGCCCTCGGTCATAGGCATAGTACCGGACAGCATATTGAACAAGGTCGTCTTGCCCGCGCCGTTTGGACCGATCAAACCCAAAATCTCATTTCGGCGCAGTTCAATATCTACTTTGTTAACAGCCACTAGACCGCCAAACCGCTTGGTAACACCAGTTCCCTGAAGGACGACTTCCACATGATTGCTCATTTCTTTCCGCCTCCTTCTTTTTTTCTCGCTTCCGCATGTTTTTTGGTGCCGCTTCTCTTTTCCCGCAGATTCTTAAAGAACGGAAGCAGACCACCGGGCAGGAAGAAGATGACCAGCATCAGGATCGCACCGAAAATCATGTTTGCCAGACCGGCAATATTAGAGCAATAGACCGTGATGAGACGGTTAATGGCATACATCAACCCACCGCCCAGAATTGGGCCAAACAGGGTGTTTGCTCCACCAACCACAGCCATAATCATAACATTTATGGACAGTTCGCTGCCAAACATCTTAGCAGGATCGATCAAGCGAATGAACATACAATAGAAGCCGCCGCCAACCGCGCAGAAGAACGCAGAGATAAACTGCGCTTCAATTTTCATGCGCATAACGCTGACACCCAAAGAGGAGGCAGCACCTGCATTGGCGCTCAGTGCGCGGAAATAGAAACCTCGCTTAGAGTGCGAAATCAAGTAAGAGACAATCAGGATGATGACCAGCAGCGCCAAAATAATGTAATAATAGGGCAACTTGCTGGAGAATACCATATTGGCAGGATCGTTGCCAGATGCGGAGATACGGAAGCCCTCTGCACCACCAAGATCAACACCGGCAATGCTGCTGAAATTCTTGAAGATAGTCAGCATTACATTCAGCAGGGCAAACGTCGCAAAAGAATAATAAATACTTTGCAGCCGGAAGGTGGGATAACTCAGCGCAATGGAAAACAAACCAGTCAAAACGCCGGAGAGGATAATGCCAATCCACGGCGTGATCCCGCAGTAAGTGTACAAGCATGCAGTTACATAGGCTCCAATGCCGATGTAAATACCGTTACCTAGGGAGAACAGACCCGCATAACCGCCCATAATGTTCCATGCACTCGCCCAGTACATATACAGCAAAATAGAGACGAGAATAGACATATTGGATATACTGATATGAGTCACCAACGGAATGATGATCAAACCCAGCAGGATCACGATGCCAATTATGATCTTGCTGATCGATTTTTTCTGCCGTTTCATTCAGTTCACCGCCTTTCTCTTTTGAGGAAGCTTGATGCCCATAATGCCGTTCGGCAGAACTAGCAGGATTACAATAAACATAATGAAAATAATAACCTGTGCAATGGAAGCGCCCCAAAGGACAGCGCCGACCTTCTCGATGATGCCGATAATAATGCCAGCCACCATTGCGCCGGGGATATTGCCCTTGCCGCCAAGTGCCACAATGATAAAAGACTTAAAGCAGAATGCTGCACCGACATAAGGCGTGACAGAATAGAAGGGTGTCAGCAGAGCAGCGGCGATGCCGACTACAGCAAGGCTGATTGCAAAGCACAGGCAGTATACAAAATTAGCATTGATGCCCATCAACTGAGCTGTGCTGCGATCCTGAGATGTGGCACGCAGAGATCGCCCCATCTCAGTGTGCATAATAAGCAGATAAAGTCCCACACAAACAGCAGCTGCAATAATGAAGGAGATGGTCTTTGGAATAGAGACCATGATACTGCCCACATGGAACATACCGCTGTAACGGGTATTCACACTCTGGGCCGGGGCACCGAAAATCATATTAAATAGCGCCTGAAGGAAGATGCTCATACCGCAGGTAAACAGCATAATATCACGCCATGCTTTGTCGCTGCGGTTGATCATTTTATTAAAGACAAATTTCTGCAGAAAGAACCCGCAGGCACCCATCACGACCACATTAACAATTGCGGTAAGATAGGGGTCGACGCCCGCATATTTAGTCATGTACAGAGAGATGAACATGGAAACCATGAGCACTTCGCCGTGCGCCCAGTTGACCACGCCCATAACGCCGTAAGCAAGGCTTAGTCCCAGGCCAATCGCAGCGTAGACGCCGCCGATCAATAGGCCGTCGACCAGAGCTTGAATAACAGTTATTCCCATAGCTTTCCTCCTTTGGAGAAGTGTGCCGCGTCAGCCGCCGGCATCGAGCCGATGGCCGTGAACAAGCATTGGATTAGGTTTGGGGGTCAGGAGTGTCTATAACCACTCCCGACCCCGCAGGGCAGACGAAAAATTTAAATTGATACAGATTCCGTTGAGGCAGATAAGCAAATGAACTGAACTGAAGCGTCAGTAGATAATCAGTAATTGATGTTATCCTGACCGTTATTGTATTCAGTCGGATAGACGATGGTCCAAGCACCGTTCTGAACCTGAGTCAAAATCATACCGTCATTGGAGCCAAGGGCGTCATTCTGATTGTAGCGGGTACCCTCGTAGGCAGGGCTGGTCGCACCCTCGGTGCAGAAGTGGACACCATCATAACCGGAGAACATCAGTGCATAGTTGTCCTTGTCCAGATTGATGTCATGCAAAGCATCTGCAACGGCATCCCGATCATCAGTACCGGCAGTCTCTATAGCATTGGTAATTGTGCCCATGCCCAGGAAGCCCCAGCAGGCCTCCATCATCATGTCATCGCCGTAGTTCTTCTGATAAGTAGCGCGCCACTGTTCAGCCTCATCGGAGGCTCCGCCATACATAGGCAGCCAGGGAGAGGTGTACATAACATTTTCAGCAGAAGCACCGCAGTTTTCGATAAACTTGGTCTCGCCAACGCCGCCGCCCAGACCAATGATCTTAGCTGTGCACTCGTAATCACTCATAGCCTGAACCAGCATATTGGTCGCGCCGGAGAAAGCGGCCAGAATAACGATGTCGCAATTATTGGTCTTAATCTTGTTGACGACGGTAGACATATCCGTGGTAGACTCGGAAACGGGCTCAGCAACGGTGATCTTATAGTTGTATTCGTCGGCATTCGCCTGCCAAGAAGCCACAGCAGAGGTTCCCCAGTCGCCTTCATCATAAACAACGGCCACAGAATCCAGCGGATCATCCGGGCGAACCTTGTTCAGGTAATTGACGATTTGAGTCACAAACACATCACCATCGGTGGAACCGGTGTTCGTACGATAGACATACTTGTTCTCCACATTCATAAAGGTCTCACCGGTGGCATTGACGATGATGTAAGGCACACCGTACTGGATCGCCAGTGGCGCGGTAGATGCGGCCACAGTGCTCTGATAGGGGCCAACAATTGCAACGCAACCGTCATCAACCAATTTCTCAAATGCGGACACACCGGTCTCAGGGTCGGAAGCAGAGTCCTGAACATCCAGCTCGATCTGAGCGCCATTCATGGACTTGATGCCACCGTTGGCGTTCACATAGTCTGCACACAGCTGAATGCCCTGAAGCTGCACATTTCCATAGTAGGAAGTGGCACCAGACAGGGGCAGCAGAACGCCAACCTTGACGGTGTCACCAGTAGGCTCAGCCGCACCAGAACCACTGCCCGTAGGCGCATTGCCCGAGGCGGCTCCGCCGCCGCAACTAGCAAGACTGAGAACCATAACAGCGGCCAATAGGATAGACAGCAACTTTTTCATTTTCATTTCCTCCTTGTCAACTCTTTTTGTAGGGGCCTATCTGCCGTATCTACTCCTGTATATATGCATATCATGTGCCAAGTTGCCTATTTTCAGAAATTTTATACGAATTACTTTATGCAAATCGCCCACAAGCGCAATTTTTTGAGAAATAATCAGACTTTTTAAAAAGTAAAAAAAGAAGAGGTGCCCCCCAAGGCACCTCTTCCGACAGGTGTAATTTCAAAGTCCAAATATTTTTGAGTTAAAAATGACTCGAATCAAGTCAGAATTGAAAGCAGATCATATGTCATCCTCTTTTTTTCCAGTGCTAATCCCCAGATTCTTTGCGCGGCGCACCAATGTAGACTGACTAATTCCCAAGCGGTCAGCGGCGCGGTAGGTGCTACCGCACTCTTGTAACGCCTCCTCGATTAACTTGCGCTGCAGAGCGTCGGTGGCATCCTTCAACGAAGCCGCGCTGTCCCGTACAGGCTCCGGAACATCAGCGTTAAAGAAATCCGGCTCATCGCTATTCCACTGGACCATCTCCGCCAGCAGCTGCGTAGTTAACTCCGCATCTGGATTTAACACGACCGCACGCTCTATCACGTTCTCCAACTGGCGAACGTTGCCCGGCCAACTGCTACGCTGCAAAAAAGCAAGGGCATCCGAGGCAAACCAGCAGTTGCGATCGTACTTCTGATTGAACATCGACAGTGCGTGTTCCGCCAGTTCCGGTATATCGCCCCGATTTTGATTCAGCGTAGGTAGTTGGATAGAAATCACATTCAGCCGATAATAAAGATCCTCCCGAAACTTTTTTTCGCGAATTGCGCGCTTCAGATCCACGTTGGTAGCAGCCAAAATGCGGACATCGGCGCGCCGTTCCTTTGTGCCGCCAACACGGACATAGGTCCGTTCTTGCAGAAAACGGAGCAGTTTTGGTTGAAGCAGCATAGGCATTTCGCCGATTTCATCTAACAAAAGGGTACCGTGTTCCGCCTGATCCAGCAAACCGGGCTTTCCTCCCTTGGTCGCACCGGTAAAGGCGCCAGACTCATAGCCAAACAGTTCAGATTCCAGTAGTTGCTCAGGAAAAGCGGAGCAATTCACCTTTACAAACGGGCCGTTGGACCGTACACTACTGCGCTGGATCTCATTGGCAACCACTTCCTTGCCGCAGCCAGACGGGCCGAGTATCAGCACCGTAGCATCTGTCGAGGCAACCCGCTGGATGATAGTGCGTACTTTGTTGATCTGCGCTGAATGACCGAGAAAACAGGAACTGTTATGGTACATTGATGTCTGCATGATGCGTAGCCGTTCCTGTGTTGGGCGATAGATATTAACCGTACATACCACATAATCGAGTCTACCCTCCGTATCAAAAACAGGACGTGCAGTGACAGTGCTTGTCCCCTTCTGTAGCGTAGTCGTTGCGGGCAGGCCGGTGCGGATTACCTCCAGCGCAGCTGGAGCCTCGAACTCCCAAGGCAGGTCCCCGCCATTTTTCCCGCTGCGCGCATAGATCATAGATCGAAGCAAATCCCTGATGGATTGACCCCGTACAAAATCAATGCGGAAACCATAGAAAATCTGCCAACTTGTATTGGCATCAATTAGGCGCCCTTCCGGATCAACGAGATAAACGCAAGTATCAATTCCTTCCAAAAGCCGGTGCTCCTTACTTGTCAATTTGATCACTATATCACCTTCATTTCGCCATATATTTATTAACTTAGCACAATTCAAACTAGTAAGCAAGAAATTTTTCCCTATTTACGAGCTGTGCTGACTATATCATATACAGCGTTACTGTCTGTACGCAGGCACAAATATCTTTTTTGTACAGGGGTTGGCTGCCACTGGGATCCGTGCCATGACCTTCTTCTTCGTGCCTGTATTGGCCTTGATGTGAGCACCGTCAATAAAGGAGTTCTCCTATTTCATACAGCACAGTGAAATCTACAGCTGCATCTATTTTTTACTACAACTCGTCCTGTCCCGATCCATTTTCTCCCGTTCCAGCACGCTTTCCTCAGAGTGATTTGAAAGGCGAATGGAAACTGATGAAGAGAGCTGGCGTTTCATTTGTGAAATTGCCTGTCAATCATGAGCCTACCTAAAACAAAAACAGGAGTACAGCTTTCCGGTTTGCCCGATTAGTTGTACTCCCTTCTTGTAATAGTGTATACTTGAAATCTAATTATACTCTCGGACAGGGACGGGAAAAAGCGCCGCATTACTGCGACACTTTAACGCTATGATATTAATGTGGAGGAGTATCTGAACAATCTGCGTGGCGCTGAGATTTGAAAGTGCATATTTCAAGGTCGGCTTCAGAGAATGCTGTCGAATGATTGTCCTTGAAAGGGCATAAGATAAATGATATATTAACAAGGGGAGGTGCTTGATATGACGCTGACAAAACAGGAAATTGCAGAGATTGTAAAGACGCTGCTTGAGAAATATCATGCGGATTATGCGATCTTGTTTGGCTCCTATGCGAGGGGCGATGCAACGGAAGATTCGGATATTGACCTGATTGTATTTGGTGGTGAGCACTTCAAAAGTATGAATATTTTTGCTTTTGGCGAGGATCTCCGTCAGCTGACTAAGAAAAAAGTTGACGCATTTGAAATTCGCGAAGTGAATACAGATACTGAGTTTTATCGGAATGTTCTTTCAGAGGGAGTGCGTATTGCTTGAAAAAGTCTGATAAGGAACGCTTGAAGAAGATTGCGGCGACATGGGAAAATCTAAGTGCCCAAATGGAGCAGCGTAATATTACGCGTGAATTGCTGCTCAGGGATGAGTTTGCGCAATGGGCGGTTACAACACCGCTGTATAATATCGGCGAACAGGTTTATCAGCTGAGCAAGGAATTAAAAGACGCTCACCCAGAGATTCCTTGGAGTGCGGTTTCCGGCCTGCGCCATCGCCTGGTACACGATTATGACGGTGTAAATTGGAATATCATCGTTGAAGTGATTTTTGAAGAGATGGAGCCCTTTGTAAAAGTTGTCCGAGAAATTCAAGAAGAATTGAATGAAGAGTAAGTAAACGTCGTGCTCTTTTTATCAGGTAGAGCATATTGTAGTTCCAATGGGAAATAATATACGATTGCACATATTTGATCTGTAACATAAAATGGGTTGCAGATCAAATATGTACGGCAAAACTGAATAGGTATACAAACTGACACCGGGCGAGAGGTATCTCTCGCCCGGTGCTGTTTATCATACGGTATAAAATTTCTGATTTCGGCTGCGCGGGGTATCCTGCAGGGTCATGGCCAGCTTTCCGGCGCGTTCTGATCGAACTCGACAGGGAGGTGCGGGGGACCTGCCGTTCATCATTGTGCAGGTGGCGGCGGAAGACCTCGTAGCTGTACAGTTCCAGATGCGTCATGACAAGATCGGCATCGCCCACGCGGAGATAAGAGCCAGTGGAACGTCCTTTACCCTTGTAGTAGCAGGGGCGCTCAGCATAATCGACGGCGGGGATACGTCGTTGGGCGGATTTAAAGCGGAACCGTTCAAACAGAGTACTCCGACGGCGGAGGAGTTGGAGCCTGAATATATGAGGATCGTATCCGGGCTTGATCTTGATGTGGGGGGAACAGATCCGTGACAAATTCGGGCGTCGCTGGGTCAAATGCAAATACTACGGCCAGATCAAACAAATCGAGCAGATGACCTCGTATGGCGGCCCCCATTCTTTGAATTTGGGTAAATGCAGGGAGTGTTCCTGCAAAGATCTTTTTTGAGCGTGCACATTCAAGTTTGTTTTGTAAAGTTTATTATTATCGGAATTTGCAGGATACGATATTGACAAAAACACATTATAAGAAGCTGACTTTGTTCCGCTGGGTGTGGACCAGTGGGCCGGGCAGCTTCTTACTTTTTGTGCGCAGGTGGCAGCAGAATCAGCTGCTATTAGTTTTTGTGAGGCGTTGTTTGGGAAGAAAAAAAGGAAATTAGATCTTTGCAGAATAATTGTACAAGTTCTCGTTTGGAGTTTTCCTTCCATGCAACGCACAATGGGATGGGCTGTGTCGTTTCTAGCCAGCGAAAATCACGACTACTTTTATACCAACACCATGGATGGAAAAGGCCAAAACCGCGACCTGCGCTAATAGCGTGCAAGATGGAGTCATCATTTGGCATAGGAACTAGGATTGGAGAAAAACCAAGGGATTCACAATAGTGAATATCGGCATCTCGGGTAACACCGCAGCGATCCGCATCCAAGACGTAGAACGGATCTTGCCGGAAATCCTTGGGCGTTAAATGATGGCGATCAGAGAGAGGATTCTGCGCGGAGTAGAGAAAAATTCCGTTCTGCTGAGCAATAATTTCCCAGCTTACCCCATTGACGGCCTGAAGTAAAATGTAGAGCTGAATAATGAGATCATAGGATCCAGTTAGGAGATTCTGATTAACTTTTTCTAGCGGCTGACGCTCAAAAACTATGGTTACCTGAGGATATTTTTCTTGCCAATTATTGATGAGCGGTCGGATTTTTCGGATGAAGTCCAGCCCTTCGATAACACCAACTCGAAGAGTGCCAGAAAGGGTTCCGTTTTCATTTTGAGCGGTCTGAAGTACTTGTTTAAATTCTTCCGCGCTTCGGATAAAAAAATCCCGAAGGAGAGCTCCTGCTGGCGTTACATGTAGCTTTGTTTTGACAGAACGGTCAAAGAGTTCAACACCCAACTCGGATTCAAGGGTCGAAATCTGTTTGCTTAGAGATGGCTGAGTGATGTATAGCTCTGCTGCTGCTTTGGTAAAGCTCATCTGGCGTACTGTTGCTAGAAAGTACTGAATTTGAAGTGAGGTCATAATTACCCACCTCCTCTTATAACTATTTATCTATAAAATATATCTTGAAATAGCAATTTGTCAATATTGAGTTGGCGTGATATTCTGATGTTGCCGGCAAATAAAAAAATGGAGGGAATCATATGCAAATTATAGGCTTGCTATCTATACTTATTGCGTTTGTTGCACTCGTCTATTTCTCTTTTAAAGGATATTCGCTGTTGTATGTGGCACCGCTTTGTGCGCTGTTTGTTGCGATCTGTAATCAGTTGCCGCTATTGACGTCTTTTACACAGGTTTTTATGGGCGCCTTTTCCGGCATCGTAATGGACCTGTTTTTGATCTTCTTGTCCGCGATTCTGATGGGACGGCTGTATATGGATTCTGGTGCAGCGCTCTCCATTGCTAAATTTTTGATGAATCTTTTTGGACGAAATGCAACCGGAAGGCGCAAACAGACTATTGCCATCGCAATTTGTGGCCTCACTGGTTTTGCTTTGGCATATGGCGGTATCGATACCTTCTGTGTACTCTTCACACTGTTCCCAGTGGTGTTGACGCTTTGCAAAGAGGCAGATATTCCGCGTAAATACATGCTTGGCATTTTAAATATCGGTGTGGCAACGGCCGCAGTTA
>ERZ506753.1595-NODE-1595-length-13299-cov-3.805648_pt1 | contig 13299 bp, 10 predicted proteins | sample MGYA00513044_ERZ506753 | MGnify/ENA metagenome assembly ERZ506753 | reverse complement strand
CTTCATCAAGAGAACTAACTGCCACCAAATAACTTGCTTCACCAACTGTAGCAGCCACTACATAGGCTGTTTCTCCGTCAGTCGAAGGGTTATCCACCGGATTATCAACATCATCGCAAGATGCAACAAACACACCACCACTCAAACAAAAGGCTGCCGCAAACACACACAGCAAAAACTTTTTCTTCATATATTCTTTATTATTGATTTATACTAAAAACTTAATCTTATTATCTACCGAAAAACACTCTGAACTTTCCATAAAATGCACGTCCAGCCTTTTGTAGGCTGAAATTGTCAAACAGTTGCGCATCCGTGAAATTCTGACATTCAAATGATACGTTATAGCGCCCGTTCTTCATTGTATAGGACAAGGATAAATTATGAGAAAACTGTTCCGGCACCATGTTTTTTGAATCTTTATCGCCGATATTCTCCCAATAAAGAGGGAAATCGTGTTGCCAGTAGCTATCATAGCCTATCGTCAGTACATTTCCCTTAATAAACAGGTCATTCCAATGGAAATTAGCATTTATATTGGCGTAACGATAAGGGAGATTCGGCATACGCACCTTGTAATGCATACTTTCCTGCAAAGAGGTGCCTGCCAGGTACTTTTCATAGTCACGGGTATCAATACAATTAAATGTACCGCCTACATCGAACCAGTGCGAGAAGCTATAAAGCAGCGATAAATTATATCCTTTAGTCCTCACATGCCCATGATTCTCATAGTATCCGTAACTTGTTCCCCCCAATACATCCAATCCTCTTTTTATGTAATCTTTCGTATCCCGATATATCAAGCCGGCCTCGGCATACACCCCGTGTTTGCCAAACTGATAATTATAGCTGAAACTCAGATTCAGATTATCACTTTTCTCCGGCTTCAGATTTACTTTACCGGCTTCCAAGTCTTCATCACCAAACAGTTCGTCTGTCGTAGGAAGCCGAAAAGCCTTTTCATAAGAAAGTTTCACCTGAAAATCTTTCCATAAAAAATATGTACCCGCAGCACCGTATCCGAAAGCACTTACCGTATTGGATAAATTTATATAATTACCTATGCCATCCGTATTCTGTGACACCGGACCTTTGTTGTATTGCCGGTAATGTTTGGCAAATGCCGAAATATTCCATTTGTCCGACGGCATCAGGCGATAAGAAAGACCGCTGACATTCTTACGCGTAATTTTAGGAATACTAAAATCCGTAAATTTGGAAGAAGCACCTATGATAGAGCGGCTTGTACGTTCAAAATCACTTACCACATGGCTAAAAGTAAACGTATGCGCCTCTCCGATATGATAATTCATCCTCAGTGTTCCATTCCAGTTCTTGTTTTTAGATTCACTATTCTGATAAGACTGTTCTCCCCGGCTGCCCCTTTCGTAAAACTCACCACGCCAGTTGTAAGCCCGCGAAGCGGTATCGACATTATTAGTGAGGTTATGGTTATAATTGGCAGTCAGCAGTAAATCCAAATTCTTCACGAATAAGTTCTTTTTGTAGTATTCCAACGAAGGGGCCAATGAATGTCCTTTGCGGAATTTTTCACCGAACACGACATCTTGATAAACACCAGTTTGTATCTCTTTATAGAAATAGGAATAATTGAAGCTCAGAGCCAATCTGTCCGCCCATTTTTTTCCAACCACACCGATTTTTCCAATCACAGCTTCATTATGGTATTGGTCATTGAAACGTTTCAGATGGTAAATCTTACTTTTGTCGAGTGGCGGAAAACGCACACTTCCATCTTCTCTGATTTCAAAGTCACGTACATACGTATCTACATAATAATCATTATCCGAAAAATTCTGAAAAGCGTTCACTTCATACATAAAACCATTCTTGAATATTTGTCCGAAACGTACGTATGACTTATGAGTGTTAAATGAACCGTAAGAATAAGAAGCATCCAGAAACCACTTCCCGGGTTGTTTGTTAGTGACAATATTAACCACTCCCCCAATAGCATCCGTACCGAATCCTACGGGAACCACACCTTTGTACACCTCTATGCGATCTGCATAATTAATAGGAACATTATTCAAATCGAATGCAGCACCGGCCCCTTCTTGCGGTATTCCGTCAATAAAGATTTTCACATGCCGCCCGCTAAAACCGTCAATATACAACTGCATATCCGATCCTACTCCGCCTGACTCACGGAGTTTTACCCCCGGCACCTTAGTCAGTGCGCCGGCTAAAGTCTGTGTACTGTTATGCAACTTCTTCGCGTCAACGGCTACCGCATTAAAGGCTGACTTATTTACCCGGCCAACTCCGGAGGTTGTTACTACGACCTCTCCCAACTCTTTCACTTTCGGTGCAATGGTGACATTGACCTGTATCCTTTCTCCTTTAGCTAATTTAACCTTCTTTTCTACTGTTTGATAACCTACAGCCGAAACGACAAGTATATATTCACCTTCCACAGTTTTCAAGTGATAAATTCCCTTTTCGTTCGTATAACTGCCATAGTTCGTTCCTTTCAGATAGACCGTCGCAAAATCTACGACCTCCTTTTCTGTAGATATCACTCTGCCCGAAATCATACTAGTATAATGACGCTCGTGCTGTGAATATGCTGATACAGAAAATAAGAATACTAGAAAAACCAAAAAACATTTATTAATCATCTCCTTTTTACTTTATACCTATTCATTTACTTTAAAAGCGATGCAAAGGTAAGTAGAAACAGGAGTGCAAAACAATCCCTATCTATTGGTAAAAATTAGACAACAAAAACTAAACATATAGATATACACAATACCTATATATAAGTAATTACTAGATAAATTAAATAAAAAGAGAAAAAAATCCTACTCCAACCATTGCGCCAGCAAACGCTCCGTTATTTCCCACAACTGCTCTTTCTGTACATGGTTCACATACTTATCGGATAAGCTTTTCCGGTGATTATTGACATAGAGTTGCCCTGTCACACCGGCTTCTTTTTTGTCCAGCAACAGACCAATTGCCGTAGAAGCTCCTTTCTTCGGCTTACGAATAAAAGGACGGAAGAATATATCTGTCAGAGGGTCGAACCACTTATGCATCGTGATGATATCAGTAGAGACAATTCCCGGATCGGCAGCATTGACGGTGATTCCTTTCTCCCGAAGTTGCTCGGATAGTTCGAAAGTAAATAATAACAAAGCCAATTTTGTGTTACTATAAACAGGTATTCTCCAAAAGTTTCCCGTTTTCCCCCTGTGAAAGAAATCAGGAAAATCAAGACGGCCGATTGCATACGTACACGAAACCATATTTACAATACGTGCTCCGGATGCCATAGTCGGAACTAATTTACGAGTCAGCAGGTAAGGACCAACATAATTTACACTGACCGTCCGTTCAAATCCATCGTTCGTAATAGAAAATCCGGTTTCCATTGTCCCGGCATTATTCATCAACAAGGAAATGGAAAGTTTACGTTCCAAAATCCGATCAGTAAAAGAGGCTACGGAGTGCATCGAAGACAGATCAATAGCGAGTACTTCCAAATTCGGATTTCCGGTTTCTTTCATTAAACGTTGGCACACGTTTTCCGCTTTTTGCGGGTTATAACAAGCCATTATGACATGATAGCCGGCTGTGGCCACGGCACGGGTTATCTCCGTTCCCATGCCTCCGTCAGCTCCGGTAATGATCGCCCATTTCACTTCATTCATTGTTTTTCCAATTTTTCAATCTCCTTTTGCAGACAAGGAGGCAGTTCTTCATTCAAATGTTTATGACAAGCCATTTCGATCGTGTACATACGGCCAATGCAATAATTGCTATGCCCGCAATTACAACGTGCACGGTCTTCACGTGCCATACGGTTCACAAATCCCGGTTCATTCAGCAGGGCACGTGCCATTTGAACAGCATCAAAGCCGGCATCCAGCACTTCATCAATTTTCTCACGAGAAACAAGGCCGCCTACATAAATTAACGGAGCACCCGGAAGGGCCTCACGGAACTTCAGCGCATCTTCGAGAAAATATGCCTCTTTGAAAGGAACAGTCGGAATCATCCATTTTCCGAACATCCGAATGCCATATTTCAGCCACCAGCAATTCATATAATAAGCCATAGAACGGATAGGCATCGCCCCTCGCATCACATACATCGGCGCACGACTGACGAAACCACCGCTCAATACCAGCCCGTGAGCACCCAGTTCGAGCAGGCGTCGGGCTACTTGTATCGTTTCCTCCGACTCCATTCCACCTTTGAAACCGTCGCGCATATTCATTTTCACAAGAACCGCCATATCGCTACCGGCAGCTTTCATCACTTCTTTCATCACTATATCCATAAAACGCATCCGGTTTTCCAACGAACCTCCGTATTCATCCTTCCGGTGATTCGTGTAAGGGGAAAGGAACTGGCTAATCAGATATCCATGTCCGGCGTGAACCTCAACAGCGTCGAAACCAGCTTCTCTAGCCAGATTGACAGCCTTTCCATAAGCACGCGCCATTTCAGGAAGTTCTTCTTTCCTCATTCCGCGCACAAAGGTCGGAGAGTAAAGATTGAAACCGGAAGAAGCAGAGATAGGAGTTACTCCACAAATGTTCTTGTGGGACATATTACCGCAATGACCGATTTGTATACCTGCTGCGGCACCCTCATCGTGTATGGCGTCGGTCACTTCGCGTAAACCGGGAATTATGGAAGATCGTAACCATAATTGGCGGTCAAAAGAAAGCCCGCTTTGTGTCACGGCAGCATAAGCAACCGTCGTCATGCCAACCCCGCCTGCGGCTACCGAACGGTGATAATCCAACAACATTTGTGAAGGGGCGTTTCCCGGACACATACTTTCAAAAGCTGCCGAACGAATGGTCCGGTTGCGAAGTGTCAAAGGTCCAAAAGTGACCGGGGTAAATAACTTTGATTTCATAGTAGTATGATATATTTTGTCAAAAGATAGCCTTAATACAGAAAAGGGAATACACGTTTCCTATTTCCCACCTCATCACCGAATTCCTCGCGGTAACGGTGCCAGATTGCGTTGGCACGCGGGACAAGGTTAGCGATCGTCCACCAAAGAAACACAAGTCCGGAAAGTGAACAGGTGAGTATCGCCCAGCCTGCCCACTCTACTATTTCGCCGAAGTAATTGGCGGAAGTAACGTAGCGGTACATCCCTTTTTGAGGCAGATAGTGGCGGGTATCTCCCGGCTTTCGCAAATGCCGGATGATATAATCCGAGTGCCAGTTCACCAGCATACCAGTAAAAAAAAGCAGAGTTCCGAGAATAAACCATGGTGACATAAACCAATCAATGCCGTACATTCCTTCAGGCGCAAGATGAAATATCCATTGTCCTTGCATATATCCGTTCAACAAATTAAAAAGAATGCCCATTGACATAATAGCTAACGGCATTTTACTCTTTCCGGTCAGCAATAGAGGAAAAACGAATGCACGCTGGAAATAATGAATCTGGAAGAATATGAAGAACATCAGTATGACGGGATCAAAACGGCGTTCCGAATGCACCCACATCCAACACATAACTAAAAATACAGGGGCCTCCATTAATATCCAAGCCAACTTATTGGAAATAGCCACACCCCACGAAGCGGTACGAAAAATACCATATCCGGCTTTCACAAAGTAAAGGGCAATAAAAACAATCAGAGCGATCAGGCTCATTATGCCCAAAAACAGATTAAATGCATTCATAGTCATACAGATATTCTTTTACAATGTGCAAAAGTAACAAAAAAAGAGGAAAATTGCAACGCAAAACTCCTTAAATAAAAACTCGATGACACACAGAAAGTTTTCTCTAAAAAACACTTATCCCCAGGCATACCTCCGGAAATGATCGGAATATACACCTGGGGACTACACTTATCTATTCAATAAAAGGATTGTTTCCTGTCAGCGTTTCTTTATTGGGATATAAGCCAGATCATCAAGCACGTTCTTATAAGCCGGACGGATAATACGTTTGCCTTCGAAGTTCAATTCTTCATTGCGGTGGGCACACCAGCCTACGATACGTGCCATTGCAAACAAAGGAGTGAAGATTTCCTGCGGCAATCCGATCATTTCATACACAAAGCCCGAATAGAAGTCAATGTTGCTCGATACTGTCTTGCCGTTATTCTTGATGCGTCCGAAAGTCGCGATCGCCCGTTCTTCCAAAAGTTCGAGGAAGGCAAACTCACGTTCCTTGCCTTTTTCACGTGCCAGATCACGTGCCAATTCTTTTAGTAAAAGTGCACGCGGGTCGGAAATCGTGTAAACGGCATGACCAATACCATAAATCAATCCGGTCTTATTATAAACCTCTTTATTCAGCATACGAGTAAAGTAGGTGTCAATCTCATCAACATTTGTCCAGTCCTTGATGTTCTCCTGCAAATGATGGAACATATCAGCAACCTGAATATTTGCACCTCCGTGAAGCGGGCCTTTCAGAGAACCGATACCTGCGGCAATGGCCGAGTAAGTATCTGTTCCGGTAGAAGAAGTGACACGGACAGTAAAAGTCGAGTTATTACCACCACCGTGTTCTGCCTGAAGAATCAGAAGCAGGTCAAGAGTACGTGCATCCAGTTCGGTATAGTCTTTTTTCAGCATATACAGGAAGTTTTCAGCGATAGAGAGTTTCTCCTGCGGATGTCGGATATGCAGCGAACGTCCGAAAGTAGCATGACGCAGCATATTATAAGCATAAGCAATAATGGTAGGGAATTTTGAAATAAGGTCGATACTTTGACGCATCAGGTTATCACGGGAAGTGTCGTCCGCATCCGGATCGAAGCGATACATTTCGAGTACGCTGCGTGCAAGGATATTCATAATGTTATTACCTTCCAACTCGATGATATTCATCTTCGTTTTCTGCTCCAGTGCCATATTATCATTAATCAGTTCGCAGAATGAAGCTAGTTCCTCCTTGTCCGGCAGACGACCGGAAAGTAACAGGTACGCCACTTCCTCAAAACCGAAACGTTTCTCTTTGATGATTGCATGAGAAATATCTTCCACATCATAACCGCGATAGAACAGTTTGCCGGGAATCGGTTTCAGTCCGCCGCCCGGAATACGTTCGTAGCCTACTACATTACCAATTCTGGTCAGACCTACCAGTACACCTGTGCCATCTTCATTACGTAGCCCGCGTTTCACGTCGAACTTGGGGAACAATGCTGTGTCAATCCGGGTAGCTTCCTTCATTTCTTCGGACAGCTTGTAAATCAGGTACTCTTTCTTCATATTCGTATGTTTTTAATCATTATTCTTATTTTTCGATTCTTTCCACTATTTCACGGGTGAAATCTGTGGTTGAGAGAGAGGTTCCATTCGGCATAAAACGGGCAAGATCATGAGTGGCACGGGCTTCCAGAAAACTATTTTCAAGAGCTTTTTCGATAAGAGCGGCAGCTTCCGTCCAACCGAAATATCCGAGCATCATCACTGCCGAAAGAATGATCGAACAAGGATTCACAACGTTTTTACCTGCAATGTTAGGAGCAGTCCCATGCGTTGCCTCAAAGATAGCATGGCCGGTTTTATAATTGATATTTGCTCCCGGAGCAATGCCTATGCCACCTACCATTGCAGCCAACTGGTCAGAAACATAATCTCCGTTCAGGTTCAAAGTGGCTATTACCGAATATTCTTCGGGAATGAGCAGTGTATTTTGCAAAAATGCGTCGGCAATGCAGTCCTTTATCACTAGCCTGCCGTCCGCCAAAGCGTCACCAAACTCACGTTGCGCCAACTCATAACCCCACTTTTTAAATCCTCCTTCAGTATATTTCATAATGTTTCCCTTATGTACCAATGTCACAGAAGGCAGATGATGATCGAGCGCATATTGACATGCAGCACGCACAAGACGTTCCGTACCTTCGCGTGAAACAGGTTTCACACCGAAAGAAGACGTTTCGGGAAAACGGACTTTCGTCACACCCATTTCATCTTTCAAAAACTTATAAAACTTCTTTGCCTCCGGAGTACCTGCTTCCCACTCAATACCTGCATAAATATCTTCCGTATTCTCACGAAACACACACATATTCACCTTCTCGGGAGCTTTCACCGGAGACTGTACTCCCTGATACCAACGAACAGGACGAAGGCAGACATATAAATCAAGTGTCTGTCGCAAAGCAACATTCAACGAACGGATTCCACCGCCAACAGGTGTAGTCAACGGACCTTTGATTCCTACCAGATATTCCTGAAATGCCTGCATCGTTTCTTCCGGAAGCCACGAACCTGTTTCATTGAAAGCACGTTCTCCAGCCAGCACTTCTAGCCATTCAATATGACGTTTACCCCCATAAGCTTTCCGAACGGCTGCATCTACTATAATCTGCATGGAAGGAGTCACCTCAGCCCCTACCCCGTCTCCTGTAATGTAAGGTACGGTAGGCACATCAGGCACTAATAGCGTACTATCTTTTTGTATGGTTATTTTGCTCATTTCTTTTTTCTTTATAAATAACAGTTTTAAAAAGATTTACTTCAATTTTATCTCGCATTCAAGGCGGAACCAGCACGGAACCAGCCTATCTGTTGTTCGTTGTATGTATGTTGCACTTCAAAACTTTCTTTTGTTCCGTCTTCGTGGTGAAGAACGACTGTCAGATTATGTCCCGGCATAAAGTCTACCAAACCAGTGACGGAAAGCATATCGTGTTCCTGAATTTTATCATAATCCGCCTTGTCAACAAAAGTAATGGCAAGCATTCCTTGCTTCTTCAGATTCGTTTCGTGAATACGGGCGAAACTCTTGGCTAGGATCACACGGACATTCAGAAAGCGCGGCTCCATTGCTGCGTGTTCACGACTGGAACCTTCTCCATAGTTTTCTTCAGCGACTACAATAGAAGAAATCCCTTCGGACTTATACATCTTTGCCGTTCCGGAGACTGTTCCATAAGTATTTGTAGAACGGTTCCAGACCTTGTTCGTTTCGCCATTGAAGACATTGACAGCTCCCATTAACATATTATCCGAGATATTTTCCAAATGACCACGGAAACGGAGCCATGGTCCCGCCATAGAAATATGGTCGGTTGTACATTTACCTTGGGCTTTTATCAACAGAGGCATATTTAGCAAATCAGTCCCGTCCCAAGCGGGAAAAGGTGTTAAAAGTTGCAGGCGCTGTGAGTCCGACTTCACCTTGATTTCCGTTTTAGCTCCACCCGGCGCGATATATCCGACATTACCCGGCGTAAATCCTCTCATCGGGAGTTCGTCTCCCACAGGTTCGGATAGTTTCACTTTCTCACCGTCATGATTGACTAATCTGTCCTTCAAAGGGTTGAAACAGAGGTCGCCGGCAATAGTCAATGCCATTGTCAATTCAGGAGAAGCAACAAAGGCATAAGTATTCGGATTACCATCCGCACGCTTGGCAAAGTTACGGTTAAAGGAAGTCACGATTGAATTTTTCCGTGTCGGGTCATCGGTATGACGTTTCCACTGACCAATGCAAGGACCACAGGCATTTGCCATAATCGTTGCACCGATCTGTTCAAAAGTCTCAATCATTCCGTCTCTTTCGGCGGTAGCGCGAATCTGTTCTGAGCCCGGATTTACAATCAACGGAGAAGCAACACTCAGGTTCTTTTCCGCTACCTGTTTTGCCAAAGAAGCAGCACGACTCAAATCCTGATAAGAGGAGTTAGTACACGAACCAATCAGTCCGACTTCCATTTTACGAGGATAACCGTTCAACAATACTTTTTCCGCAAACTCGGAAATAGGAGTAGCCGCATCCGGCGTGAAAGGTCCATTAATATAAGGTTCAAGTTCGGACAGGTCGATTTCAATGACACGGTCGTAATATTTTAAAGGTTCATCCGTCACAACTTCGTCGGCACGGAGATCAGCTTCCACAGACTCGGCCAAATCGACAATACGATCTCTTCCGGTAGCTCGTAAATAAGTCGCCATACGCCCGTCGAAAGGGAAAAGTGAAGTAGTAGCTCCTACTTCCGCTCCCATATTACAGATAGTAGCTTTTCCGGTAGCGGAAAGTGATTCGGTTCCCGGACCGAAATATTCAATGATTGCATTAGTACCTCCCTTTACGGTCAATATTCCTGCCAACTTCAAAATAACATCTTTCGGAGATGTCCATCCGTTTAGTTTTCCGATCAGACGAACACCTATAATTTTCGGCATTTTCAATTCCCACTCCATACCTGTCATTACGTCTACGGCATCTGCACCGCCTACACCGATAGCCACCATACCCAAACCACCGGCATTAGGTGTATGTGAGTCTGTTCCTACCATCATGCCGCCAGGAAAAGCATAGTTCTCGAGTACTACCTGGTGAATGATACCCGCTCCCGGTTTCCAAAAAACAATGCCATAACGAGAGGATACGTCGCGGAGGAAATCATACACTTCTTCGTTTGTTTTAGTCGCAGTAAGTATATCCTCTTTTGCGCCCTTATAGGCCTGTATCAAGTGGTCACAGTGTACGGTAGAAGGCACAGCCACCTTTTCCTTGCCCGCATTCATAAATTGGAGCAAAGCCATTTGGGCAGTTGCATCCTGCATAGCCACGCGGTCAGGACGAAAGTTTACGTAGTCTTCTCCTCTCTTGTAGTCTTTCACATCGGCGGCATCATAAAGATGCGCATACAGAATTTTCTCGGCTAACGTCAGGGGGCGTTTCAAGATCCCCCGCACATGTTCTACTTTCCCTTTATAGGCTCTGTAGAATGCTTCTAGCATAGTCATATCATATACCATATTACTTTTTGTTTTTTTAGTCTATCTATTAAAATAACGAACGGCGTTCGAGGATTGTTTAACAAAATGAAATATTTTTTCTATCCAAAAAGAAGATTCGTTACCTTTGCACCTATTATGAATAATAATTCGAAAAGCCCGGTCTCCGACCTTCAGTACCAGCAACTCCTGCTACGCATGGAGTATGAATACGAGAAAGAGGAATTCAAGCGACAAACCGAAACAATGGGTATTGCCCGTAAAGTGAAACGCGGTTTGTGCTGGTATCCCGTCTCTCCCGGTCGAAGCTACTACAATTCTCTGAATCAACTTGTAATAGATATTACACGGACCGAAAATAAAGAGATAGAACACTCTTTCGAGTTTGGTCGCCCCGTCTGTTTTTTCCACCAGTCTTTCGATGGAAAAGTGAAATATATGAATTTTATTGCTACCGTCAGTTACGCAGACGAAGAAAGAATGGTAGTGGTTTTACCTGGTGCAGGGGCAGTTATAGAGTTACAAGCGGACAGTTCATTAGGTATACAACTTTATTTTGATGAAACATCCTACCGGACAATGTTCGAAGCATTAGAAGATACAATCCGCGCCAAAGGTAACCGCCTCTCAGAACTGCGTGATATCTTGCTGGGAACGCAAAATCCCGGATTCCGTGAATTATACCCTGTCCGTTTTCCATGGCTGAACAGTACACAGGAGACAGCCGTCAACAAAGTATTATGCACGCGTGATGTCGCCATTGTCCACGGCCCTCCGGGAACAGGAAAAACAACCACGCTCGTCGAAGCGATTTATGAAACGCTGCACCGGGAACCGCAAGTACTTGTCTGCGCTCAAAGCAACACTGCTGTAGACTGGATAAGTGAAAAACTGGTAGACCGTGGCGTACCAGTTCTCCGCATCGGCAACCCTACACGAGTAAATGATAAAATGTTATCATTTACTTACGAGCGCCGTTTCGAAAGTCATCCCGCCTATCCCGAGCTTTGGGGAATCCGAAAATCAATCCGTGAAACGGGCAGCCGGATGCGCAAAGGTAGTTATTCCGAACGGGAGGGTATGCGCAGCCGCATGAGCCGCCTCCGTGACCGTGCTACTGAACTGGAAATACAAATTAACACCGACCTTTTCGACAGTGCCCGTGTAATTGCTTCAACATTGGTCAGTAGTAACCACCGCCTACTCAACGGCCGACGTTTCCCTACCCTGTTTATAGATGAAGCTGCCCAAGCACTCGAAGCAGCCTGCTGGATTGCCATTCGCAAAGCTGACCGAGTGATTCTTGCCGGAGACCACTGTCAACTCCCTCCTACTATCAAATGTATCGAAGCCGCCCGTAGCGGACTGGATCACACACTAATGGAAAAAGTGGTACATAAGAAACCTTCTGCTGTCTCACTGCTCAAAATGCAATACCGAATGCACGAATCAATCATGCGTTTTCCTTCCGAATGGTTTTACCATGGAGAATTGGAAGCTGCACCGTAAGTGCGTTACCGGAGCATTCTCGATTTCGACACGCCTATGAACTGGATAGATACCTCTGAAATGGATTTTCACGAGGAATTTGTAGGTGAGAGTTTCGGACGCATCAATAAACAGGAAGCCAACCTGCTTCTCCAGGAATTGGAGGTATACATCAACCGGATCGGAAAAGCAAGAATATTGGACGAAAAGATTGATTTCGGATTGATTTCGCCTTATAAAGCACAAGTACAATATCTAAGGAGTAAAATTAAAGTAAGCAGCTTTCTACGTCCTTTCCGTAGCCTTATCACGGTCAACACAGTAGACGGCTTTCAAGGACAAGAACGGGATGTTATCTTTATCAGCCTTGTTCGTGCAAACGAGGACGGACAAATAGGATTTCTGAACGACCTGAGGAGGATGAACGTGGCTATCACCCGTGCCCGTATGAAACTGGTCATTCTCGGAGATGCCGTCACACTTACCAAGCATCCTTTTTATAAGAGATTGATGTCATTCATAAAAAAAGAGGATTATGAGTAATCCTCTTTTTATCAAAGCCCCTTTTCTCACGAGAAAGAACTTTTTTAACACAAACAAAACAAACAATGTTTTCTGTCTTATATACCCTTTTTATCTTTCGCCACATCAGACTCAAGTCTTGGAATTAAAAATTCGAGATATTCTATCAATCGGCTTTTTCTTACCAGCAAAGAACTGTTGGTCTAACAGACACTTATAAACAGATATTGGGATATAGGAAATATATATATTTTACGTTCTTATTCCGGTATTTCATTTTTATAGTAGTTCTTCATTATTGCAACTTGTTTTATTTTGTTGCCACAAAGATAACAACAAACTTGCATTATTTCTCTATAAAGACGGGGATATTTTGAAAAAAAGACGGAAAGAGTATTTCTTCCCGTCTTTTTACGACATATATATTCAATCTGATTAGTTATTTTCAGGGCGAAGTTTGCGTACTGTTACAGCAGTCTGCCACATCTCGCTTTCGCGCAATGCTTTCAGTTCCACTTCCAGTTTCTCACGATAATCCGGTTTGGAGTTAGAGTCGATTGAAATCTGTGC
>ERZ506753.1587-NODE-1587-length-13350-cov-5.207747_pt1 | contig 13350 bp, 12 predicted proteins | sample MGYA00513044_ERZ506753 | MGnify/ENA metagenome assembly ERZ506753 | reverse complement strand
AGAGCGGCAACGCCATTTTTCACAGGGGTTGATCTTGCGCGCATGGTATAATAGCATCAAACATTTTGTTTGAAGCATTGGAAAAATGCCTGTCGGCGTAAAACGCCTCCTGCCGCAGAGCGGCAACGCAATTGTTTGCAGCAGTTAGCATATGCACGCATGGTATACTGTATGCGGGTGATTTTGGAGAAGTCAAATATCATATAGGGCTAATAGTAGGGAGAAATCATGAACGAGCGATCAATAGCTTATTGCGGACTCATTTGCGATTTTTGCTATCCAAATGGCGGGTGCAGCTGTAAGTCTGATAATCATTGCGGGAAACGATTATCTCCGGATGGTTGTTATCAGTATACTTGCTGTACAGCAAAAGGATTAAAAGGATGCTGGGAGTGTCCGGATTCTCCCTGCGGAAAAGATATGCTCGCAAAGGATAAAATTAAAATGAGAGCGTTTGTAAGCTGCATCAAAGAAGATGGTATCCATAATTTTATTTCATACCTCGAAAGAAACTATAAAAGAGGCGTTGTTTATCATAGAAAAGGCATTTTCGGTGATTACGACTTGGCAACGGAAGAAGAAGTTTTGCAATTACTCAGAGGTGCAAAGTGAGCGGAACCCGGCAGCATCTATCGTGTTGCCCTATTTCGGCCATACTATAATCACCGATGCGCTGTAATTCGATGCTGTCGTTGGTGATTATGTCTTTCTCACATATTTTTAGCTCACAGCCTGCGCTGCATGAAATCCTCTTTGATTTGTGCGGCGCAGGCTTTTCTTTTTTTAATCGCTTTACTCCACTTGGATGGAATGCGATAAAAGTATTTCCAACCGTATTATTTGCTACACACTTGCAACCATCTCAACTTACAAACGCATGTAAAACCCCGCCAAGGAGGGCCTTGGCGGGGTTTTTATTCATGGTTCCATAACGGATTGCAGACGAGGAGAGTAATTTCCTAGTTTGATAAAAAACGATAAAAATATCAAAAATAATTCAATTTACGGCTTCTTTCCATTTGTCTTATGCCAAACGATTCCCAAACTACATATATACTTATAGTATCTATGACTAAAATGGGAGAATAGCAATGAGAAAATGCAGCAAGCCGGATGGCAACAAGAATTGGGTGGGAAAGCGGATTGCCGAATTGCGCAAAGACCGCGGCATGTCGCAAAACGATCTGGCAATTAAGCTTCAAAATTATGGTGTTGATATTGATAAGAATGCTGTGCAATTGCTGGAGCATGGACACCGGTATGTACGGGATATGGAGTTGTATGTAATCGCAAAGGTGTTTGGCGTTTCGATGGAGGACTTATTTGCGGGCACTCAGTTCGATATTGAATAACATTAGTCTCCCTTCGGATTCGCTGAATTTCCCCTTTCTTGTCATACCATACACCAATATTTTGTAATTTTGAGTGGTGTTTCCCAACTGCTTGAGACCTGTTTTTTGATCTCGTCATCGAAGAACGGGTCTCATTCTTTTTTATTGTAGCAACCACGTAAACATGAATGAAAAGCAAAGCCCGCTCCTCGCAGTGGAGAGAGCGGGCTAATTTTGCTTTTATGTCCATTCATTGTCATACAGCCGCTGGTTACAATACATTTGATAATTCGGGACACCCTCCGGATAAGATGTAACAAATTTGAGAGAGTATAAATCGCAGGTGGTTTCTGCGTTCGTGCAGGGATCGGTCAAAATGAAAAAGCTTGATCCGACACTCTTCAAGACTCCTGTCACTGTACAGATATTGTTTGTCCCAACGAGACATTTGCAAACAACGAAGCGACCGACGACTTTGCTCAAATTTTCCTGAAGGCTACACGTATCGACTTGTGCCGATAAAATAGCGTCAGATAAAGCGAATTTGGGCATAATCACTTGCGCCACTCCTGAAGTAGATTTATCTGAAACATTAGGCATAAAATCAAAAGCTCCTTATCTTTAAAATGTGACCATGAATTGATCATCTATTGCATTGTATGCCGGCATGATTATTTGAGTGCAAATGAATCCGTGCAGCAATTGCTATCCCACAGCCAAAGAGAAGGCATCATTTGATTGACAGTAAGGCGCAACCTTGTGCCGGATGTGGCTCTTTCATTTTCGACCCAAAGCGTCGGACGCTGCTTACCGTTCCTCATAAATCTGCTGATCCCCATTAATGGCTTGCTCCAAATAGGCGTTGATCCACTGCGCCGCAGCCTGTTCATCGCGGGCGCAAAGGCGGCGATACAGCGTTTCCGTGTTGTGATGCAGAGCTTCAATGCCATAAAGCCGGCAAAAGCGCACCCAAAGCGTAATGACCGGCGCTTTAAATGAATAGTAGATGAGTGGGAGAATGCTGTTTCCGCCGGAAAGTGCCAGCTCATGCTGGAAGGTGAATGCAATTTCCGCAGCCTGTGTAGCGTTTGCCGCATCTTTTAACCGTGCCACAATTTCCCCCAGCTGCGAAAGCGCCTCATCGGATGCATAGCGGATCGCGCGCTCCGCTGCTAGATGCTCCAGTGCCCGGCGCACCTCCAGGATGGAGCGGATTTCATCCTTGCCCAGCACGCCGCCCTGATATTCCATGATTGCAATCAGCGTGCCGAGGTTGCCTTTGCGGCGGTAGTCGGCCACGCAGGTGCCCTGGCGTGGGCGCACCTCCAGAAAGCCCTGCTTGGCGAGCTCCGCTAGGCCGCCGTTCACTACCGCGCGGCTGACCTGCATTTGCCGTGCGAGTTCCCGTTCGGGTGGCAATTGCGCGCCCATGGGCAGCTCACCGGAGAGAATCATGCCCTGTAACTGCTGCACGAATAAATCTTTCAGGCTGGGGGCGGACAGCTTAGAAAATTCCATATAAATGACGCATCCTTTCCTGCGCATTGGCCGGTGTGGCCTTGTTGGAAAGGGCTCTGTTTTTGCATCAAACGCCCTTTCTTCTGGATGTGGCTATACCAAATACCACTAGAATATTTTATCATATATGATTCCCTTCTGCAAGCAAATTTATCAAAATAACGAGAATAAAAGGTTGTTTTGGCTCTTGACGATGCTATTTGAGAGTGTTAAGCTATTAACGAAGGCTGGTATAACCACAATACCTAAAAAGGAGTGAGAACGGTGGACGAGGTGAAAATCTTACAGATCAAGCAGAGCGTATTTGCCAACAATGATCAACAGGCGGAGCTTTTGCGCAGGGAGCTTAAGGAGAAGGGCGTTTTTTTGCTCAATTTGATGTCATCCCCCGGTTCTGGAAAAACGACCACGCTCATGCGCACCATTGAGGCGTTGAAAGCTGAGCTGACAATCGGCGTGATGGAAGCGGATATTGATTCGGACGTGGATGCCCGCGCGATCGCCTCGGCAGGCGTGAAGGCGATCCAACTGCACACGGGCGGTATGTGCCACCTGGATGCGGACATGACGCGCCAGGGGCTGGACGGATTGGAAACGGGCGGCGTGGAGCTTGCAATCCTGGAAAACGTGGGCAACCTGGTTTGCCCGGCGGAATTCGATACCGGCGCAGTGAAAAATGCGATGATCCTTTCTGTGCCGGAAGGGGATGATAAGCCGTTGAAATATCCGCTCATGTTTTCTATTTGTGATGTGGTGCTCATCAACAAGATCGATGTGCTGCCCTATTTTGATTTTGACCTTGACAAATGCCGGGAATACATCCGCCTACGCAACCCAAAGGCGCAGGTAATTCCGATCTGTGCAAAAACAGGCGAGGGGATCGACCAATGGGCGGCTTGGCTGCGCAATGAAGTGATGGCCTGGCGCGCGTGAGAAAGGAGAAGAAAATGGCTGAAAACAATCCGCAAAAAACCGAAGTACCCCGCGAGTTGATTTTGAAGCTCGGGCAGAAGATCACCGACCGTATCGGCCATAAGGTGACGGCGGACGACCCGGAATACTGGGGCCTCGCCTGCGTGGTGACGGATGAAATGGCCGAGGTAGCCCTCAAAATGAAGGTGCGCAAGCCGATGACGCTGGCGCAGCTCGTGAAGGCGACCGGCAAGGATGCAGAATCGTTGGAAAAACTGCTGTATGAGATGAGCGTGATCGGCATCCTCGAATACAACTGGGAAAACCCCGCGCACGAAAAGCAATATGTGCTGCCGATGTTTGTGCCGGGCAGCGCGGAGTTTACCAATATGAACCGCCAGCAGCTTCAAGAGCACCCGGAATTGGCGCGCTTTTTTGAGCGGATGTCCCGCTTGCCGCTGGAGAAGGTGACGCCCATGGTGCCGCCGGGCGGCGCGGGGATCGGCATGCACGTCATCCCCGTGGAAAAGGCGATTGAAATGGAGAATCAGTCTGTGAATGTAGAGCATATCTCCCACTGGCTGAAAAAATATGACGGCAAATATGCCGCCAGTCCCTGCTCATGCCGGATGTCCCGCTGTGTGTTAGGCGAGGGCTGCGCGGATGATCCGGAGGATTGGTGTATCGGCGTAGGCGACATGGCCGATTATCTGGTGGAAACCCACAAGGGCCATTATGTCGATTATGATGAAGTGATGCAGATCCTCAAACGTGCGGAGGATAACGGCTTTGTCCACCAGATTACGAATATTGACGGCGAGAATAAGATCTTTGCGATCTGCAACTGCAACGTGAATGTCTGCTATGCCCTGCGCACCTCGCAGCTGTTTAACACGCCGAACCTTTCCCGTTCGGCCTATGTGGCGCGCGTTAATCCGGAGGATTGCGTCGCCTGCGGCCGCTGTGTGGAATACTGCCCCGCCGGGGCGGTGAAGCTCGGCCAGAAGCTCTGCACGAAGGAGGGCCCTGTGATCTACCCGCAGCAGGAACTGCCGGATGCGGTAAAGTGGGGGCCGGAAAAGTGGGATGAGGATTACCGGGATAACAACCGCATCAACTGCTACGACGCCGGTACTGCGCCTTGCAAAACTGCCTGCCCTGCGCATATCGCTGTGCAGGGGTATTTAAAAATGGCTGCACAGGGGCGCTATCGTGACGCCCTTGCCCTGATTAAAAAGGAAAACCCATTCCCCGCCGTGTGCGGCCGCGTATGTAACCGCCGCTGTGAGGATGCCTGCACCCGCGGCACGATCGATCAGGCGGTTGCCATTGACGAGGTGAAAAAATTCATCGCCCAACAGGATTTGAATGCGGAGAACCGCTATATTCCTCCTATCGTTCAGCCCTCTAACCGTGGCCTGTTCACGGAAAAAATTGCGATTATCGGCGCGGGCCCGGCAGGATTGAGCTGCGCGTATTATCTGGCGGAAAAAGGCTACCAGCCCACCGTGTTTGAAAAGAATAAGCGCCCTGGCGGCATGCTGGTTTACGGCATCCCCTCCTATAAGCTGGAGAAGAATGTGGTGGATGCAGAAATTGAAGTTTTGCGCGAGATGGGCGTAGAAATCCGGTGCGGCGTTGAGGTTGGCAAGGATCTCACGATCGACGAGCTGCGCCGGCAGGGCTACAAGGCCTTCTACATAGCGATTGGCTGCCAAGGCGGCCGGATGGCCGGGATTCCGGGCGAAGAGGCCGACGGCGTGATGACCGCCGTAGATTTTCTGCGCAAGGTAGGCGAACAGGAGGCTTACCCCGTGCAGGGCAGGGCAGTCGTGATCGGCGGCGGCAATGTGGCTATCGACGTGGCGCGCACTGCTGGGCGCTGCGGGGCGGAGAGCGTATCCATGTATTGCCTGGAGCCACGCGATGCCATGCCCGCCTCTCAGGAAGAAATTTTTGAGGCAGAGGATGAGGGCGTTCAGATTCACTGTGGCTGGGGGCCGAAGGAAATCTGCACAGAGGACGGCAAGGTCACGGGTATCGTGCTGAAAAAATGCGTTTCCGTGTTTGACGCTGAGGGCAGTTTCTGCCCGGTTTATGACGAGGCGGATACCGTAACCGTGCCCTGTGAGCATGTGTTCCTCAGCATCGGCCAGAGTATCCTCTGGGGTGATTTGCTACAGGGCTCTAAGGTAGAGCTGGGCCGCGGCCAGGGCGCTGTGGCCGACCCGGTTACCTATCAAACGGCAGAGCCGGATCTCTTTGTGGGCGGAGATGTTTACACTGGCCCCAAATTCGCCATTGACGCGATTGCCGCCGGTAAGGAGGGCGCAATTTCGATCCATCGATTTGTGCAGCCGAACAGCAGCCTGACCATTGGCCGCAATCGCCGCCAGTTTATCGAGCTGGATAAAGGTAACTTGCAGGTAGAAACCTATGATAATTCCGCCCGCCAGATCGCCGGTATGGAGGAAAGCATCGACTACCGCAAATCTTTCCGCGATGCGCACAAAACGTTTACTGAGGAGCAGGTGAAGCTTGAAACCGCTCGCTGCCTTGGCTGCGGCGCATCCGTGGTGGATCCGAACAAGTGCATCGGCTGCGGCGTGTGCACCACAAAGTGCGAATTTGATGCGATTCACCTTTACCGCGAGCATCCGGAGTGCAGCAAGATGATGAAGGCGGAGGATAAGATGAAGGGCATCCTGCCTTATATGCTCAAGCGTGAATTTAAAATCCGATTTACGAAGAAGGAACAATAATCCTATGCATGAGCTTGGTATTGTGTTTCATATCATCAGCAGCCTGGAGCAGGTTGGGGCGCAGAATCATCTGCGCTCCATTTCCACGGTTACGCTGGAAATCGGGGAGGTTTCTTCCGTCATTAATTCTTATTTGGAGGATTGCTGGCGGTGGGCGGCAGACCGTTCTGAGCTGCTGCGCGGCGCTGCCCTGCGGATCGAAACGATTCCCGCGGTGACCCTCTGCGAGGGCTGCGGCAAAACATACGGCACCGTGGAGCATGGTAAAACCTGCCCATACTGTGCCGGTATCAACACGCATCTGCTCACTGGCAACGAAGTCAATATCAAGGAGATTGAAGCGTGCTGACGAGGGATTTTGCATGGCTTTTACATCCATCGAAATGGATGAAATTGGGAATAGGGAGGAAGCAATCGTGTTATTTCAAATTTATGGCGAAAACGCCGGCTATCAGCTGCTTGGCTGGCTGATGGTCTTTGTGGGGCTGATCGTGCTCAACGAGCTGTCCCGCCGGACGAAGAAGGGCGGCATCTTCTTCTTCCTAATCGTGCCCGCCGCACTGACGGTGTATTTCATCTCGATCTATGTAGGCGCGGCGATGGGAGCCGAGTGGGCGCTGAATAACCAGACTTACGTCCACATGAATAGCTGGTTCCATTATGCAAAGCTTTACGCGGCCACAGCAGGATGCATCGGCTTTATGATGCTCAAATATAAATGGAGCATCGGCAAAAAAGAATGGTTCAAGGTGTTCCCTTTTGCAATCGTTGCGATCAACATCCTGATCGCCGTGGCGAGCGATTTTGAATCCGGTATACGCGGTGCGATGGCGGCGGCGGAGACCGGCACCCGCTGGTGGCTCTCTTCCGAGAATGTGTGGCTTTACGGCGGCTGGTGGAACTGGGTCAATGGGCTCGCCGGTATCCTCAACATCCTCTGCATGACAGGCTGGTGGGGTATTTACTCCTCCAAAAAGCACACCGATATGCTTTGGCCGGATATGACCTGGTGCTATATCCTTGCTTATGATCTTTGGAATTTTGAATACACCTACAACAATCTGCCCACCCACGCATGGTATTGCGGCCTTGCGCTGCTGCTTGCCCCTACCTTTGCCAATGCCTTCTGGAACAAGGGCGGGTGGATTCAGAACCGTGCGAACACCCTGGCATTATGGTGCATGTTTGCGCAGGTGTTCCCGCTGTTTCAGGATACAGGTGTGTTCGCGGTGTTGCCCGTGCTGTATACGGACGGCGTGATGAACCCGGCAGTGCGCCCCGGTGCAGCGGACCCAACCATGCAGGGTGTGATTGCCATTTTGGCGCTGGCGGCCAATGTCTGCGTATTAGCGGCGATTATCCGGCGCTCTGTCAAACAGAAGAAGAACCCCTACCGCAACGAGATTTTTACCGATCAGCGCGATTTCCAGCTTGCCATGGAGCGGGCGGAGGCGCAATGAGGCTGCCTGCCCTTTCAATGGATCAAAATGAAGCGGCATGCTTTTGGCATACCACCGCTGTCAATATGGGCGTGATGAAAGATGAATCAGCGCGAAGTGATTGCGTTTTTTAACCGCTGCGCGCCGGAGTGGGATGCAGCTAACATCCGGGACGATGGAAAAATAGGCTTCATTCTGGATGCGGCAGGGATTCGGCCCGGTTGCTCGGTGCTGGATGTGGCCTGTGGCACAGGCGTGCTCTTCCCGGACTATTTGGCCCGCGGTGTTTCCCGGGTGACAGGCGTGGATATCTCGCCTGAGATGGCCCGCATTGCGACAGCCAAGCTGCATGACCCCTGCGTGGAGGTGCTCTGCGGCGATGTGGAAACGGTGGAACTGCCTGGCAGGTATGACTGCTGTGTGGTTTACAACGCTTTTCCGCATTTTGAGAACCCGGCCCGGCTGGTAGCGCGCCTAACGGAGCTTTTGGCCCCTGGCGGCCGCTTGACGGTTGCGCACAGCATGGGGCTGGAATCGCTTCACCGGCACCATGCGGGCGCGGCGCGCCATGTCAGCCGTCCAATGCTGCTGCCACAACAGCTTGCCGCCCTGATGGCGCCGGCGCTGACGGTGGATGTGGCTGTATCGGATAGGGAGAAATATGTGGTGTCGGGCTATTTGGCGGAAAGATCGCCTCACGGCGGGGATTGACCGCAGCAGGCTTCCACACGGCATCCGTATCAATACAGGAAAAAACGAGCGGTGTGAAACCAACTGTTTCACACCGCTTTTTTATTTCTGCTTCAGGCGCTTGGTTATTTATAGGCATACGCGCGGACATAATCCACCGTCATCTGGGCGGGAAGGTTGCCCTCTTTGTTATTTGCCATGTTGCCTGCCCAACTGTCGCCTGCAACGCCGCCGCTGCCGCCGACCTCACAGGAGATAATCATAAACTCCGGCACCATTGGTGTGCCCTGGAAGCTGGTGCGCGCCGCGACGCGGCCGTTTACGTAAAAGATATATTCCTCTTCATTCCACTCGAGGCCGTAGGTGTTAAATTCATCATATGGGCGGTTTGCAAGCGTGCTGCCCTGGCCCTCGCTTTTGAGGTCGCTGCCGTAGCCATCCACGTGCACGGCATGGGAAACGCTGTTGCGCACCTTCCAATCCTGATAATTGGCGGATTCGTAAATATCGATCTCCGCACCGTTGCGGCCGCCGTCCGTCACATCTGCCATGGAGTCGCACAACATCCAGAAGGCGGACCACATGCCCTCTGCCTTCGGCAGGATGCAGCGAATTTCGAAATAGCCGTGCGTCTGCTCAAACAGGCCTTTTGTGTTCAGCATACCGGTGTAGTAGCCGGGGCCGTATTTACCGTTTTCTTTATATTCTGTTGTGATTTTCAGAGTGCCGTCGCTCACTGTGATCTGCTCGGGGTCCCAGAAGCCGCCCTGGCGGATATAGTCATGGTCGTTGTTCCAATATTTTTTTGTGGTCCATTTGGTAGAATCGAGCTGTTCGCCGTCAAAAGTATCCTCAAACGTCAGCTCAAATTTGTCAAGATCAATTTTTGGGCCCCATGCAACGCCAACGCCATAGCAGATGGCAATGAAATTCCACACGCCCATAAACAGCGCGAGGAAAAGGGAAAATAGACGTTTCAACATTTTTATTACTCCTTTTCTGCATCCGATTTGTTCCTATTGTATAAAATCGCTGGTAAAAAGTAAAGAGAATAATTTGAAATCCATTGGATAAAATGAAAAACGAGCCTTTCATTAGGCTTACGCGGGGCAGGATGGACAGGGAAAGGGTGGTAAAAAATTAAAAAAATGCTTGACAACCCCCCGATGATATACTATAATGTCTCTTGCCGATGCGGAATTGTGTAAGGGTAGCACGACAGACTCTGACTCTGTTTGTCTGGGTTCAAATCCTAGTTCCGCAGCCAAAGTTCATAAAGAGAAGTGGACAAACTGTTGTAACACAAGGGTTTGTCCACTTTTCTTTTTTATTTCAAGAATATGATAGAAAGTAGTCAAACCTTGTAGTAGGATCATTCCGGCGGGGCACTTTAATATGCAGGGCTTATAGCAAGCACAGGCGAATTACTGCGTAAGGAGCCAGAGCAGTAAGTAGAAATTTATTTAGAGGGAAATCGCCCGGAGCAGCTCATCCGAAAGGAGGCTGCTCCGAGCTTATTTGTTTATTAATGGTAAATAAGGACAAATTGCACTTATAGATAAAATAATATAATATTATAAATTATAGTTTACATATTATATATAAAGTGTTAGTATAAAAATGGGAGGAGTGATACCAATGTTTTAATTAAGATGTACATAGAAAAATATTAAGGAGGAGAAAAAATTATGAAACTGAAAAAATGCTTATGCTTGTTTTTAGGCTTGTTAGTTGTGTCCGCATTAATCGTACCAGTTTCCGCAGGTTCCCTGGATGCGTATTTTTCCTCTGGCGGTGAAAAGGACTATCGATTTGTAAGCGGAAATGAAAATTGGTATAAGCGTGCGTGGGCGAAGATGGGGGACTGTAAGAGGGTCTATTATTTACGTGCTTATTTAGGCAATGAATTGGAAGATACAGGAAGAGTTTGGTGCCCTAACCCTCCACCGATTGAAAGCCTTCTATACACCAACTGGCATTTTACAGGAACTGGCCTTTCGGGTAATTTGGGTGCTTCCCTGCTGCGTGCTTATGCTTTTTATGGTGTTTAAAGTTGGCGTTATCTAATCAGTAATAAAGTCGCATACGGGGATCATAATGAAGCAAATTTCCGTGTGCGACTTTCTAAATTTAGTACAGGGTATATGTGCATGAGGAGATGATAGGATGAGAATTTTGAAAAAAAGGGTTCACATCATTTCCCTTTTTTTGATCCTGTCTTTTTTGTTTCTGCCTGCCGCCTCGATTTTGATGATTCACCATATCACGGTCAGCGAGACGATCGTCGGCATGGACGCCGGTTTTTTGGGGACAAGCTCCAGCGCCTTTGCGATCCGGAAAGAATCCATCACCATGCGCGAGGTTGCAGCCGTTGCCGCGGCCTGCGGCAAAAATATTGCCGTATATCAGGATTACAAGGGCCCGGAGCAGGTGCGGGCCATCTATTTCAGCGGAACCTATGCGAATCTCCCCATGATGGAGGGCCGCTTTTTTCAGGAATCGGATTTTACGGCTGGCAACCGCTGCGCGGTGGTCGGCAAAAACCGGCGGAGCGAGCTCGTCCAGCGCGGAGGAAAGGCCTATATCGAGCTGCAAGGCGTTCCCTTTGAGGTGTTGGGTGTCATGGGCCCGGAGGAGGAGACGGCGTTTGATTCCACCGTGCTGATCAACGGGCTGGCAGAACCGGAGTTGTTCCGGGATATCCTTTACCGGCTGGATTTTTTCCGGATTGACGGGGAGCAGCGGGCGGATGCCTTTGCCGCCAAAATGCAGGTCGATTATGGGGCGGAGGCAGAGGAGATCGCGCAGTCCGCTGCCACTCTGTCGCGTTTGATCCCCAATGTGGTCTATGGCAGGTGGTTTTTGGTGATTCTCCTGTGCGATTTGCTCTGTGTTGCCCTGCTCTCTTTGGAGTGGAAAAACCGCAAGCAGAAGGAGGTTTGCATCAAGCGGCTGCTGGGCTGCCCCACGCGGCGTGTCGGCTGGGAAATCTGCCTGGAATATGGTGCGATGGTGGTGGCAGCCGGGGCGGCGGGCGCATTGCTTTGTGCGGCTCTATTCCCGCAGTATCTCCGCTTTTTGGGGATCGGCTTTGCGTGCTATCTGCCGTGTGCGCTGGTATTCAGCCTGATTATGGTGTGCTCCCTGCTGGAAAAGCCCATCACGGAGGCGATGAAATGAAACGTTTTGTTTGGAACGCCGCCCAGTCCGGCCGGATTCTCAGACGGCACCGGATGCTGGCCCTATTTCTGATCCTCCAATGCGCGCTCTGCCTCGGCATGGCCGGAACAGTGGCGAATCAGGCGGTGCAGAGCGGCCGGAAGATCGAGGATTTTCAGACGCGGATCGGGGGAAAGCGATATTATACCGTATCGGAAAGCATGAGCGAAACGGATTTTTACCGCTTCCTGCATGAAGAAAATTTGTATTACCCGGAGCTTGCGCATTTTGTGCAGGAGATGATGGCGGAAAAACAGTTTTCCTACATTGTGGCCATGGGTCAGCCGATTGATATTATAGACTGCTCTATGCCGAAAGAACTGATTTATGGATATGAGGAGGGGCAGGCAGACAATGCCGTTCGAACGGATGAAAACGGTCGGCTGTATACGGTAGTCAACAGCTACCAGGTGTCGGAGCCTTTTTTCTCCGAATTTCAGCTCCGGGCGCAGGAGGGCAGGCTGCTGGAGGGAGCGGATTTTGCCGATGTGAAGGCGGAAACGCTGCCCGTCGTCGCGGGCAGCGGCTACCGGGCGGATTTTTCGCTGGGAGATACTTTGAAATGTAATTATCTGGGCCGTGAGTTCACACTTCAAATTGTGGGCTTTTTGGAAAAAGATGCATCCTTCTCCCGAGGAGGGATGCCGGAGTATTGCGACCGGTATCTGATCCTCCCCCAGTTGCATCCTCAGCCGGAAAAGCCGACAGAGTTTAATAAGAAGCGCCTTTCCCAACAAGCCTCCGGTTTTATCGTAACGGATCAATCTTTTGAAGCGGTTCAGGCGATCGTTTCGGCGCATCTGCAAGCGGCGGGGCTTCCGGATTTTATCCATTTGAATGATCCCACAGCCACGAGCTCGGAGCTTGCCGACCTTTCTGCGATGACGCAGGAGGTTTCCGATCAGTTCAACGCATTGCTGATGATCCTGACGGTTTTTGTAATTCTGTGCATTTCCATCACGGTCAATGGATTTATCCGCGAGAAGCATTATGAATATGGTGTTTTCCTGCTCAACGGCGCACGATGGAGCGATCTTGTGTGGGATGTTGCGGCGGTTGTAGGAGCCGTCGTGCTGGGTGGCGATATATTGGCAACTTTGTGCCTCTGGCTTTCGCATCAATCCTGGCAGGCGATTTTGTATATGCAGGGCCTTGCGCTTCTGATTGGGGCGGCGGCCTGTGTTGTGCCGCTTTCCCACGTCCACCGGATGGATATCAGCGATTTGATTGGAGGGAAGGAATAATGCAGATGCTTGCTTTAAAGGAAATCCACATGACGTATGGCAAGGGGGATGGGGTCGTTCATGCGCTGCGCGGCGTAGATATGGAGGTGGAGCGGGGAGAGCTTCTGGCTGTCACCGGAAAGAGCGGCTGTGGAAAATCGACGCTTTTGAATATTCTGGGCGGTGTGTGCAAGCCGACAGGTGGTTCCTATTTTTTCGAGGGGAAAGAGGTCTCCCAATTTTCTGCCCGTCAGCT
>ERZ506753.1584-NODE-1584-length-13374-cov-4.354907_pt1 | contig 13374 bp, 14 predicted proteins | sample MGYA00513044_ERZ506753 | MGnify/ENA metagenome assembly ERZ506753 | reverse complement strand
GGGGGTCCAGCTCGCTGAGCACGTCGTCCAGCAGCAGCACCGGGTATTCCTCCCGGTCGTCAAAGATGATGTCCCGCTGCGCCAGCTTCAGGCTCAGCGCCGCCGTCCGGGTCTGCCCCTGAGAGGCGTACTGTCGGGCGCTCCGGCCGTCGATGTCCACCCGCAGCTCGTCCCGGTGGGGGCCGATCAGGCACTTCCGGGCGGCCAGCTCCGCCTCCCGGCGGCACTCCTGATGCTCCATCAGCTGCTCAAAGAGCACCTTCGTGGGGGCCAGCGGGTCGGAAATGGCGCTGTCCGGCTCGTAGGCCAGACTGAGGGCCTCCCTGCCGCCGGAAAACTCCCGATGGATGGCGGGGGCCGTCCCGGCAAGGCGCTTGATGAAGTGGGCGCGGTAATGGGTGATGACCGCGCCGGCCTGACAGAGCTGATGGGAGAAGTCGTCCAGCGTGGCCAGCAGGTCGGGCCGCTCCTCCTGATGGTTCAGGATGAAGCTCTTGCTCTTCCAGATCTTCTGGTAGCGCTCCAGCGCTTCGGCGTATCTGGGCCGCAGCTGGGCGATGGTGTCGTCCAGAAACCGCCGCCGCTCCACCGCCCCGGCCCGGATCAGAAACAGATCCTCCGGGCAGAACAGCACGGTGTTCAGGGTCTCCCCCAGCTCTGCGGCGCTCTGGAGCTTCACGCCGTTGCGTTTCAGAACGCGCCGCTGACCGGCGTTCAGCGTGATCTCCACGTTAAAATCCCGGCCCCGGCACTCCAGCTCACCGGTCAGAAAGCCGTGCTGAATGCCGAACATGATGAGCTCCCGGTCATAGCGGGCGCGGTGGCTCCTGGCCCCGGCCAGATAGGAGATGCCCTCCAGCAGGTTGGTCTTTCCCTGGGCATTGTCGCCGCAGATGATGTTCATGCCGGGGTGAAACTCCGCCCGGGCAGACAGGTAGTTGCGGAAATACTCCAGAGAGAGCGCGTTCAGTCTCATTCGATGGTGACGGTCACGCCGTCGATGGTGACGCTGTCGCCGCTTCTGAGCTTCTTGCCCCGCATGGTGCACACTTCGCCGTTGACCTGGACCTCGCCGTCCTGAATGCGCATTTTGGCCATGCCGCCGGTCTCGCACAGGCCCTCATATTTCAGCAGGTCCTGCAGGCGGATGAATTCCGTTGTGATCTGAGTGGTGTAGTCGTTCTGATTCATAGTGATGTCCTCGTTTTTATAAAAGTAGAAACGCTTGTAAGGCTCCCCTCTGGGAGGAAGGCTTTGGTGCGGTGCGGACTGTCGAAGGCTTCCCCCTGGGGGGAAGCTGGCACGGCGGAGCCGTGACTGATGAGGGGGCAGGATTAGGACGGCTTTCCTTTTATCGCCACCTCATCCGGCCCTTCGGGCCACCTTCCCCTCAAGGGGAAGGCTTTCGAGGGTGCGATGCGGACAGCTGGCATATCTGCCGTAGGGCGGGTGCTTGCCCCCGCCGTGCCATGCTGGCAGATTGCTGAATGCTGTCGTAACAGGTATGTCGATTTGCGCAAGCAAACACAAATCACGCTTGAAGCACACCTGCAAGCTGTCCTACTACGACAGCGGCGGCCGTCCGCGGCGGGGGCAAGCCCCCGCCCTACACTAGACCTGAAAGGGCTCCGTTCTAGATTCAGCTTATCCCTTACTGCCCCGCTCTCAGCCGGACGGGCAGGACCATATAGAGGAAATTGTCCTTGCCGTCGGCGGGGGTGATGATGCAGGGGGAGATGGCGCTGTTCATACAGAGATTGATGTTGTCCGCCGGGGCGGCCTTCAGCGCATCCATCATATATTTGTTGTTGAAGCCGATCTCCAGCTCCTGACCGTCGCCGGCCATGGGGCACTCGTCGCTGGCGTCGCCCAGGGCGGTGTTGACCCGGATCTTCATATTGTCGCTCTCAAACAGGCACCGGATGGGGCTCTTCTGCTTCTCGGTGATGATCAGGCTGACGCGGTCGATGGTGTTGAGCAGCTGGCGCTTGTCGGCCACCATGATGATCTTGTACTCGGAGGGGATGGCGGAGCGATAGGCCAGGAACTCGCCCTCCAGGCGGCGGGCCACCAGCATGGTGTCGCCGGCCTTGAACATGACGTGGCGGGAGCCCACCACGATGGTGGCGGTGTCCTCACTCTCGCCGCAGATCTTTTCCACTTCGCTCAGCGCGGCGGCGGGGACGACGAAGGAGAAATTGGGCTTGCCGGTGATCTTTTCCACAGTTTCCCTGCGCAGAGCCAGCCGGTAGCCGTCCACACTGACCACAGTCAGGGTCTTGTCCTCGCTGACCTCAAAGAGGGAGCCGGTGTGGATGGGGCGGCTCTCGTTGGTGGAGACGGCGAACAGGGTCTGGGTGATCATGCTGCGCAGGACGTTGCGGGGCAGCTCCACCGTGTGCTCGTATTCCACCAGCGGCAGATCCGGGAAATCCTCGGGATCCGAGCCCATAATGTTGAATTCGCTCATGCCGCACTTGATGTTGACCATGTTATTTTCTGTGGAAACACTGACCACATCGTCGGCAAGGCGGCGGATAATGTCGCCGAACAGGTGGGCGCTCAGCACCAGGGTGCCCGGCTCGGTCACGTCGGCGGGGACGATGGTGCGGATACCTGTGGAAAGGTTGTAGCCGGTCAGCCGCAGCTCGTCTGTGGCGTTGACCAGAATGCCCTCCAGCGCGGTGATGGAGCTCTTCGGGCTGACCGCACGGGAAGAAATTGAGATGGCGCTCTGAAGGAGCGCTTTTTCGCAGGTGAATTTCATGGGTGACCTCCGTTCAAAGCAGGGTTTCTCTTTGCGATATAAGAAAGGATAAGATAAATTTTTAGGAGTCGTAGTAGAACGGCACAACTTTTGTGGATAACCGGGCGAAAGCCTTGAAAAACCGGAAAAAATTTATCCACAATTGACACAGAGTTTTCCACAGGTATCAACAACGGCGTGGAAAAATAAAAAATCAGACCGTCAGAAAGTTTTCCACAGGGAGAAGTTTATACAGGGATAACTGTGGAGAACTTGGAGAGGTGCGGGAGGGGCTTTTGTAAATTGCTACTTTTTATCAATACGTCCTTGCGTTGACGTTGCTCTTGATGTCCCGGATATTTTCGGCGGTCTCCCGGTGGGTTTTGATGAGACCCTCCACCTTTTCCAGCGAGTGGATGACGGTGGAGTGGTCGCGGCCGAACACGCGGCCGATCTCGGGCAGGGAGAGCTTGGTCAGGTTTCGGATGATGTACATGGACACCTGACGGGCGATGGTGACCTCCTTGGTACGGGAGGAGCCCATGATGTCGGACACGTCGATGCCGTAGCACTTGCCGGTCTCCTCAATGATGATCTCCGGGGAGGGCATGAAGCTGTCGGAATTGCGGATCAGGTCTCGGACGGCGCGGATGACGGTGTCCGGATCCATGCTGGCGTTGTCCAGCTCCTGATAGGCCAGCAGCTTTTTGACGGTGCCCTCGATCTGACGGACGTTGGAGGTGATGTTCTCCGCGATGTACTCCAGCACCGGCTTGGGCAGGTCGAGCCCCATCTGGAGGGCTTTTTCCCGGACGATGGCGGCGCGGGTCTCATAGTCGGGGGGCTGGATGTCGGCCATCAGGCCCCACTCGAAGCGGGAGCGCAGCCGCTCCTCCAGCCGCACCATGTCAGATGGCGGCCGATCGGAGGTCAGCACGATCTGGTGCCCGGCCTCGTGCAGATTATTAAAGGTGTTGAAGAACTCAATCTGGGTGGCCTCTTTGCCGGCGATGAACTGAATATCGTCCACCAGCAGCATATCCTTGTCCCGGTACTTGTCCCGGAGCTGGTCGGTGGTCTTGTGGCGGATGGCCTCGGTCACCTCGTTGGTGAACTGCTCGCCGGTGACCAGCACAATCTTGAAGTCCGGATGGGAGGCGCGGACGGCGTTATAGATGGCGAACAGCAGATGGGTCTTGCCCAGTCCGGGCTCACCGTAGAGAAACAGCGGGTTGTAGGCTTTGCCCGGTCCGTCGGCCACGGCCTGGGCGGCGTTATAGGCAAAGCGATTGGAAGCGCCCACCACGAACTTGTCAAAGGTGTACTGAGCCTTCACCGGGGGCTGGGTCTCCACCGGCTTTGCCGCCGGGGCGGCGGCGAGCTGATCGCGCTCTTCGGGGCTGATGACTTCCACGGTGATCTGCTCGGCGAACAGCTCATAAAAAGCCCGTTCCAGCGTGGGCAGGTAGCGGGTGCTGACGATGCTCCGTTTGAATTCCGTGGGGCAGCACAGCACAAACCGGTTCTCGTCCAGCGAGACCGGCTCGATTTCACTGAACCAGGTGGAGACCGCAGTCGGCGTCATTTCATTCTCCAGCAAAGTCAGGATCGTTTTCCAGATTTCAGCGGCAGAGTTCATAGAATGCCTCTCTCTTGCGTTTTATTTTTCTGTGTGTCGGAACACAGGGGCAATATTCCCCCTATCTTAACTAAATAATCTTACCACAAAACAAAATCTGCGGCAATACAAATTGACTTACTTTTTAATAAATGTATAGCGGTCTGGCGAATGAGACGGCCTTTTTGCGCGCAGGGGTGCAGTTTGGGGTGGTGCGGTGCAGACTGTCGAAGGCTTCCCCTTGGGGAGTGAGCCCGAAACAGGAATGCGCCAGCGGCGCATTCCCGGGCGAGTGCAGTAAACGCCGAAGGCGCTCCAAAGAAAAGGCTGTCTGCGAAGCAGACTGATGAGGGGGCAGGTCCAGGATGGCTTTTCCTTCGTCGCCACCTCTTCTGGTTCGCTTCGCTCACCACCTTCCGGCCCTTTTGGCCTTCGGCCATTTCCCCACACCGTGGGGAATCACCCCTCAAGGGGAAGGCTCCGTTAGTCTGCACCGTACTTAAAGTCTTTCCTTCTGAGACAGAAACTCTCCCGTCAAACCTTGGTACCCCCATAATCTTCCGACCACTAAATGTAGTATAGACGCAAAAATGCTTCAAAAAACTAGATTTTTTCATTGACACGGCGGCGGGGCTTGTACTATAATAACTTCTGCGCTATTGCGCGCATGGGTGTATTGCGCCCATATGACTGCAACTGCGGCTGGGTTTTTCGTTTGGAAAATTCAGCTTGTTGAGTTTGCCCGGCCGGCCTTACTCCCCCGGCAGGGCGTCCTATTTGTGATTTGGAGGTGTAACCACTATGACGAAACGTACCTATCAGCCCAAGAAGCTCCATCGCTCCAAGGTCCACGGCTTCCGCAAGAGAATGCATACCGCCAATGGCCGTAAGATTCTCGCTCGTCGTCGTGCCAAGGGCCGCGCTAAGCTGAGCGCCTGATTGATGCGCTCCCTGGAACGAGAAATAGTGTAACCTCTGCAGGGTGGATGATTTTACGAAATCGTCCACCCTTGCGGAGCATACGGAGGTTTTTTCGGTCAAAGGCGCTGATGTGACGAAAGAGGGAAAAGAATGCAGTATACTGTCTCTTTAAAACTGAATCACGTCTTTCAGCGGCTCTACCGAAGGGGCGCCCGTTCCGCCGCGCCGACTCTCGCACTCTATTCCCGGCCCAACGGCCGTGACCACAACCGCCTCGGCCTCACCACCGGGGCCAAGCTGGGCCACGCCGTGGTGCGCAACAAGCTGCGCCGCCGTCTGCGGGCCATTTACCGCATCCATGAAGCTGAGCTGAAAAGCGGCTACGATATCGTCATCGTCTGCCGGGCCGCCTCCGTGGAGGCCAGCTATCAGCGGCTGGAACGGGACTTTCTGCGCATTATGCGCAAGAACGACCTGATGCGGAAAAAGGAGAAAGAGGGCGAAAGGCCGTGAAGCGGCTGCTGCTGTTTCTCATCCGATTTTACCGCACCCAGATCTCTCCCCTGACGCCCCCGGCCTGCCGGTTCATCCCCACCTGTTCGGAGTATGCCTATTTGGCAGTGGAGCGGTTCGGCGCGGCGAGGGGCTCGCTTCTGGCGGCAAAGCGGCTGGCAAAGTGCCAGCCTTTTCACCGTCAGAAGACCATCGAATACGACCCGGTCCCGGAGAGAGATCCCCCATCCAAGCTGGAGGAGAAGTGAAATATGACAACGATTCTTCAGGGGATCGGCTGGTTCCTGCTCAAGATCTACGAGTTCTTTGAGTCCTGCCACATCCCCGCTTCCTATGCCCTGATGCTGGTGGTGTTCACCATCCTCATCAAAGTCGTGATCTTCCCCCTGTCCTACAAGGGCAAGAAGAGCATGATGAAGATGTCCATGCTCCAGTCCAAGCAGAAAAAGCTGGAGCAGATGTATGGCAACAACCGCCAGAAGTATCAGGAAGAGGTGCAGAAGCTCTACGAGCGCGAGAAGGTCAACCCCATGGGCGGCTGCCTGTGGTCCTTCCTGCCCCTGCCCATTCTGATGGCGCTGTACGTCATCATCCGCCGCCCCATGATATATCTGATGGGCATTCCCGACGCCGCCGTCACTGCTGCCGTCAAGGCCGTCACCGATGCGGGCATCGCCTTCACCGGCAACCAGGCCTATCATGAGCTGCAGCTGGCCGGTATGCTCAAGGACAGCTCCGTCATGGATCTGGTCAAGAGCGCTATCCCCGACTACGCCGACAAGCTCAGCGCCATCAACTTCAACTTCTTTGGCATCGACCTGTCTCAGGTGCCCACCCTGAAGTTCTGGACCCGCTTTGACACGCTGGGCACCTGGGGCGCCATCGGCCTGTTCCTCATCCCCCTGGCCGTCACCGCGCTGAACTTCTGGTACACCAAGTACAGCATGAAGAGCAACCAGAACCTGGCCGAGAGCAGCGAGGAGCAGAAGAAAAAGAAGAAGAAAGCCAAGGAAGAGGTCAAGTCCTCTCAGGAGCGCTCCAATCAGATGATGATGTGGATGATGCCCCTGATGTACCTGTGGTTCGGCTACACCATGCCCGCCGGCATGTGCATCTACATGGCCGCCAACGCCCTGTGCACCGTGGGTCAGGAGGCCATCTTCAATAAGATCCTGCGCAAGGACATCGACAAGATGAAGGCCGAGGCCGCCGAGCGCGAGGAGAAGGAAAAGGCCGAGCTGGCCGCCCGCAAGGCGGAAATCGCCGAGCGCCGCCGTCTCCAGGAGGAGGCCAACAAGGCCAACAAGGGCAAGAAGAAGGCCAAGAAGCCCGCTTCCGCCAAGAAACCCGCCAATAAGAACGGCCGCATCGGCATCCGCACCTACGCGCTGGGCCGCGACTATGATCCCGACCGCTACGGCGGCGTGACCGCTTACCGCGATCCTCAGGAGATCATCGACGAGCAGGCCGTGGAGGACGCTTACAAGAAGAAGCGCCGCCGCAAGGCCGACGCCGTGGAGCAGGCGCTCCAGCAGGCCGAGGAGGCCGGCGATCTGGAGGCCGTGAAGAAGCTGGAGGAGAAGCAGGCGGAGCTGGCCGAGGCCGAGGAGGCCGCGGAAGAGGCCGCCGAGCTGACCGAGACCGAAGTCGAAGTCGAGGCTGATGCCGCCGAAACTCCCGCCGAGGAAGGCTCCATCGCCGACGAGACCTTTGCCCAGCTCAACGCGGAGACCTCCGCCGAGGCCGACGCGGAAGCCAAAGACCAGTCCTCCGACGACAACGCTTAACGGAAAGGACGACCGTTTACCATGGAAAAATATCTTGAAGTTACCGGCAAGAATGAGGACGCCGCCATTGAGAAGGGCCTCATGCAGCTCGGTCTCTCCCGGGACGATGTCTCCGTGGAGGTGCTGGAGCGCGCCAAGACCGGTTTCCTTGGCATCGGCAGCAGCCCCGCCAAGGTGAAGCTGACCTATCAGGCTCCCGACGAGCCCGTGGTCGAAGAGAAGGCTGAGAAGCCGGCTCCCGCCGTGGAGCCCGCCGCCCCCGTGCAGGCCGAGCCTGTGCAGGAGGTTCCTGCCCCCGCCGAGCAGGTCCAGGCGAAGGAAAAGCCCGCCAGCGGCGAGAAGGCCGAGCAGATCGAGCGCTTCCTGACCGGCCTGATGGAGCATCTGGACAACGACGCCAGGCCCGTTATCACCCAGGGTGAGGACGGCAGCTTCCATGTGGAGCTGGTGGGCAGCAATCTGGGCGCGCTGATCGGCCGCCGGGGCGAGACCCTGGACGCCATCCAGCAGCTGACCAATTACTCCGTCAACCGGGGTCAGAACAAGCGGGTACGCATCCATCTGGACGCCGAGAATTACCGCGCCAAGCGGGAGGAGACGCTGGAGCGTCTGGCCCGCAAGACCGCCGGCAAGGCCCTGAAGTATCACCGCAATATGACGCTGGAGCCCATGAACGCCTATGAGCGCCATGTGATCCACGCTGCCCTGCAGGATTACGAGGGCGTGACCACCTATTCCACCGGCAGCGAGCCCAACCGCCGCGTCGTGGTGGCCTGCGAGCGCTGAGTCCTCTTGAAAAGCAGTTCAACCCCTCCCGCCCGGGAGGGGTTTGCTTTTTTCGCCGGAAAGGGCTTTACTTTTGCACCGGGGCCTGATAAGATCGAGGGAGTTTTAGCAAAAAGTTTGACTGATGTATCTTCGATGAAAACCGGGTTTGTGCAGAAGAATGGCACGGCGGGGGCAAGCACCCGCCCTACGTTGTAAATGAGAGTGTTTCGTTTTGTTTTAAATCTGCAAATACCGGGAATCTGATTACCGTGTATTAGACGATTAAGTCTGTTGTAGGGCGGGCGCTTGCCCCCGCCGTTCAGACTGTAAAAACGAGGTATCTTCATGCAGAAGAGAAAGCATCCAAGATTAAAACAGTATGATTACAGCCAGCCTGGTGCTTATTTTATTACATTCTGTACGAAAAACAGAGAGTTGCTGTTATCCGGCATTACACAGCCGGACCCATCTGCACCTGCTGTTACAAGACTGACGGAGATAGGCAGAATCGTTGAAGGGAAATTGAGAGAACTCCCGATTGGAATATCTTTGGATAAATGGGTCATCATGCCAAATCATGTTCACCTGTTAGTCACGATTGAACAGACATCGGAAGCGAAGATAGAGCTGAGCCAATTTGTTCGGATGGTAAAATCAAAATCCTCCCATGCGGCAGGAAGACCACTTTGGCAGTCATCATTTTATGAGCATGTTGTGCGTGGAGAGAAGGATTATCTGGAAATATGGGACTATATTGACCAGAATCCTGCCAAATGGATAGAAGATGAGTATTATAGTGAGGAAAGCAGTATGAAAACAGTAACTTTATACACCGACGGCGCCTGTTCCGGCAACCCGGGGCCGGGAGGCTGGGCGGCAATTTTGATGTTCGGCCAGTTCAAGAAGGAACTGTCCGGCGGAGAGAGAGAGACCACCAACAACCGCATGGAGCTGACCGGTGTGATCGAGGGTTTAAAGGCCCTGAAGGAGCCCTGCATCGTGGAGCTCTACTCCGACTCCAAGTACGTCATCGACGCGCTGGAAAAGGGCTGGGCCGTGGGCTGGCGGAAGCGGGGCTGGGTCAAGAGCGACAAAAAGCCTGCCCTGAACAGTGACCTCTGGGGGGAGCTGCTGGATCTGTGCGAGAAGCACACCGTGAACCTCCACTGGGTAAAGGGCCACGCCTCCAATCCCTATAACAATCGCTGCGATGAGCTGGCCGTGGCCCAGTGGCAGCGGCTGAAGGGGTAACGGACGAAAAGGCGCGAAAATTGTCAAAAAAGCAGTTGCCGTTTTCCCGCGGAGAGGGTACAATAGGGGTTACATATTTCGTTTGTATCGAGGGGGACGCTGAGAAATGAAGCTGCTGGAGGATCGGATCAGAAAAGACGGTATTATTGAGCAGGGCGAAGTGCTCAAGGTGGACAGCTTTCTGAACCATCAGATGGACGTGAAGCTCTTTCAGAAGATGGGCCGGGAGTGGTACCGCCTGTTCAAGGAGGATCATGTGAACAAGATCCTCACCATCGAGGCCAGCGGCATCGGCATCGCCTGCGTGGCGGCGCTGGAGTTTGACGTGCCCGTCATCTTCGCCAAAAAGAGCAAGACCAAGAACATCGCCGGAGAGGTCTACTCCTCCAAGGTGGTCAGCTTTACCCACAACAATGTGAACACGGTTATCGTGTCCAAAAAGTTCCTGAACCCCGGCGATCGGGTACTTATCATCGACGATTTTCTGGCCAACGGCGCGGCCATGCTGGGTCTCATCGACATCGTGAAGCAGGCCGGGGCCACACTGGTGGGCTGCGGCATCGCCGTGGAAAAGTCCTTCCAGCCCGGCGGCGACCGCCTGCGGGAGATGGGCGTCCGGGTGGAGTCCCTGGCCCGGGTGGCCGAGCTGGGCGACGGCTATATCCGCTTCGTCGGCGAGGACAAGTAAACAGTTTTCGGAAGAGAGAGGGTCCCCCGGACGGCAGAACAATGCCGTCCGGGGGAGTTTTTTGGTGCGCGCATTCCCGGGCGAGTGCAGTAACCGCCGAAGGCGAACCACAATAAAGATGGCAAGCATGGCAGACAAAAGGGCCGGAAGGCTTTGACCGTCTCTGCAAACGTTCAGTCTGCACCCCAAAATGACAAGGCCGCCTCAGAACCGCAAACCTCCGCCCCTCCCCGTTGACCAGTCCGGCGAAAAAAACTATAATAAAAGAAAATAGGATCAATTTTTGACGGGAGGCCCTTTTTATGGCGTTTGACATTCTCGCGCTGGGCGAACTGCTCATTGACTTTACCCCGGAGAGCGCGCCGGGGGCGGAAAAGACTCTCTATTCCCAGAATCCCGGCGGGGCCCCGGCCAATGTGCTGGCCGCGGCGGCGGCGCTGGGGGCAAAGGGGGCGCTCGTCAGCCGGGTGGGCGACGACGCCTTCGGCCACTTCCTCATCGACACGGTGGAGCGCCACGGCATCGACGCCAGCCACATCTCCAAAGATCCGAAGGTACACACCACACTGGCCTTCGTCTGCCTGGACGAGAGCGGCGACCGCTCCTTCTCCTTCTACCGGGATCCGGGGGCAGACCTGATGCTCTCCCCCGCCGACCTGCCCGCGCCGCTGTTCCGGGAGAGCCGCATCTTCCATTTCGGCTCCCTGTCCATGACGGCGGAGCCCGCCCGGTCGGCCACGCTGGCCGCGCTGGCGCTGGCGAAGCAGAGCGGCTGCCTTGTGAGCTACGATCCCAACTGGCGGCCCTCCCTCTGGCGCAATGAGACGGAGGCCGTGGAGCTGATGCGCGCACCGCTGCGGCAGGTGGACATTCTGAAGGTGAGCGACGAGGAGCTGGAGCTGCTCTCCGGCACCGCCGATCTGGCGGAGGGCTCCCGGCGGCTGAACGAGGCCGGGCCCGCGCTGGTGCTGGTGTCCCTGGGGGCCGGGGGCTCCTTCTTCCGCTGCGGAGACGTGACCGGCGCAGTGCCCGCCTACGACGTGAAGACCGTGGACACCACCGGCGCGGGGGATGCCTTCCTCGGCGCGGTGCTCACCCTGCTGAAAGACAGGACCAGAGCGGAGCTCGAAGCGCTGACGGAGCCGGAGCTGACGGCCATTGCGGCCTTTGCCAATGCTGCCGGCAGTCTGGCCACCACCCGAAAGGGGGCCATCGCCATCATGCCCGACCGGGCGCAGGTGGAGGAGTGCATGAAAAACTGCCCGAAGAAGGGGGAAAACTGACATGGTAAAACCGATCTGCAAGGATGTGCTCATCCTGAGCCGCAAGAGCACCAACGCCACCAAGACCGACCTGCCCACCGCCGCCGACCTGCTGGACACGCTGGTGGCCAACAAGGAGATCTGCGTCGGCATGGCCGCCAATATGATCGGCGTCAATAAGCGCATCATTGCCGTCAATACCGGATTCCTCTTCCTCGTCATGCTCAATCCCACCATCACCAAGGGCGGGGAGATCTACGAGACCGAGGAGGGGTGCCTGTCTATCCCCGGCATCCGCAAGGCCCGCCGGTTCCGCACCATTACCGTCCGCTATCAGGACCGCACCATGACCTGGCGTACCGAGACCTTCACCGGCTACACTGCCCAGATTATCCAGCACGAGATCGACCACTGCAACGGTGTGCTGGTGTGAGAAAATTCAGATATGCCGCTGAAAGCTGACAGGTCTGTTGTAGGGCGGGTGCTTGCCCCCGCCGTGCCATGCTGGCTAATTTATGGGTGTTGTCGTAAGAGATGCACAAACCTGCTCGACTGCGCACAGACCTCACTTGCACCTCACCTGTAAGCTGTTCTGCTGCGATAACTACGGCCGTCCGCGGCGGGGGTAAGCACCCGCCCTACATTAAGGATGAAAGCGTTCTGTTCTATTGTCATCCAAAGCATTTCCCCTATTTGTCATCCTGAGCGCAGCGAAGGATCTGAAAACACCCGTCTCCGACAGGGTGCATTCTGCTTGTAGAAGGTCGGTGTTTTAGGATTCTTCAGTTGCTGGCGCTCCCTCAGAATGACAGGCAGAGTGCCTGTTTCTCCGTGTAAAATGCAAAAACCACCGTCTGCCTTCCGCAGACGGTGGTTTTTATTTCAAATCACATAAAAGCCAATGACACCGGCCAGGATCCCGACGGCCGCACCGACGAGGACATCCCTTGGAAAGTGGACGCCGCCGATGACGCGCACGCAGGCCAGCGCCGCGCCGAGGACGAGCAGGACGACGCCCAGCCACGGCACGATCCAGAGAAAGGTCATGGCGATGACAAAGATGGAAAAGACGTGCCGGCTGGGCATGGACTTCCCCTTCGTGTCCTTTTGGATGATGGGGTCGATGTCCAGCACCTCATAGGGGCGCCGAAAGTTCAGCGCCCGGCGCACCAGCGACAGCGCAGCGAAGGAGACGGCGGGCACCAGCAGTGAGCGGACAAACCGGCCGTCCCGCTGGAGGGCCAGCACCAGCAGCAGGAGGGGATAGGCCAGGTAGCACCCCCAGGTCACCGCCCTGTTGGCGGCCAGCAGGGCTTTCCGGCGCGCAGGCTGTCGAAACGGGGCGGAAAGGCGCGCATACTGTCGAGCGGTCATTTACTCCTCCTTCTCAAGGAAGTAGGTGGCCTCCATGTCCGCCACGCTCAGGCAGAAGGCCAGCGGATACATCTGGAAGGCGTTGCCCACCTGTCGGTTGTCCTCGTTTCCGCTGAAGCCCATGTGGTAGCGGATGGCGAAGGCCTCCTCCCGGGTCAGGCGCAGGAAGCCGTTGACCACATAGACGCTCTTCTCGCCGTGGCCGTAGGGCATGGGATCGTTGAAGTTGTAGGTAGGTACCTGGGTCCACTTGCCGTCCGGCCCCTTCACGTTGCGCACGCCGGGGGTATAGCACCCGATCTTGCACAGGTCGTGGAGCAGGGACACGATGGCGATGGTCTCGTCGCTGTAATGCAGGCCGTAGAGCTCCTGCACCCGTTCCCGGGCCAGATACTCCTTCAGGCAGTAGTACACGTTCAGCGAGTGCTCGCACAGCCCGCCCTCGT
>ERZ506753.1525-NODE-1525-length-13891-cov-4.237207_pt1 | contig 13891 bp, 9 predicted proteins | sample MGYA00513044_ERZ506753 | MGnify/ENA metagenome assembly ERZ506753 | reverse complement strand
GCAAGTACTTCGGCGGCAAGCTGCCCGAGGCGCGTCAGGCCGACGCGCTGGATGACGATCTGCTCGCCCAGGCCAAGGGTCTGCGGGACAGGTATGAGGCCGCCATGGAGCGCTACGCCTTCCAGGACGCGCTGGCCGAGGTGTTCAAGGTCGTGGCCCGCGCCAACAAGTATATCGACGAGACCGCCCCCTGGGCGCTGGCCAAGGACATGGATGCCAACGGCGCCCGGCTGGCCACGGTCATGTACAACCTGCTGGAGACCACCCGCATCTGCGGCGTGCTGCTGACCCCCTTCATGCCCGAGAGCATGACCAAGCTGTTTGCCCAGATCGGCGCGGACGAGGCCGGCCAGACCTGGGAGAGCGCCGCCGCATGGGGCGCCCTGTCCCAGACCGCCAGCGTCACCAAGGGCGAGAACCTCTTCCCCCGCGTGGACGCCGAGCAGGCCATCGCCGAGCTGGAGGCCGCCGCCAAGGCTGCCAAGAAGGCCGCCCTCCCCGCCGTGGAGGTGGAGCCCCAGACCGAGGAGAAGGTGGACTTTGACACCTTCTGCAAGTCCGACTTCCGCGTGGTCAAGGTCAAGGACTGCCAACCGGTGAAGAAGAGCAACAAGCTGCTGTGCTTCACGCTGGACGACGGCACCGGCACCGACCGCCAGATTCTCTCCGGCATTGCCGCCTATTACAAGCCCGAGGAACTGATCGGCAAGAGCCTGGTGGCCATCGTCAACCTGCCGCCCCGCAAGATGATGGGCAAGGAGAGCAACGGCATGCTGATCTCCGCCGTCCACACCGAGCACGGCGAGGAGAAGCTCCACCTCATCATGGTGGACGACGCCATCCCCGCCGGCGCAAAGCTGGGCTGATCCCATTTCAAAACAGAACCGCCCTGCATTCCTCGGAATGCAGGGCGGTTTTTGCGCCGCAGTGATTTACTTGCCCAGCCGCTCGGCGACGACCCGGGCAACTTTGATGCCGGAGGCGCCGGCCTGAGCCAGGCCGCGGGTGGTGCCCGCACCGTCGCCAATGGCGAAGAAGTTCTTCATCGGGGTTTCAAGCTCGTTGGACAGCTCGATGCGGCTGGAGTAGAACTTGACCTCCGCGCCGTAGAGCAGGGTGTCATAGTTGGCGGTGCCGGGGGCAATCTTGTCCAGGGCGTAGATCATCTCGATGATGTCGTCCAGCTGGCGCTTGGGCAGCGCCAGGGACAGGTCGCCGGGGACGGCGGCGGTCAGGGTGGGGCGGGTGTAGGACTGGCTCAGGCGGTGCTCATTGGTGCGCACGCCCTTGACCAGGTCGCCGAAGCGCTGGACCAGCACGCCGCCGGCCAGCATATTGCTCAGGGAGGCGATGTGCTTGCCGTAACGGTAGGGCTCGTTAAAGGGCTCGGTGAACTTGTTGCTCACCAGCAGGGCGAAGTTGGTGTTCTCGCTGCGCAGAGCGGGGTCGGAGTAGCTGTGGCCGTTGACGGTATTGATGCCCTCCACGTTCTCCGCCACCACATGGCCGTAGGGGTTCATGCAGAAGGTGCGCACGCTGTCGCCGTACTGCTTGGTGCGGTAGACCAGCTTGGACTCGTACACCACATCGGTGATGTGCTCAAACACCTTGGCGGGCAGCTCCACGCGCACGCCGATGTCCACCTGATTGTTGATGAGGTGGATGCCCAGCCGCTTGCACTCGCCGGCGAACCACTCCGCGCCGGAGCGGCCGGGGGCGGCGATCAGGACGGCACAGTCCACGCTGTCGCCGTTCTCCAGCTCCAGATGGTAGCCCTCGTTCTGCCGGTCGATGGTCTTGACCGCCGTGCGGAACCGATAGTCGATCTTGTCCTTCAGGTGCTCATAGATGTTGGCCAGAATGCGCAGGTTGTTCTCGGTGCCCAGATGCTTGCACTGGGCCTGCAGCAGGTGCAGGTCGTTCTCCAGCGCCTTTTTCTCCAGCGCCTGCGCCTCGGGGGTGGCGGTGGAGAAGCACTCGGTGGTCGCGCCGAAGCGGACGTTCACGCTGTCCACATAGCGGATCAGATCCATGACCTCCGACGCGGGCATATAGTCGGTGAGCCAGCCGCCGAAGGCGGTGGTGAAGTTGAACTTGCCGTCAGAGAAGGCTCCGGCGCCGCCGAAGCCGCACATGGTATCGCAGATGGAACAGTGGACGCACCGGTCCACCTTGCCGGAGACGATGGGACACTGGCGGCTGTAGATGTCCGCGCCCTGATCCATCACCAGCACATTCAGCTCGGGGCGGAGCTTCTTGAGCTCGTAACCGGCAAAGATGCCGGCCTCGCCGCAGCCAATGATCGCAACATCATAACGGGTGTTCATCAATTTGATTCAATCCTCCAATATTCATTTGGCGGTGCGCTGGAAACCTCATAAGGCTCATTGGTAAGAAGCGCAATTTTACAGTTTAATGATACTATAAAATTATCTATCTTGCAACAAAAATTCTGCCCCGCTTGCCAAAGAAACGCGGATGCGGTAGTATAGGGGAAGCAAAATCAGAACAAAAGAAAGCGTGGTAGTTCCAATCATGAAACGCATCTCCAAGCAAATGAGCGAAACCATCGAGCTGGGCATCGTGCTGGCGCTCAGCGGCGGCTTTATGGACGCCTACTCCTATATGTGCCGCGACCATGTCTTTGCCAACGCCCAGACCGGCAACATTCTGCTCTTCGGCGTCAACCTGTCCCAGGGCAACTGGGGCACCGCGCTGCACTATCTCGGCCCCATTCTGGCCTTCATCGTGGGTCTGGCCCTGTCCGACCTGTTCCGGCTCATCCGCCGGGGCACGGAACGGCTCCACTGGCGGCAGGTCACGGTGGCGCTGGAGGCCATCGTGCTCTTCATTGTCAGCTTTCTGCCCCAGAGCATGAACCTGCTGGGCAACAGCCTGACCAGTCTGGCCTGCGGCCTTCAGGTGGAGTCCTTCCGCAAGATCCACGGCAACGGCATCGCCACCACCATGTGCATCGGCAACCTGCGCTCCGCCACCCAGAACCTGTGTGAATTTCTGCGCACCAAAAACACGGAATTTGCCCGCAAGAGCGGACTTTACTTCTTCACCATCCTCTGCTTCACCGTCGGCGCCATTTTCGGCAATCTGGCCGTGGGCCTCTGGGCGGAAAAGGCCATCCTCTGCGCCTCCCTCCTGCTGGTCGTCGCCTTCTGCATGATGTTTGTGGACTTTGAGCGGGAATCGCGCGAGGTGCATGAGCGCCTCGCAGAGGATGAGGAGCAGAGGGAGATCTGACGGGGGCTCAGCTTCCCCCAGAAAGGACATTTTATGGATCCACAAGACAGAAAGCTGATCTCCCGCCGGTTGGGGCGCGTCGGCTGGGCGCTGCTGGCCTATGTGGCCGCCGGGCAGCTGCTGGGCGGCGCGGTCTACCTGATCCCCGGGGTGGCGGACCGGGTCTGGCTGGGCATGCTGCTCAGCTATGTGGTCATGTTCGGCCTTGCCCCCATCCTGATGTGGCTCATCCTCCGCCCGCTTCCCAAGGGGCGTGCACCGGGGCTGCCGCTGAGCGCAAAGGCGCTGGTGCGCTCCATGCTCTACTGCGTGGGCGTGGCCTACTTCTTCAACATGATCACCGCCGTCGTCACCGCGCTGCTCCAGAATTTTTCGGACAGGCCGCTCAACGACGTGACCCAGAACATGGTCGCATCCACCCCCATGCCGCTGCTCATCCTGCTGGCCGGGGTGGCTGCGCCGGTCTTTGAGGAGCTGATCTTCCGCAAGCTGCTGCTCGACCGCCTGCGTCCCTTCGGCGACCGGTGTGCTATCCTGCTCTGCGGCGTCGCCTTCGGCCTGTATCACGTCAATCTGGGGCAATTCTTCTACGCCGCCGCACTGGGCATGGTGCTGGCGGGCATTGTGCTGAAAACGGGGAAGATCTGGCACTCCATGGTGTGCCACGCGGCGCTGAACCTCTCCTCGCTGGGCTTTTCCGCCCTCTATGAGCTGGGCGAGGGCGGCACCATTGCGGCCGGTGTGATCGTGGTGGCGCTGGTGGCCTTTGCCGCCTGGTGTTTTGTCCGCTATGCCCGCTCCTACCGCCACGCGCCCCCGGCCTACCCCGTCTCCACCCGGGACGTGATGCGCTGCCTGCCCGGAAGCGTCGGCATCTGGGCGTGCGCCGTGCTCCTGCTCGCCGCCGGTGTCGGCATCCTGTTTGTATAATAAAAAACGTAGCGCGCCCCTTCACCGATCAATGGTGAAGGGGCGCATTTTTTCTCCGTTCTGAAAAGCAAACGGGTGGCTTACAGCTCCTCCAGCTCTCCGGCCCAGAGGGCGTTCACGGCGTCGGACGGCATCCGCCAGTCGCCGCGGGGGCTGAGGGTGACGGTGCCCACCTTGGGGCCGTCGGGGAGGCAGGAGCGCTTGAACTGTTGATTGAAGAAGCGGCGGTAGAAGTTTTTGAGCCATTTCAGGATGAAGTCCCGCTCATAGCGCCCGCCCAGGGCGTACAGCGCCAGCCGGAACACCTTTTTCGGCCCGAAGCCCCAGCGCAGGGCGTAGTAGAGGAAGAAGTCGTGCAGCTCATAGGGGCCGACCAGATCCTCGGTCTTCTGGGCGATCTTGCCGTCCACGGCGGGCAGCAGCTCCGGGGAGACGGGGGTGTCCAGAATATCGTCCAGCACGGCGGAGAGCTTCGGCTGATCCGCCCGCTTGTCGTCGCTGACGAAGGCCACCAGATGGCGCACCAGCGTCTTGGGGATGGAGGCGTTGACGGCGTACATACTCATGTGGTCGCCGTTGTAGGTGGCCCAGCCCAGGGCCAGCTCGCTGAGGTCGCCGGTGCCGATGACCAGACCGCCGGACTTGTTGGCCAGATCCATCAGCACCTGGGTGCGCTCCCGGGCCTGTCCGTTCTCAAAGGTGACGGAGTGGTCGTCCATGCTCTGGCCGATGTCCCGGAAGTGGACTTTTACCGCCTCGCCGATGTCCACGCGCTTCAGCCGGGCGCCCAGCTCGTCGGCCAGAATGCAGGCGTTGTCCCGGGTGCGGTCGGTGGTGCCGAAGCAGGGCATGGTGACGGCCAGAATGTCCCTGTGATCCCGGCCCAGCAGGTCGAAGGCGATGGCGGTAATGAGAATGGCCAGCGTGGAGTCCAGACCGCCGCTCAGCCCCACCACGGCGGTTTTGGCGTTGGTGTGTTTCAGGCGCTTGGCCAGTCCCTGGGCGGAGAGCCGCAGAATCTCGGCGCACCGCTCCTCCCGGTCGCCCCGGTCGGCGGGCACGAAGGGGTTGGGGTCGACGTAGCGGGTGAGCGCCGTCTCCCCTTCCTCCAGCTCAAAATAGACCGGATAGACCTCGGCGGCGGCGGGGAACGTGTTCATGCGCTGGCGCTCGTGCTCCAGCCGTTCCAGGTCGATCTCGCTGACGGTCAGGCCGGTGCCGAACCGGCGCTCGGCCAGAAGGGAGCCGTTCTCCAGAATGAGGTCGTGCCCGGCGTAGATGAGGTCGGTGGAGCTCTCCCCCCAGCCCGCGTCGGCGTAGACATAGCCGCAGGCCAGCCGCCCGGAGGTGGCGCTCAGCAGCGTGCGCCGCCACGCCGCCTTGCTGACGATCTCGTCGCTGGCGGAGGGGTTCAGGATCAGCGTCGCGCCCCCGGCGCACAGCCGGGTGGAGGGGGTGTCCGCCACCCACACATCCTCGCAGATCTCCACGCCCACGGTCAGGGCGGGGAAGGAGGCGCAGCGGAACACCAGAGCGGTGGAAAACTCCACGCCCTCCTGCCCGGCGTAGGCGATGCAGAAGTCGGTGTCTCCAAACGCCGCGCCGCCGGTGAACCAGCGCCCCTCATAGAATTCCGTATAGTTGGGAATGTTCGTCTTGGGCACCAGACCCAGCAGCTCGCCCCGGCAGAACACCGCCGCGCAGTTGTAGAGCTTGCCCCGCACCCGCACCGGCACGCCGACGCAGGCCAGCAGGTCGAGATCCTTTGTCTCGGCCATCAGCTCCTCCAGCGCGCGCTCCGCGCCCCGCAGCAGCGTGGACTGCAAGAACAGATCCGCGCAGGTGTAGCCCGTGAGTCCCAGTTCCGGGAAGCAGACCACCTTGACGCCCTGCTCCGCCGCCTGACGCATCAGCTCGGCCGTCTGTGCCCGGTTCCATGCGCAGTCCGCCACCCGTACCTCCGGCGTGGCCGCCGCGACTTTCAAAAATCCATCCCGCATGGGAAGATGCCCCCTTTTCTGAGCGATTCCATAGATACTGTAACTTTACTCTAATTGCGGAAAAATTGCAACCGGAAGGGACGGTTCCTTACGCTGGCTTTTGGAGCACGCGGCTCTCTTCCATGTCATTCTGAGGCCGCAGGCCGAAGAATCTTACAGCACCGACTTCTACAAGCAGAATGCTGCCTGTTGGAGACAGGTGTTTTAGGATCCTTCGCTTTGCTCAGGATGACAAATTGGGGAATGCCCAGAATGTCGGTAGAATGAGCGCTTTTAAAATTAAATGTAGGGCGGGTGCTTGTCCCCGCCTTGCCATGCAGGCAGAATTATAAATGTTATCGTAAAAGGTGTGCCGATTTGTCCGAGTGGGTACAGATCACGCTTGCAGTTTACCTGCAAGCTGCCCTGTTGCGGAAATCAGGGCCGTCCGTGGCGGGGGCAAGCACCCGCCCTACATTAGAACAGCTCATTTCTGCGCTTTCCAAAGGGCCGGAAGGCTTTGAAAATCCGCACAAACAAAGGAAAGCCGAGGCATTTTCGTGCCTCGGCTTCCGTAATGGGCTATCTCAGCGATCTTCGCGGAAATAGCTCAGACCCAGCGCTGCCGGGCCCATATTCTCTTTTTTCTTGCGCATACTGGTGACGACCAGCACGATGATGGTGACCACATAGGGGAGCATTTTGAACAGCTCCTGGCTGTAACGGGTCAGGCCGCCGATATAGAAGAACAGCCAATAGAGGATGCCGAACAGGTAGCTGCCCCAGATGGTGTTCAGGCTGCGCCAGCTGGCGAAGATGACCAGCGCCAGCGCCAGCCAGCCCAGGCCCTCGATGCTGCCGTCGTTGGCCCAGGTGCCCTTGACGTAGTTCATGGTGTAGAACACGCCGCCCAGGCCGGTGACGGCGCTGCCCACGCAGGTGGCCAGATACTTATAGGCGGTCACGTTGATACCGGCCGCATCGGCGGTGGCGGGAGACTCGCCCACGGCGCGCAGGTTCAGACCCGCACGGGTGCGGTTCAGGAACAGGGAGACCAGAATGGCGAACACGATGCCCACATAGGTGAGGAAGCCATAGCTGAACAGCAGCTGGCCCACCGTTCCAGCGTTGCTCAGGCCGGTGACGGCCCGGAAGCCGCTGGAAGTGGTGGCCACGCTGATCTGACCCACGCCGCCGGCCAGCTTGTTGAGGCTGCCGCCGAAGAAGTTGGCGATGCCGCTGCCCAGAATGGTCAAGGTCAGGCCGGTGACGTTCTGGTTGGCCCGCAGGGTGATGGTCAGAAAGCTGAAGAGCAGTCCGCCCAGAGCGCTGGCGATGATGGCGCAGATCAGGGCAATCAGGATGCCCACCACCGGGCTGGGGTTCGGGTTGCCGTTCTCATAGAAGAACGCGCCGATCAGGCTGGCGATGCCGCCCAGGTACATGATGCCCGGGGTGCCCAGGTTCAGGTTGCCGCTCTTCTCGGTGATGAGCTCGCCCAGCGCGCCGAACAGAATGACGGTGCCGAAGGTGACGGCCGCCTGCCAGAGGGAGATGAAATTGCTCATGCCTTGGCACCCTCCTTCTCATGGCCCCGGAGCACGAGGCGGTAGTTGATGAAAAATTCACTGCCCAGAATGAAGAACAGGATGACGCCCTCGATCATCTGGGCGGCGTAGTCATTCAGGTTGTAGCGGGAGGCGATCTCGCCCGCGCCGTTGCCCAGGAAGGCCAGCAGGAAGGAGATCAGCACCATGACAAAGGGGTTGAACTTGGCCAGCCAGGCCACAATGATGGCGGTGAAGCCGCGGCCTCCGGCGGTGTTGGTGGAGATGGTGTGGTCGGCGCCGGCCACGGCGGTGAAGCCGGCGAAGCCGCAGATGGCGCCGGAGATGATCATGGTGCGCAGATACACCTTGGTCATGTTGATACCGGCGTAGCGGGCGGTGTTCTGGCTCTCACCGGCCACGGCGATCTCATAGCCCTGCTTGGTGTAGTTGAGGTAGGCGTACATGGCCACCATCAGGATGATGGCCAGCAGCACGTTCAGGCCGTAAGTCTGGCCGAACAGACGGGGGAACCAGCCGTCCATGGAGTTCTGGTTGATGATGCCCACGGAGTTGGAGCCGTAGGGGTTTTCCCAGCGGGCCACGGCGTAGCTGGTCAGCTGAATGGCCACATAGTTGAGCATCAGGGTGAACAGACTCTCGTTGGTGTCCCAGCGGGCCTTGGCGATGGCGGGGATCAGGCCCCAGATGGCGCCCGCCGCGATGCTGGCCAGCGCCATGACGAGGATGAGCAGCCAGTTGGGGATCTTGCCGCCGAAGCAGATCATGCAGCCTGCGGTGGCGATGCCGCCCAGCAGGATCTGCCCCTCCGCGCCCAGATTCCAGAATTTCATCTTGAACGCCGGGGCGAGGCCGATGCCGATGCTCAGCAGCAGCACCGCCTCCCGGATGGAGGCCCAGCTGCGGCGGGTGGTGCCGAAGGCGCCGGCGAACATGGTCTTGTAGACCGCCACCGGGTTCAGTTTGACGATGGCGAAAATGATGAGGCCGTCCACCACCAGTGCCAGCAGCACGGCGATCAGGCGGATGATCCAGCCCTTCCAGCGGGGCATATCGCTGCGCTTTGCGATGCGGATGAGCGGGCTTTTGACGCTGCCGGTCTTAGCCATTGTCAGCCCCTCCCTTCTCCTGAAGATTGGTCATGAGCAGGCCGACCTGCTCTTTCGTTGCGCCGGGGCCATCCAGAATGCCGTTCACCTGACCGGAACACAGCACCAGAATGCGGTCGCACAGCTCCAGCAGCACGTCCAGATCCTCGCCGACGAAGATGACGGCGCAGCCTTTTTCCTTCTGCTGGTTGATAAGGTCATAGATGGCGTAGCTGGTGTTGATGTCCAGTCCGCGCACGGCGTAGGCGGTCATCAGCACGCTGGGGGCGGCGGCGATCTCGCGGCCCACCAGGATTTTCTGCACGTTGCCGCCGGAGAGCTTGCGCACGGAGGTGAACACGTCCGGGGTGACGACGCCCAGCTGGTCCACGACTTCCTGCGCCAGCTTCAGCGAGCTCTTGCGGTTGACGAAGGGGCCGCGCCCCTCGTTATAGGAGCGCAGCAGCATGTTGGCGGGCAGATTCATGCCGCCCACCAGACCCATGCCGAGCCGGTCCTCCGGCACGAAGGACAGCGCCACGCCCTTCTCCCGGATCTTCCGGGGGGACAGACCCAGCAGCTCGTCGGCGGAGCCGTCGTCCTCCAGATACTGCACGCTGCTGCCGATCTCGGCGCTCTGAAGGCCGGCGATGGCCTCCAGCAGCTCCTTCTGGCCGCAGCCGGAGATACCTGCAATGCCCAGCACCTCGCCGGAGTTGACGGTGAAGCTGACGTCCTTCAGCACCTGCACGCCGGCGGGATCCCTGACGGACAGGTGGCTGACCGTCAGGCGGGGCTTGGGATCCTTCGGGGCGGGGCGGTCGATGTTCAGGCTGACCTGATGACCCACCATCATGTTGGTGAGTTCCTGGGGGTTGGTGTCATCGGTGTTGACCGAGCCGATATACTCGCCCTTGCGCAGCACGGCCACCCGGTCGGACACGCTCATGACCTCGTGGAGCTTGTGGGTGATGATGATGACGCTCTTGCCGTCGGCCTTCATGTTGCGCAGCACGGCGAAGAGCTTGTCGGTCTCCTGGGGGGTGAGCACGGCGGTGGGCTCGTCCAGAATGAGCACATCCGCGCCCCGGTAGAGCACCTTGACGATCTCAAGGGTCTGCTTCTGGGAGACGGACATGTTGTAGACCTTCTGGTCGGGATCCACGACGAAGCCGTACTTGTCGCAGATCTCCCGCACTTTGGCGGCCACGGCCTTGCGGTTGAGCACCATGCCGCCCTCTTCCAGGCCGAGGGCGATGTTCTCCGCCGCGGTGAACACGTCCACCAGTTTGAAGTGCTGATGGATCATGCCGATGTGCAGGTCGATGGCGTCCTTGGGCGAGGCGATGCGGACCTCCTTGCCGTTTACAAAGATCTGGCCCTCGTCCGGGAAGTAGATGCCGGAGAGCATATTCATCAGTGTGGTCTTGCCGCTGCCGTTTTCGCCCAGCAGCGACAGGATCTCGCCGGGATATACCTCCAGATCCACCTTGTAGTTGGCCCTGGTCTGGCCGAAGGTCTTGGAAACGCCCTTCATCTGGACAAGAGGTGTCTGAGCCAATCCAATCATCCTTTCTTCTCTGGTCTATGTGATCCTTTTGGGTTGGGGAAATTTTGTTTTAGGTGCGAGGATGGAGCCGTTGTCTGAGTGTCTGTGCCATACCTGGTGTGGTTTTCCATTGAAACGCGGATGGCCTGCCGGTTTAGTGTAGGGCGGGTGCTTGCCCCCGCCGCGGACGGCCCCAATTCCCGCAACAGGGCAGCTTGCAGGTAAGCTGCAAGCGTGATCTGTGCCCACTCGGACAAATCGGCACACCTTTTACAATAACATTTATAACTTTGCCAGCATGGAATGGCGGGGGCAAGCACCCGCCCTACATTTAGCCCTGAAAGATTTGCGCTTTTACTGTCATCCTGAGCGGAGCGAAGGATCTTAAAACACCCGCTGCTGCAACTGCCATGCGGATCGCCGGACATTGGCGCTGTAAGATTCTTCGGCCTGCGGCCTCAGAATGACAGGGGGGCTGCGGCCTCAATGACAGGGGAGGCCTGTGGCCTCAGGGCGACAGAACGGGAAAGAAGCCCGCTCAGTGCGGCAAAGCGGGAGAATGTTCAGAGCTCCTCGTGTCAAACCCATCGGGAACACCGGCTGATGCTTCGCTGCTCAGTCTGCATTCCCCATGTTTTCCACAATATATTATTATACCGCAGAACGCAAAGGCTGAAAAGTGCATTCTTTTGACTTTTGCGTCATTTTCTGATCTTATTGTCGAAAAAGAAACGGAAGGGAAGCCGCATTTAAAATACGGCTTCCCTTCTCAAATTGTCTCAGAGAGATCAGTTGGCGTTCAGCTCGGTGATGCCGTCGATGCGGGCGGTGAAGCCGGGTGCGGAACGCAGCGTGGACTCCTGGAACACGCCGTCCTTGACACCCTCGGTGTCGCCCTCGAAGTCGCCGTCCATGTCGATCATGATGGAGGTGGGATGCTCGCCGTTCACGGTGAACTTGGAGCAGTCGAACACCTGCAGGGAGCCGTCCTTCAGAGCGGCCTCGACCTCGGCGACCTTGTCAGCGGTACCCTCGGCGCAGCTCTCGCCCAGCTCGGTGATGCCGACGGCGTTGTCGTCATAGCCCTTGCACCAGTCGGTGGCGATCTCCTCGCCGGAGAGCAGGCAGTTGAACGCATAGGTGTAGTAAGCACCCCAGTCGTTGGTGGCGCTGGTCAGAGCGGCGGTGGGAGCCACGCTCAGCATGTCGATGTTGTAGCCCACGGAGTAGGCAACGGTGCCGGCGTCCTGAGCGGCCTGCACAGCGGCGGGGGCGCCGGTGGAGTCGGCGTGCTGGCCGATGATGACGCAGCCGTCAGCCATCAGGCTCTCGGCGGCGGTGCCCTCAGCGGTGATGTCGAACCAGGAGTTGGTGTACTGGACCTCCATGGTCACGTCGGGATAGACGCTCTGGATGCCCAGGAAGAAAGCGGTGTAGCCGCTGACCACCTCGGCGTAGGGGTAAGCGCCGACATAGCCGACCTTGACCTTGCCGTCGGAGTAGTTCTTGTCGGTCAGCTTGCCGTCGTTCACCAGCTCGGCGATCTTCATGCCGGCCACAACGCCGGAGACGTAACGGGCCTGATAGATGCCGGTGAAGGCGTTCTTGAAGTTGGACAGGCCGGACTGGTTGGCGGTGTCGCCGGTGCAGGCGACGAAGGTCACGTCAGGGCACTCCTGAGCGGCCTGCTGCATGTAGGACTGGTGGCTGTAGGAGTTGGAGATGACCAGGGAGCAGCCCTGCTCCACCAGGTCGATGGCGGCGTCATAGCAGGCGCTGTTCTCGGGCACGGAATACTTCATGATGACGTTGTCCATGGACAGGCCGGTGGCCTCGACGGCCTCCTCGATGCCTTTGATGTGAGCGTAGGAGTAACCCTCGTTCTCATCGCCGATCAGGATGCAGCCGATCTTGACGTCATCCTTGCTGGCAGCGGTCTTGTCGTCCTTGGCGTCGGCGGCGGAGCCGGCAGGAGCGGCGGAACCGGAGCTGGCAGCGGGAGCGGCGGAAGTGCCGCAGGCGGCCAGCGCCAGGCACATGACCAGTGCCAGTGCGAGTGCAAGCAGTTTCTTCATTTGATTTTTTCCTCCATTTGTTTCGGATTTCTTTTCAGATGTCCTTCCGGCAGACGGACGCCGGACTACTTCAAATTTTACAGGAATTGCAGTCATTTTACAATTGCCAGTTTCGATTAAAGTCCACAAAAAACAAAATAAAATATCGGGTTAATTACACACTATGTCCAAAACGGCCGCCCGCGCCTGCAAGGAACGCGGCGGGAGACTGCGAGCTGTGGGGAGTGTGGCACAACCCAAAGGCTTCCCTTCGGGGGGAGAGAGCCTCTGGTGTGGCGCTGTCGGCTTGCGGGCCTGGTGTAGGGCGGGGGCAAGCACCCGCCCTATATTAAGGTTTGCTTTCTGCATTTCGTCACCTGCCTATTCTTGCCCTGCATATTGACATTTCCGCAAAACCTTCTAAAATAGATATTGTGTCGATTTATTATCTCTGCCTGCGGGCTGTAAATGAATTGGATTGGAGCGATTCAGAATGACATATGAACTCAAGGTGGCCGGGCTGACCCGGCAGCTGAAGCTGAGCAGCATCAGCGATGACCTGATGATCGCGGGCTTTGTGGTGTTCGGCGACGTGGAGCTCACCGTGGCCTGCGCCCGGGAACTCCTCAAGGTGATGCCCGAATACGACTATATCATTGCCCCGGAGGCCAAGGCCATTCCGCTGATCCACGAGGTGGCCCGCCAGAACGGCCGCAACGAGTATCTGCTGGCCCGCAAGGCCGCCAAGGCCTACATGGACGGCGTGTTCTCCGTGAAGTATGAGTCCATCACCACCAAGGGCACCCAGGAGCTGTTCATGGATGCCGGCGACGCCCGGAAGATGCAGGGCAAGCGGGTGGTCATTCTGGACGACGTGATCTCCACCGGCGAGAGTCTGGCCGCCATGGAGAAGCTGGTCGAGGAGGCCGGCGGCAATATCGTCGGCCGCATGGCCGTGCTGGCCGAGGGCGACGCCGCCAAGCGGGACGACATCATCTTCCTGGAGAAGCTGCCCCTGTTCAACAGCAAGGGCGAGCCGCTGGACTGAGATACATATAATAATAATGTTAGACAGGCGTCCATCCGTCAGGGTGGACGCCTTTGTCCGTCAAAAAGGAAAATTTGCCTTGACGAATGCGGAGAAAGAGATTATTCTATAATTAAGAATAATTCTTAATTATAGAAAGGGGTATTTTTATGGATCGCAAGGCGCTGTATGATCTGAGCTATGGTGTGTTTCTGCTCTCGGCCAAGGCCGGGGACCGGGTGAACGGCTGCATCACCAACACCTGCATTCAGGTGGCGAGCAGCCCGGTGCGGGTGGCGTTTTCCGTGCTGAACGGGAACCTCACCTGTGAAGTGCTGAAGGAGGGCGGCGTGTTCTGCCTGACGGTGCTGGACCAGTCCGTCACGCCGGAGACCATCCGGCATTTTGGCGCCCAGTCCGGCCGGGATGTGGATAAGTTCG
>ERZ506753.1517-NODE-1517-length-13962-cov-5.147983_pt1 | contig 13962 bp, 15 predicted proteins | sample MGYA00513044_ERZ506753 | MGnify/ENA metagenome assembly ERZ506753 | reverse complement strand
CCCGTGACCCCATGCGTGACAGGCATGTATTCTAACCAACTGAACTAACGCACCAGTATTTCATTTTAATCAGCTATCTCTCTCGATTGCGGGTGCAAAGGTAGCTGTTTTTACGTAATGTGCAATAGTTTTAAAAAGTTTTTTTGTGAATATATTAGCAGTTTTTTTCTTAGTGCTTCATTATGAGATGTTTCTATATAGGATAAAAAAAGAATTTTTGATCTGTTCCTTTGCCGATTTCTGTCGGATGGTCTTCTTTTTTGTCGTTTTTTTATGTTTGAACAGAAAAGTCTTATTTTGACTGTGCTGGTATTGTTTTTTGTTTATTACATCCGGATTTAAGGCTCTGTTCTTTCTATCTGTTATATTTCTTGCTTTTAAAGTAAACTTTTTGCTCAAATTATTCGGTGTTTTGCAATAATTAGTTATTTTTGCAAGCTAAAATCGTAGACGGTGAAATGATACCGTATGAATGTAGTTAAATAGTAAATACAATGATGACAACTGCCAAACTGTTATTGCACTGTCCTGACAAACCGGGAATCCTGGCGGAAGTGACAGACTTTATCACGGTAAACAAAGGGAATATTATCTATCTGGATCAGTACGTAGACCATGTGGAGAATATCTTTTTTATGCGTATAGAATGGGAATTGAAAGACTTTTTAGTTCCGAAGGAGAAAATAGAAGATTATTTTGAAACGCTTTATGGGCAGAAGTACGATATGATCTTCCGTCTCTATTTTTCAGATGTAAAACCGCGCATGGCCATTTTTGTATCCAAGATGTCACACTGCCTTTTTGATATGCTGGCACGGTATACGGCGGGCGAGTGGAATGTGGAGATTCCTTTGATCATCAGCAATCATCCCGATTTGCAACACGTAGCCGAGCGTTTTGGCATTCCGTTTCACCTCTTTCCCATTACCAAAGAAACAAAGGAAGAACAGGAACGCAAGGAAATGGAGTTGCTGGCGCAGAATAATATCACCTTTATCGTGCTGGCCCGTTATATGCAGGTGATTTCCGAACAGATGATCAGTGCGTACCCTAATAAGATTATTAATATTCATCACTCGTTCCTACCGGCTTTTGTGGGTGCCCGGCCTTATCATGCCGCTTTTGAAAGAGGGGTGAAAATTATCGGTGCTACCAGCCATTATGTGACAACCGAACTGGATGCCGGACCTATTATCGAACAAGATGTGGTTCGCATTACGCATAAAGATTCCATTGAAGACCTTGTGAATAAAGGAAAAGATTTGGAGAAGATCGTCCTTTCGCGTGCCGTACAGAAGCATATCGAGCGTAAGGTATTGGCTTATAAGAATAAAACCGTAATATTTAATTAGTTGGCAGTGAATGATTGTCAGTGCCGATTACCGGACCGTTGCCACGGCAAGGTAATTTTCACTTTCAACTTTCAACTTTCAACTTTCAACTAAAATAAGGATGAACGTTGCTGTAATAAAATACAATGCCGGAAATATCCGTTCAGTGGATTATGCCTTGAAACGTCTTGGGGTAGAAGCGGTGATTACTGCTGACAAGGAGGTGTTGCAGGCTGCCGATAAGGTGATTTTTCCCGGAGTGGGAGAAGCGGAGACGACGATGAAACATCTTCGGGCCAGCAGAATGGATGAACTGATAAAAAATCTGCGGCAGCCGGTATTGGGAATTTGTCTGGGGATGCAGTTGATGTGCAGTCGTTCCGAAGAGGGAGAGGTCGATTGTCTGGGCATTTTTGATGTTCCGGTGAAGCGTTTTGTTCCTCAGAAGCATGAAGATAAAGTGCCTCATATGGGATGGAACACGATCGGACATCTGAAAAGTGACTTGTTCGAGGGCTTTACGCAGGATGAGTTTGTGTATTTCGTGCATAGCTTTTATGTGCCCGTTTGCGAATTTACAGCGGCGGAAACGGACTATATACACCCTTTCAGTGCAGCGTTGCATAAAGATAATTTTTATGCCACGCAGTTTCATCCTGAAAAGAGCGGTGCGGCAGGAGAGAGGATTTTAAGAAACTTTCTTGATAAGAAATAAATTATAGACAGATACAGATGATTGAAATTATTCCGGCTATTGACATTATCGACGGGAAATGCGTTCGCCTTTCCCAAGGAGATTATGACAGTAAGAAGGTGTACAACGAGAATCCGGTGGAAGTGGCCAAAGAATTCGAGGCTAACGGAATACGCCGCTTGCATGTAGTGGATCTTGACGGAGCGGCTTCCAACCACGTGGTGAACTATCGTACGCTGGAACAGATTGCTACCCGCACGTCGCTGGTTATAGACTTCGGTGGTGGAGTGAAGAGCGATGAGGATCTGATTATAGCTTTTGAGAGCGGTGCGCAGATGGTGACGGGGGGAAGTATTGCAGTGAAGAATCCGGAGTTGTTCAGCCATTGGCTCGACACGTACGGGTGTGAGAAGATTATTCTCGGAGCTGATGTGAAAGATCATAAGATAGCCGTCAACGGTTGGAAAGACGAAAGCGCCTGCGAACTTTTTCCTTTTTTGAAAGAGTATATCCATAAGGGGATAGAAAAGGTGATCTGTACGGATATCAGTTGTGACGGCATGCTTGCAGGGCCTTCCATCGAGCTGTACAAGGAGATACTTGCTGAGTATCCTGCTCTTTATCTGATAGCGAGCGGTGGAGTAAGCAATATCGGTGACATAGAAGCGCTTCATGAAGCCGGAGTGCCTGCCGTTATTTTTGGCAAGGCGCTTTATGAGGGTCATATCACGCTGAAAGACCTTCGTCGTTTTATAGATTGATTTGAGTTGTGAAATAGTAATGGGTACCTATGTGTTGGCGATCGGAGGTATTGTGTGGATGCAGATAAATTGTTTGTATGGACGCAGGTAAATGATCATCATCTTAGGGAATAAATTGTAGATAATATTGTGTTAGCAAAAAGAATTATACCTTGTCTGGATATCAAAGACGGACAAACCGTAAAGGGAACTAACTTTGTCAATCTCCGCCAGGCCGGTGATCCGGTCGAGTTGGGGCGTGCTTATAGCGAGCAGGGAGCAGATGAACTGACTTTTCTTGATATCACAGCCAGTCACGAAGGGCGTAAGACTTTTGCTGAACTGGTAAAGCGGATTGCAGCCAATATCAATATTCCTTTTACGGTAGGTGGAGGAATCAACGAATTGGGTGATGTAGACCGTTTGTTGAACGCCGGAGCGGATAAGATATCCATTAATTCGTCTGCTATCCGTAATCCGCAGTTGATTGACGACATTGCGAAGCATTTCGGGTCACAGGTTTGTGTGCTTGCCGTAGATGCAAAGATGACTGAGAATGGCTGGAAATGTTATCTTAATGGCGGACGTGTCGAAACGGACAGGGAACTGCTGACATGGACGAAGGAAGCTCAGGAACGCGGTGCCGGTGAAATTCTTTTTACCAGCATGAATCATGACGGTGTGAAAACCGGATATGCCAATGAAGCTCTTGCTGCGCTGGCTGATCAACTCTCCATTCCGGTCATCGCTTCGGGTGGAGCGGGAAATATGGAGCATTTTCGGGATGCTTTCACATTAGGGAAAGCAGATGCCGCATTGGCTGCCAGCGTTTTTCATTTCGGAGAAATAAAGATTCCCGATTTAAAATCGTATCTTTGCGGGCAAGGAATATGGGTGAGATGAAGGATTGATTAAAGGGAGAAGGGAGAATTGAGAGGGGAGAAGTGCTATGCAGTTTATTTGAATGACGGGGCTTCCTATTGCAATGATGAGTTTCATCCTATTGAAACAATGAGTTTCGTCTTATTGGAACGATGAGTTTCATCTTGTTGAAACAATGGGTTTCATCTTATTGGAACTATGGGTTTCAATAGTTGGGATCAAATGGAAAAGAAGATGATACGGAGAGAGGATACGAAAGGAGAAGGGAAAATCGAGAAGGGAGAAGGAGGAGATTCCTGAAGCCGGGGCGTTGCTGATGATGAGGTGGCGCAGTTGAAATAGTTAATAGTAAAATCGTAAAATAGTAAATATCATTATGTTGGATTTTGATAAGATGAACGGGCTTATTCCCGCTATTATACAAGACAATGACACCCGTAAGGTGTTGATGCTCGGTTTCATGAATAAGGAAGCCTATGAGAAGACAGTGGAAACCGGAAAGGTGACTTTCTTCAGCCGTACTAAGAACCGCCTTTGGACAAAAGGGGAGGAGAGCGGTAACTTCTTGAACGTAGTTTCTATCAAGGCGGATTGTGATAATGATACGCTATTGATTCAGGTGAATCCTGTAGGGCCTGTTTGTCATACGGGTACGGATACTTGCTGGGGTGAAAAGAATGAAGAGCCGGTCATGTTCTTAAAACTGTTGCAGGATTTCATTGACAAGCGTCACGAAGAGATGCCGGAAAAATCATATACTACCAGTCTTTTCGAATCGGGCATCAATAAGATTGCCCAGAAAGTAGGCGAAGAAGCGGTAGAGACAGTGATCGAAGCTACGAATGGAACCAACGAACGGTTGATTTATGAAGGGTCTGATCTGATCTATCACCTCATTGTTCTGTTGACTTCCAAAGGTTATCGCATCGAGGACCTTGCACGCGAATTGCAGGTAAGACATAGCGGCTCATGGACGAAACATTAATTACATATAATAATGTAGAGATACACCAGCAGGAACTCTGTGTGTTGAGTGACGTCACGTTGCAGTTGCACAAAGGGGAGTTTGTCTATCTGGTGGGAAAGGTAGGTTCGGGTAAGACGAGCTTATTGAAAACATTTTATGGTGAACTCGATATTGCCGACGGTGAAGCGGAGGTTTTGGGATATAATATGCGGACTATCAAGCGTAAATATATTCCGCAGTTGAGGCGTAAGCTCGGTATCGTGTTTCAGGATTTCCAGTTGCTGACGGATCGTACCGTCTACAATAATCTTGAATTCGTGCTTAAAGCTACCGGCTGGAAGAACAAGATGGAGATAAAAGAACGCATCGAAGAGGTGTTGCAGCTGGTCGGCATGAGCAACAAAGGGTATAAGTTGCCTAATGAGCTCTCCGGCGGCGAACAGCAGCGTATCGTGATAGCGCGTGCCGTGCTCAACTCGCCGGCTATCATTCTGGCGGACGAGCCTACGGGAAATCTTGATGTGGAAACGGGAAAGGCTATCGTAGAGCTGTTGCATAATATTTGTGAATCGGGCTCATCGGTGGTGATGACTACCCACAATCTGCAATTGCTGAAAGAATATCCCGGCCGCGTGTACCGGTGTGCGGAGCATTGCATTAAAGATGTGACCGGTGAATTTGCAGGAAATAATAATTAATTATACATACTAATTTTAATACAGTAACGAAAATGAAAGTTTTAAAGTTTGGAGGAACTTCCGTAGGTTCTGCACAGCGGATGAAGGAAGTAGCCAAATTGATTACCGATGGTGAAAAAAAGATTGTTGTTCTCTCGGCTATGTCGGGTACGACAAACACATTGGTGGAGATTTCCGACTATCTGTACAAGAAGAATCCGGAAGGTGCCAACGAGATTATCAATAAGCTGGAAACTAAATATAAACAGCATATTGACGAACTTTTTGCTACGCCGGAATATAAACAGAAAGGATTGGAAATTATCAAATCTCATTTCGACTACATCCGTTCGTATACGAAGGACCTATTCACTTTGTTCGAAGAGAAGGTAGTGCTGGCACAAGGCGAGCTGATTTCTACCGCCATGGTGAACTTCTATTTGCAGGAGTGTGGCGTGAAGTCCGTATTGCTTCCGGCTTTAGAATTCATGCGTACTGATAAAAACGCAGAACCCGACCCTATCTATATAAAAGAGAAATTGTTGGCGCAACTGGAACTTTATCCGGATGCGGATATCTACATTACGCAAGGTTTCATCTGCCGTAATGCTTACGGTGAGATCGACAATCTGCAGCGTGGTGGCAGTGATTACACCGCTTCACTGATCGGTGCCGCCATCAATGCTTCCGAAATTCAGATATGGACGGATATCGACGGTATGCACAACAATGATCCGCGCATCGTAGACAAGACGGCACCGGTGCGTCAGTTGCACTTCGAAGAAGCTGCCGAGTTGGCGTATTTTGGTGCAAAGATCCTTCATCCTACCTGTATTCAGCCTGCCAAGTATGCCAATATACCTGTTCGCCTGCTCAATACGATGGACCCTGAAGCACCGGGTACACTGATTTCCAATGATACGGAGAAAGGGAAGATCAAGGCGGTAGCTGCCAAAGACAATATCACCGCTATCAAGATAAAATCCAGCCGTATGTTGCTCGCTCACGGTTTCTTGCGCAAGGTGTTCGAGATTTTCGAGAGCTATCAGACTTCCATCGATATGATTTGCACATCGGAAGTGGGAGTGTCCGTGACGGTTGATAATACCAAGCATCTGAATGAAATTCTGGATGATTTGAAGAAATACGGTACGGTGACTGTCGATAAAGAAATGTGTATCATCTGTGTGGTAGGTGATCTTGAATGGGAGAATGTCGGTTTTGAAGCGAAAGCGCTCGATGCGATGCGAGACATTCCGGTGCGTATGATCTCGTTCGGTGGCAGCAACTACAACATCTCTTTCCTCATTCGTGAGTGCGATAAGAAAGTAGCGTTGCAGTCGCTGAGTGATATGCTGTTCAACGGAAAATAATATAATCACATTTCACTACGGAAAGTACACAGGGGACACGGAGTTTTAAATTGTTCGGTAATCAAAATAAAAACTCTGTGCCCTCTGTCTTTTCTGTGGACGAAGCTAAACAAAGAGTTTTTTTATGAAAGGAATATTCCCTATTGATAAGTTTCGTGAGTTGCGTACTCCTTTTTATTACTATGATACGAAAGTTTTGCGCGATACGCTGGATGCCGTCAATAAAGAAGTTGCCCGTTACGAACGTTTTGACGTGCATTATGCTGTAAAGGCGAATGCCAATTCGAAGGTACTTACCATAATCCGTGAGAGTGGCATGGGAGCCGATTGTGTGAGTGGCGGTGAAATTCGTGCGGCGGTGAAAGCCGGTTTCCCGGCACAGAAGATTGTTTTTGCCGGTGTAGGCAAAGCGGATTGGGAGATTGAACTCGGTCTGGATTACAACATTTTCTGTTTCAATGTAGAGTCTATCCCCGAACTGGAGGTCATCAACGAACTGGCTGCCGCGAAAGGCAAAGTGGCCAATGTCGCTTTCCGTATCAATCCGAATGTGGGGGCGCATACCCATGCGAATATTACTACCGGACTGGCAGAGAATAAGTTTGGCATCAGCATGGAAGATATGGATAAGGTGATCGATGTGGCGCAGGAGATGAAGAATGTCAATTTCATCGGCCTGCATTTCCATATCGGTTCGCAGATATTGGATATGGGAGACTTCATAGCCCTTTGTAATCGTGTGAACGAGTTGCAGGACAGGCTTGAGGCGCGTCAGATATTTGTGAAACATATCAATGTAGGTGGTGGACTGGGCATTGATTATGATCACCCCAACCGTCAGTCGATTCCGGATTTCAAGAGTTATTTCTCTACGTATGCCGGACAGTTGAAGTTGCGGCCTCACCAGACTTTGCACTTTGAATTGGGACGCGCTGTGGTGGGGCAGTGTGGCACGCTTATCTCTAAAGTGCTGTATGTGAAGCAAGGGGTAAACAAGAAATTTGCCATACTCGATGCCGGGATGACGGATTTGATCCGTCCGGCTCTTTATCAGGCACATCATAAGATGGAGAACCTCACTTCGGACGAGACGATGCAAACGTACGATGTGGTAGGCCCGATCTGTGAATCGTCCGATGTTTTCGGCAAGGCGATAGACTTGAACAAGGTGAAACGCGGGGATTTGATTGCCCTACGTTCCGCCGGTGCTTATGGCGAAATTATGGCGTCCGGTTATAATTGTCGTGAGTTGCCTAAAGGATATCTCTCGGACGAGTTTGTATAATAAATTAAAAAAAAGAGATTCGGTTGAACAAATTAAACAGTATTCTTGTTATTTTTGTAATCATTTCAATCAAATAAATACAAACGATTATGATTTCAGAAAAATTACAAAATGCAATTAATGAGCAGATAACTGCCGAGATGTGGTCTGCTAACCTGTACTTGTCTATGTCTTTCTACTTTGAAAAAGAAGGATTTAGCGGATTTGCCAATTGGATGAAAAAGCAATCTCAGGAAGAGTTGGAACATGCTTATGTCATGGCCGATTATATTATCAAGCGTGGCGGTGTAGCTAAAGTTGATAAAATAGACGTAGTTCCTTCAGGATGGGGCACTCCGTTGGAAGTGTTCGAGCACGTTTACAAGCACGAATGCCATGTTTCTAAAATGATTGACGAACTGGTATCTGTTGCTTCTGCCGAAAGAGACAATGCTACTCAGGATTTCCTTTGGGGATTTGTTCGCGAACAAGTGGAAGAAGAAGCAACTGCACAAGGCATTGTTGATAAGATCAAGAAAGCCGGTGATGCAGGAATATTCTTTATCGATTCTCAACTGGGACAGCGCAAATAAGTTTCTGTTGAAGATATACCGTACAGATAATACGAAAGGGAGTGTTCACACACTCCCTTTTCTTATTTCTTTTTAGGCGTTCCCCGTTCCATCGTGCTCAGGTAGATTTCCAGTGAGCGGGTCGATATCTGTATCTCTCTTAATGATACTCCCAATGAAGCAATCAGCAGGAGCAATGCCAGTCCGAAGATGTATGCCGAAAGTAGTTGTAGCCCGATATAAATCAGGAACATACTGATCACACAGAAAAATAGGCTGGCAATGCCCAATCCTTGCATCGTACGGGTGAGGTTGAGCCGTTTACGCAGATTCTCTATTTGGGCTACGGTGATATCCGTCGGATTTTCCATATAGCGGTCGCGCAATTGGCGAACCAACTGGGCATACGATAAGAAACGATTCGTGTATGCCAGCAGAATCAGAGAAACTGCTGAAAACAAGAGGGCGGGGGTGGTGAGGGTAAGTTCTTCCATTATTTCAATATGCCAAGTTCTTTGCCCACCTTGATGAACGCATCGATACATTTATCCAAATGAACCTTGTCGTGTCCGGCAGAAATCTGGACGCGGATGCGTGCTTGTTCTTTCGGCACAACCGGATAATAGAATCCCGTTACATAGATACCTTCCTCGAGCATACGGGCTGCATAGTCTTGAGATAATTTGGCATCATACAGCATGACGGCGCAGATGGCACTTTGGGTCGGTTTGATGTCGAATCCGGCAGCCATCATCTTGTCGCGGAAATAGCTGACATTCTCTACTAACTTGTCATGGAGCGCGTTGCTCTCTTTCAACATCTTGAATACTTCGAGACTGGCACCGATAATGCCCGGAGCCAAGGAGTTTGAGAACAGGTAAGGACGGCTGCGCTGGCGCAACAGGTCGATAATCTCTTTACGTCCGGTGGTGAATCCTCCCAATGCACCGCCAAAAGCTTTACCCAATGTGCCGGTATAGATATCTACACGTCCGTAAGTATGATACAGCTCGCTTACGCCGTGTCCCGTAGCACCTACCACTCCGGCAGAGTGAGACTCGTCTACCATAACCAGGGCGTCGTATTTCTCGGCAAGATCGCAAATTTTATCCATCGGAGCCACGTTGCCGTCCATCGAAAAGACACCGTCCGTAACGATGATACGGAAACGTTGTGCCTGAGCTTCTTGCAGGCATTTTTCCAATTCAGCCATATCGGCATTGGCGTAGCGGTAGCGTTTTGCTTTGCAAAGACGCACACCGTCGATGATGGAAGCATGGTTCAATGAATCGGAGATGATGGCATCTTCCTCGGTAAAGAGCGGTTCGAACACACCACCGTTGGCATCGAAACAGGCTGCATATAAAATGGTGTCTTCTGTCTGAAAATAATCGGAAATAGCTGCTTCCAGTTCTTTGTGGATATCTTGCGTTCCGCAGATGAACCGGACGGAAGACATGCCGTACCCGCGACGGTCCATCATTTTCTTTGCCCCTTCTATCAGGCGGGGGTGATTCGAGAGTCCCAAATAGTTGTTGGCACAGAAGTTCAACACTTCTTTTCCTTTTACAGTGATGGCTGCTTGTTGTGCACTTTCAATCAGTCGTTCTTCTTTATAGAGGCCGGCTTCCTTAATTTCAGCAAGCGTATTGCTGAGGTGTTCTTTCATTTTACCGTACATAGCGTTTGGAATTTTAGTTTCTATGCAAAGGACATTATTTTTCTTCAAATAACAATGACTATTTGCTATAAAAATGGAAAAAAAGTACTTACTTTGCGCACCATTTAGCTTAATATACTCTATAAGTTGGAAGAATGAAAAATATTTTGGTAATTGGAGCTACCGGACAGATCGGTTCGGAACTCACGATGGAATTGCGTAATCGCTATGGAAATGAGAATGTTGTAGCCGGATATATACCGGGCGCGGAGCCTAAGGGAGAATTAAAGGAATCGGGACCTTCGGCTGTGGTTGATGTAACCGATGCCGGGATGATCGAGTCTGTAGTGAAGGAATATAATATTGACACTATCTATAATTTGGCCGCCTTGCTGTCTGTGGTAGCCGAATCAAAACCTAAATTGGCTTGGAAGATCGGTATCGACGGTCTTTGGAATGTGCTCGAAACGGCACGCATCCACGGTTGCGCTGTTTTTACTCCGAGTTCCATCGGCTCGTTCGGGGCGGATACCCCTCATACGAAGACTCCGCAAGATACTATCCAGCGTCCGCGTACCATGTATGGCATTTCCAAAGTGACTACGGAGTTGCTGAGCGACTATTATCATAATAAATACGGTGTCGATACACGTGCCGTCCGTTTTCCCGGAATTATATCCAATGTGACCCCTCCGGGCGGTGGTACGACGGATTATGCTGTCGATATATACTATTCTGCCGTAAAAGGGGAAACTTTTGTATGCCCCATTGCCAAAGGCACGCTGATGGATATGATGTATATGCCGGATGCCTTGAATGCCGCCATTTCGCTGATGGAAGCCGATCCGGAAAAGCTGGTTCACCGGAATGCTTTCAATATCGCTTCCATGAGTTTCGATCCGGAGGCTATTTATGAAGCCATCCGTAAGCATGTGCCCGATTTTAAGATGATTTACCAGGTAGATCCTTTGAAACAGCGCATTGCCGACAGTTGGCCTGATAGCCTGGACGATACTTGCGCTCGTGAAGAGTGGGGCTGGAAGCCGGCTTATGATTTGGAAAGTATGACGGTAGATATGCTTGAGAAATTAAGAGCTAAACTGAAATAATGAAAAAACTTATTGCGGGAGTCATGGCTCTCGCTCTTCTTGCTTCCTGCGGGAATAAGAAGACGGGGATTGACCCTTTTGCATCCCTTACCAATGAGGTGGATTCGGCTCTTCATCGGGCTGATACGCTCCACCGTCCGAAGGCACCGGAAGAACCGAAACCGACAGAGGCGGACGAGTCGTTCGATGACTTCATTTATAACTTTGCTTCTGATGACGAGTTGCAACGGCAACGCGTTAAGTTTCCGTTGTCCTACTACAACGGTGACGAGCCTTCAAAAATAGATAAAAAGTATTGGAAGCACGATGACCTGTTTACGAAACAGAATTATTATACTCTTCTTTTCGATCGTGAGGAAGATATGGATTTAGTAGGAGACACCACGCTGACATCCGTGCAAGTGGAGTGGATTTTTATCCGGACTCATAAGATGAAGAAATATTACTTTGAACGGATAAAGGGAGCGTGGATACTGGAAGCGATCGATCTGCGCCCGCTTGAAAAAGGGGATAATGAAGATTTTGTAGAGTTTTTCGGGCGTTTTGCCACCGATAGCTTGTTTCAGAGCCGCCGTATCAAGCAGCCATTGGCTTTTGTCACGACCGATCCGGATGACGACTTTTCGGTACTGGAAACAACCCTCGACCTGAATCAATGGTTTGCCTTCAAACCGGAACTGCCCACCGACCGTTTGTCGAACATTAATTACGGACAAAAAAGCATTGATGATTCTAATGTCAAAATCGTTGCCTTGAAGGGAATAGGGAACGGGCTTTCTAATATTCTCTATTTTAAGAGGAAAGAGAGGAGCGGGGATTGGGAGCTGTATAAGTTTGAGGATGTTAGCATCTGAGTGTACTTTTCTTTCGTCTTGATACGAAAGAAAAGATACCAAAAGAAAGGATCAAGGCTGTATTTTTTCTCCTACTCTCTTCCTTCGTTCCGCTAAAGGGGCTCGAACTCGCTTCGCTCAGACAATCGCCCCTTCTTGACGCTCCACTACGGGCGTTCGCTTGACGGAGAAAAAATAAGGCCGGACGGAAATCTCCCGACACTACGGTAGTGGAGGGAGTTTTTTGTGATGGAAGGATTGCTTTCAGTGCTGAAGAGATTGCTTTCGGTGATGAAGGGATTGCTTTCGGTGATGAAGAGATTGCTTTCAGTGCTGAAGAGATTGCTTTCGGTGCTGAAGAGATTGCTTTCGGTGCTGAAGAGATTGCTTTCGGTGCTGAAGAGATTGCTTTCAGTGCTGAAGGGATTCTTTCGGTAATGGAAGGATTGCTTTCAGTGCTGAAGAGATTGCTTTCGGTGATGGAAAGATTATTTTCGGTACTGAAGAGATTGCTTTCACGCCGCAAGGTTTCCCGGCCTCATTTCCTTCGCGTCAAACGGAACGTAGGTAAAAAGCGTAAGAAGGGGCGATTGTCTGAGCGAAGCGAGTTCGAGCCCCTTTAGCTTTTTACCGTAGTGCAGTAGCGAAGGAAATGCAGCCTTGATTTTTTCTTTGATTCTTTCTTTTGTATCAAGACAAAAGAAAGAATAGAATAATTTCATTAATTTTGTGCGCCTGTCCTCAGAACCCCTGCCGTCGGTCCGGCCTGTTTCTTTGTTACAGGATTAACCCTATAAAAGTTATGAAACAAGAAAATTATTCTCTTTTAGCTCATAATACATTTGGCATTGATGTGAAAGCCGCTTGTTTTTTGGAATATCATTCGGTGGACGAACTTCGCAGGATGGTTGCCGAAGGGCTTATATCCGAGCCTTACCTACATATTGGCGGCGGTAGTAACCTGTTGTTTACAAAAGATTATCCGGGCACGGTGCTCCATTCCTGTATTGGGGGGATAGAAATCATCGGTGAGACGGATGATGAAGTCCGGGTACGTGTAGGTGCGGGTGTGGAGTGGGATGACTTTGTGGCGGAATGTGTACGTCGCAGTTGGTATGGAGCCGAAAACCTCTCGCTTATTCCCGGAGAGGTGGGAGCAAGCGCGGTGCAGAATATCGGTGCTTATGGAGTGGAAGCGAAGGATTTGATAACTTCTGTTATCACGATGAACATCCGGGGAGAAGAGCGCGTTTACTCTGTGGATGAGTGCGGATATGCCTATCGTAAAAGCATTTTCAAATTTGCGGAGATGAAAGATGTTTTTGTAACGTATGTCTGTTTCCGGTTAAGTAAACGGGAACATTATACGTTGGATTACGGCACTATTCGTCAGGAGTTGACAAAGTATGATGAGATAACGTTAGAAACGGTGCGCCGCGTGATTATCGATATTCGGAAAAGTAAACTGCCTGATCCGAAAGTGCTGGGAAATGCCGGTAGTTTCTTTATGAACCCCATTGTAGACAGAGAATGTTTTGAAGCTCTGCAGAAGGAATATCCGCGCATGCCTTTCTATGAATTGGCTGACGGTCGGGTGAAAATTCCTGCCGGATGGATGATAGACCAGTGCGGCTGGAAAGGAAAGGCATTGGGGCCTGCTGCTGTACACGACAAGCAGGCGTTGGTGTTGGTGAATTGTGGCGGTGCCACAGGAAAAGATATTATTTCTCTTTCGGATGCCGTACGGGCTTCCGTACATGAAAAGTTCGGGGTGGATATTCATCCGGAAGTAAACTTTGTTTGACGTAAAACTAATAAATTAAAGCCTCTCCCCAATCCTCTCCGCAGGAGAGGTAGCAA
>ERZ506753.1507-NODE-1507-length-14053-cov-6.584584_pt1 | contig 14053 bp, 9 predicted proteins | sample MGYA00513044_ERZ506753 | MGnify/ENA metagenome assembly ERZ506753 | reverse complement strand
CTTCCATTTTGGTGACCATGCCGCCGGTACCCACGTTTGATCCGGTTCCGCCGACCTGCACTTTGGCGAGCGCGTCCTCCACGTTCGGCACGTAGCTGATGCGTCGCGATCCGGGTTCGCTTGGGGGTGCCGTGTAGAGCGCGTCCACGTCGGTGAGGAGCACCAAAGCGTCGGCGACTACGATGTTGGCGATCAATGCGGAGAGTCGGTCGTTGTCTCCGAAACGGATTTCGTTGGACGCGAGGGAATCGTTTTCGTTGATGATCGGCACCGCGCCGAGGTCGAGCAGCCGGTCGAGGGTGCGTCGCACGTTGCGGTATTGCTGTGGTGCGATGGTGTCGGACACGGTGATGAGGATTTGCCCGACGCGCAGTCCGTATTGTGAGAAAGCGTTCTCGTATTGGGCCATGAGCAGGCCTTGTCCGACGGCCGCGCACGCCTGCTGGTCAGCCACGTCGGTGGGGCGTGAGTCGAAGCCGAGGGAGCCGAATCCGGCTGCGATGGCGCCGGAGGAGACGAGCACCACGCGCCCGCCCATGAGTCGCACGCGTGCGAGGGCCGCCACGAGCGCGTTGAGTCGTTCCGGATCGAGGTGGCCACTTGGTTTGGTCAACGAGCTGGATCCCACTTTCACCACGATGGTTTGCGCTTCGGCGATGGCGCGGCGCACTTGGGCTTGCGATGGCGTGTTCATGGTTCCTCCAGGCGTTCGAATGGCCGAAAAGAAAACCCGCCGACATGCCAATCGGCACATCAGCGGGCGTTTTGCTGCTTCTATTGTTCCACGTTTTCGGAATCGGTGGTTTCACCGCGTCCGAAGAGGCTGGTTTCGTCATGGCGGTCGTCGTCCACGGAAGGATCGGCCCAGTGTCCGGCCTTGCGTTCGGCCATCATGGCTTCACGCACGGCTTGGCGCGCATCCATCATTTCGTGGTACTGGCGACGGCGTTCCGCGTTGGTGCGGCGCTGCGAACGGCCGTCCTGTTCCTGCAGTCGCAGGTCGACGCCTCGTGCGCCAAGCTGGGCGCCGTCGAGCATTTCCGCGCCCGCAGCAATGGTCGGATCCCAATCGAATTCCACGGCTCGCGCACCCTTGCCGATGCGTACTTCGTCGCCAGGCTTGGCTCCCTTGTTGCGCAGCTCGTCTTCGACACCGAGTTTGGCGAGGCGGTCGGCCAGGTAGCCGACTGCTTCGTCGTTGTCGAAGTTGGTTTGCATGACCCAACGTTCCGGCTTGGTGCCGAGCACTTCGTACCAGACGTCGCCGTTGCCGGCTTCCTTGCGTTCCACGGTGAAGTCAAGCGCAGTGCCGCCTTCGTCGTTGCGGCGACGGCGGTTGCGCGGCTCTTCGAGCGGCTTGATGACCACGCGCGCTTCTTCTTCGGCCTGTTCGCGTTCGGCGACTTCCTTGCGCATGTCGGCGACCATGGCCGCCAACGCCCAGTTGAGTTCCTTCAAACCTTCGTGGGATGCGGTGGAGATGACATACACATTGAGACCGAGTTTTTCGAATTCCGGTTTGACGAATTCGGCCAATTCCTTGGCTTCCGGCATATCGACCTTGTTGAGGATGATGATTCGGGGGCGTTCGGGGATTGGGATTGCGCCCAACGGCAGTTCCAGCTTGTCGGCATATTCGGCAAGCTCATGTTCGAGCGCCTTGTAGTCGCTCATCGGATCACGGTCAGGTTCCAGCGTGGCACAGTCGATGACGTGGGCGATGATTTCGGTGCGTTCGATGTGGCGCAGGAATTCAAGGCCGAGGCCCTTGCCTTGGGATGCGCCCGGAATCAGGCCCGGCACGTCGGCGATGGTGTACCGCATGTCTCCGGCCATAACCACGCCGAGGTTCGGCACGAGCGTGGTGAACGGATAGTCGGCGATTTTCGGCTTGGCGGAGCTCATGGCTGCGATCAGGCTGGATTTGCCTGCGGAGGGGAAGCCCACCAAGGCCACGTCGGCGATGGATTTGAGTTCGAGAATGACGTCACGTTCCTCGCCTGGTTCGCCAAGCAACGCGAATCCCGGAGCGCGACGGGTGCGGTTGGCCAATGCGGCGTTGCCAAGACCGCCGTTGCCGCCGGCCGCCACCACGAACTTGTCTCCGGCATGGCGAAGATCGGCGAGCTGCTCGCCCGGATGCTTAGGCTTGCCTTGCGGCCCTTTGGCTTCGAAAATCACGGTGCCCACAGGAACGGGCAGGATCAGATCGGCACCTTTCGAACCGTCTTTGGTGTCTCCCAAGCCCATGGTGCCGCTTCCAGCCTCGCGGTGGGGCATGAAACGGTAATCCAACAGGCTGTTGGCGTTCTGGTCGGCCATGAAGATCACGGAACCGCCATCACCGCCGTTGCCACCGTTCGGTCCCGCCAACGGCTTGTATTTTTCCCTACGGATGCCGGCGGAACCGTTGCCGCCGTCGCCGCCCTTCACATGGACGGTCACGCGATCGACGAAATCACTCATGTATCTACCTTAATCGTTTGTTCGAAACGGTCCGATTATTGTCCGTTTGATATGTCTTATGCAACTGTATGCAACGTTACGTAACGTTTGGGACGGGCTGAAGGAAACCAATCCTCAGCAATCATCAAAATAAAGAAAAGCCGCGTCCATAACGGGCGCGGCTTTATCTTGTAAGCGTTAATTGCGCGTATTTCAGGCGGCAATCACGTCGACGACCTTGCGGTCACGACGCACGCCGAACTTCACGCTGCCGTCCTTGAGGGCGAACAGGGTGTGGTCCTTGCCCATGCCGACGTTCTCACCCGGGTGGAACTTGGTGCCACGCTGACGAACGATGATGTTGCCGGCGACGACGGCTTCGCCGCCGAACTTCTTCACACCGAGGTATTGCGCGTTTGAATCGCGACCGTTGCGCGAGCTGGACGCGCCCTTCTTATGTGCCATGTCTGTTCCTTTCGGTCCTTGACTCTAACCCTGCGCCAATCAGGCGATAGCCGTGATCTTGACAGCGGTCAGCTGCTGGCGATGGCCCTTGCGACGAGCAACGCCGGTCTTGTTCTTATACTTCATGATGCTGATCTTCGGACCCTTGGCCTCATCGTTGACAACCTCAGCCTTGACGCTGACGTTGGCGAGATCCTTGGCACCGAGGACAACCTTGGAGCCGTCCACAACGAGAGCAACCGGGAATTCCACGGTTTCGCCCTTCTTAGCCTCGAGACGGTTGACGTAGATGACGTCACCGACCTCAACCTTTTCCTGATGGCCGCCGGCCTTCACAATCGCGTACATATCCGTTCCTTTATTAACTTGGAAAGCTTACTGCCCGGCACGTTCGAGCCTCGCGGCCAGACACCAGCAATCTAATTTACACATACCCGCGTACAACCGCAAGTCTGTTTCCGGCGTGTCAGGTTGACAGACCGGAATAATCATTTATTCTTCTATGCTTCCTCGCCCAGTTCCGCATTGTTGGCGGCCACGGCAGCCGCCGCGATCTGTGCGAGTTTGGCCTTCACGTCCGGCGAGGAGCCTTTCGGCACCTGCACGTCCGTGCCGTGACCATGCTTGTTGGTCTTGACGAACGGGTCGCCGCCCTTCAGGGCGTACGGATCGTCATAATCCGCGGACACGGTCGGCTCGTCGTGAAGAATGAATCCGCGGCCCTTGCAGGTCGGGCATTCCTCGGAAAAGGCTTCCACCAGCCCCTGTCCGATGCGCTTGCGCGTCATCTGCACCAGGCCAAGCGAAGTGACTTCGGCCACCTGATGCTTGGTGCGGTCGCGGGCCAGGCATTCCACCAGTCTGCGCAGCACCAGATCACGGTTGGCTGGCATGACCATGTCGACGAAGTCGATCATCACCATGCCGCCGATGTCACGCAGGCGCAGCTGACGTGCGATCTCTTCGGAAGCTTCGAGGTTGCAGCGGGTCACCGTCTCCTCAAGACTCTTGCCGCGGCCGATGAAACGGCCGGTATTCACGTCGATGGTGGTCATGGCTTCGGTGCGGTCGATCACGATCGAGCCGCCCGACGGCAGGTAGACCTGACGTTCCATGCCCTTGCGCAGCTGGGAGTCGATCTGCCACTTGTCGAACACGTCTTTGCCTTCATGTTCGGCCGGATCCCACTTTTCGAGCTTGTCCTTCAAGTCGGGAGCCATGGTGTCGAGGTATTCCTCGATACGGCCGTACACGCGGTCACCTTCAACGATCATCTTGGAGAAGTCGTCGTTGAAGATGTCTCGCACCACGCGGATCGCCACGTCCGGCTCGCCTTGCAGCAGCTTCGGACGCTTGCCGTGCAGGAATTCGTCTCGCTTGGAGGTGATGCGTTCCCACTGGCGCACCAGGCTTTCAAGATCCTTGGTGATCGCCTCTTCGGAGGCGCCTTCCGCTGCGGTACGAATGATCACGCCCATGTCTTTCGGCGCGACCTTCGACACGATGTTCTTCAGGCGGGAACGTTCACGCTCGCTGAGCTTGCGGCTCACGCCCGTCATGCCACCGGATGGCACGAGCACCAGGAAACGGCCCGCAAGGGTGACCTGCGAGGTCAGTCGCGCACCCTTATGTCCGATCGGATCCTTGGTGACCTGCACGAGCACCGGGTCCCCCGACTTGAACGCGAGTTCGATGCGACGAGGCTGGCCTTCCAACCGTGCGGAATCCCAGTTCACCTCACCCGCATAGAGCACGCCGTTACGCGCCTGACCAATGTCGACGAACGCGGCTTCCATGCTCGGCAGCACGTTCTGCACGCGGCCCAGATAGATGTTGCCCACAGTGGCGACTTCCTGAATGTCGGACACGTAATGTTCGACGAGCACATTGTCTTCGATCACGGAAATCTGCGTGTGGCGTTCGCGTTCGCGCACCACCATCAGGCGGTCGACATGCTCGCGGCGAGCCAGGAAGTCCTGCTCCATGAGCTGGCTTTGACGGCTGCGCTCACGGCGATTGTCACGGCGACGCTGCTTCTTGGCCTCAAGTCGGGTGGAACCTTCGACGTCGGTGATCTCGTCGATGTACTGCTGCTTGCGGGAACGACGCACGAGCGGCTCTTCCGTCTCATCCGTCTTCGCACCGCCACGACGGCGACGACGGCGACGGGTCACCGTGCCTTCATCCTCGTCATCGTCCTCACGGCGACGACGGGACTCGCCTTCATCGCTATCCCGCTGCTGTTCGTCGGCTTCCTCACGATTGCCGCGGCTGCGACGGCGACGACGGGTGCGCGTCGGCTGCTCGTCGTCATCATCGTCATGACGATTGCGGGTTTCGTCATCAATCGGCGCATACGTAATATCGTCGAGGATCAAATCCTCTTCGATCTGTTCGACTTCAGCTGCGGCACGACGCTCCTGCGCGTTCAAACGACGGGAACGACGCGACTTGCGAGATCCGCCTTCCTCGTCATTGTCCGCATCATCATTGCGATTATCCCGATTATCGCGTTCATTGCGATTGTCTTCGGAACGCTCTTCGTCGGCAACGTCGCGATTGCGGCGGCGACGGCGACGTGACGGACGATCCTCATCCTGCTCATCGTCATGGTCCTGCGCATTGCGATCATTACGCTCGCCGCGGCCATTACGGGAATCGTCGCGATCGTCGTCTGCCCTGTCTCGGGAATCCGCAACGGACGGCAAAACCGGCTCCTGGAAAAGCAGAGACATCATCGGACGCGGATTGTGGCGGACCTCATGGCCTTCCGGCAACATATCGACGGCATCCAAGGCACGCTCCACAGACGACTCCTCATCATGGGAATCATCGACGGAAGCGCGACGACGCGGCATCTCATCGTACTCATCCGCATCATCGGCGAAACGGCTGCGACGACGCGACGGACGATCCTCGTCCTGCTCATCCTCAACCTGCACCGAACGACGGCGACGAGAACGCGTCGGCCGTTCGTCGGCAATCTCACGAACATCATCATCGGACTGGACCGGACGACGACGGCGACGGGTCGGACGGGTCATACCCTCGGAATCAGCGGAATCACCGGTATCATGCGCAGGTTGCGCAACCGGCAACTTCGGCTCCTCGAACAGCGGAGCCGAAGCATGCTCCTCGACCTTCAACTCCAAGGACGCACCGGCAGCTCCCACGCCACGCACCACGCGACGACCGCCACGACGGCGACGCGGGGCAGGATCGGACTGGACCGACTCGAATTTCACAACATTCACGGCATGCTCAGGCGATGCCGAAGCTTCGACCTGATCGAAGCCCTCACTGGTATTAGGCACAATGGCTCCTCGACGACACGCTGCAATCGCGCCGCCCACGCTTAGGCCTCATACGGTTCTCACACCACGCTCTCACCGTGGCCGCGCATCATGGCGCCCGTAGGAAGCAACTTCCGTCAAAAGTCCTCATCATGCGACGGCGGACACCAGCGCTCGCGGACACACATGAACTTCACGCGAGGGGATCAACGCCATCGGATGCATTGGTGATTTGCAGAACCACCGTCTATAAGTATGACACAAAAAACAACGGAACGTGACATGACGGGAAATTTTCCGGATCCTGCAACTCACCGCCTGCTTTCCCCGCCCGCAAATCCCAGGCCCCGTCTACACAAGTCGTTGCTCCGTCTGCACAAGTCGAAAGAAATCACGATTCGCGAGAAATGCAGACACAGATTACGACTCGTGCAGACAGCCGATCCGACTTGTGCAGACAGAAGACGGAAAACAACAAACAGCCGATAGCAGGCAGAAACAGGAGGCAGAAAAAGGCAGCAGACAGCTACTTCAGCCAGTCTTCAAGCAAGTTGGCCATCAGCAGCAGATCCGATTCCGGCAGCTGCTCGTCATGCTTGTGCGCCAGCAACGGACTGCCCGCACCCAGATTCACCGCGGGAATGCCCAGCATCGAGAATCGCGCCACATCCGTCCAGCCAAGCTTGGCCAGAGGCTCACGCCCCGTGCGCTCGCGCACCAATTCCACCAGCGACTGCGCGAGCGGCGACGTCAACCCCGGACGTGCGGAAGGTGACTCGTCCTTCATTTCAATGCCGAAGCCTTCGAATACGCCACCTGTGGCAACATGCTCGCCATTGCCCAATTCCGCACCGGCATCCACGCCAATCATCAGCGCCTTCGCCTCAGCCAACGACTTGTCGGGGGCAAAACGGTAGTTGACATGCACGCGGCATTCATCAGGAATCACATTCGTGCCCTTGCCGCCCGAAATCAGCGTGGCATTCAGGCCTTCCTGATACGTCAGGCCATCCACTTCAATCGCACGATTTTCATAAGCGTTCAGCCGGCTCAGAATCTCAGCGGCCGCGTGGATGGCGTTCCTACCCATCCACGCACGCGCCGAATGCGCCGCAATGCCGTGCGTGATCACGTCGAAACGCATCGTGCCATTGCAGCCGCCTTCAATACCGCAATCGGTTGGCTCCCCGATAATCGCAAAATCGCCGGAAATCCAATCAGGATGCGCCTCGACCACCTTGCGTAGGCCGTTCTTTTCGGCGGCAACCTCTTCGTGGTCGTAGAACACGTATGTCAGATCGTATTTCGCATCCGTCAACGCGGCCGCCAAATACATCATCACCGCGTCGGAGCCCTTCATATCGGTGGCACCGCGCCCCCATATCACGCGCTCCCGCCCATGGCCGGCGGCAACATCCTCGCGAATCAGCGGATCGCCCGGTTCCAGCCAACGCGGCGGGAAATTGTCGATCACCGGCACCGTGTCGAGATGCCCGGCGAGGATCACGCGACGCTCACGCCCAAAATTCGTGGATGCGACCAGCGTATCGCCATGCCTGCGCACTGTCAGATGCTGCTGTTTATTCAAAAACGCTTCGACCGCGTCGGTCAACGGCCCTTCGTCGTCGCTCACGGAATAGGTTCCCATGATCTGTTCCATCAGCTCGTTCAGCTGCTCCTGCCTGGTGGCGGAAGCGGAAAATCCAATCTCAAGTTCGTTCATACCGCCCATTATCCAGCACCACCGGAACCGACATCGCCGTTCGACAACGCTTTTGAGACGGATCGGATGTTATCCATATGCATGGTGCAACACTGGATAGCGGCCAAACCAACGGCCGAGAGCGAAAGGAAGAGTGTCATGCCTGGTCTGTTAAGCGCATTGGAAGGCTTCTGCGTCATTGGCATCGTCATCGGCACCGGTTACGTGGCCGCGCGCATGCGCATAGGCGGACCTACCGCGCAGATGGTGCTCAACAGGTTCAGCTTTTTCGTATCGAGCCCGTGCCTGATGTTTGCCATCCTGTCCAAGGAGAGAATCTTCGAGATATTCCACTCCTCCATTGTTGTGGCGTTCTTCTCGGCCGTGCTGGTCGGATTGGTGTTTCTGATCCTCAATAGGCTGTTCTTCCATCTGAAGGCGGCGGATGCCACCATCGGCGCGTTGAATTCGCTGTATCTGAACTCCAACAACATCGGTCTGCCGATCGCCACGTACATTCTGGGCAATCCCGCTTTGGTCGCGCCGATTCTGGTCATGCAACAGGCGGTGTTCACACCGATCGGCCTGACCGTGCTCGATGTGACCACCAAAGGCAAGGTCTCCACGAGGGAGATTCTGAAGCAGCCGCTGCATCAGCCGCTGCTTATCGGTTCGCTGCTGGGCATCGCCGTATCCGCGATTTCCGCAAAAACCGGTCATTTCGTGGTGCCGGACTGTATTTACGATCCGATCGACATGATCGGCGATTCCGCAGTGCCAATGATTTTGATGGCATTCGGCATGTCGTTGCACGGCACGAAGCCGCTGCAGGACAAGTCGAATATTCCCGCGGTGTTCACGGTGGCGGTATTGAAGAACATCGTGATGCCAATTATCGCGTTCCTGCTGTCGTATTTCGTGATGGGCTTCCGCGGCGCCACATTGTACGCGTGCGTGGTGCTCGCCGCCCTGCCGACCGGGCAGAACGTCTACAACTACGCGGCGCGGTACAACGTGGGTCTCTCGTTCGCACGCGACGGCATTCTCTTCTCGACACTGACCTCACCGATCTTCATCGCAATCATCGCGGTGCTGCTCGGCTGACCTCGCCAGTCCTCGCCGCGGTATCCACGACCGCCGCGGCGAGACCATCAATCGTCCGTACGGTAGCCGGCATGACCGAGCCCGTGCGCCGCATGATTCGCGGCACACCCTCCGAGCACCATCAGCGCATAACACAAGCCGATTCCCGCGGCCAACGTAAGCAACGAAGCCGGATTGAGCAACAACGTTGCCAGAATCGGAAACAGCAACAACACCGAGCACCCTAATGAAACGGCCATCACCGTGTTGAGCGGGGTGATCACTTCCATCATGCGTGCCTTGTCGAGCGTCGCCTCATCCGTGCCTTCCAACGCAAGCATGCGGTACTCGTCGGCCTGGTCGTAGACGTTGCTCGTCTGCATCACGCCGGAACTGACGGCGGCGAGCACCGCGGCAAAGGCGAGCGTCAGGAAACCACCCATCGCTATATCGCGCATGTACAGCATAGATGGGTCGAACGGGTCGTGGTTGCCTCCGATTCCGGTGGCGAGCAATCCGCACACCGACGTCATCCCCGCGATGAACACAGCGAGCGCCACGCCGGACACGTTGCGCCAAGCACGCTTGGGATTGTCGAGGATACGGCGCATGGCAATCATAGTGGCCGCGTCCTTCGGGTGTTTCGCACGCGATCTGGCGCGCATCGCCACCACCCAGGTACCGACGACGTTCACCATGGCGAAGCCGAGGAAGAAGACGCCGAAGATGATGGCGTAGACCACCATCTGACCCAAGTGTGCGAATGCGGAGATGCTGTTGAGCAGCAGGTAGCCTACGGCCAACACGGCAAGGAAAATCAGTGCGCGCCATGCGGACGGCATGGGTTGTCCGGTACGTTGCGTCACGCCAAGCGGGGTGAAGGCCACGCGGCGTAGGGCGGCCAGCGCGGAGACCAAGGCAAGCAGCGTGACTCCGACGGTCACAGCCGCCAGGGCAGGCAGTCCCACCCACAACTGTTCGAAGGTGAAATGCTGGTTTTGGAAGTCGAGCAGCATGATCGCTGGTATCAGCGCGAAGTAGCCGGCCATGCCGACCAGCGCGCCAAGCAGAGCCTGGCCACCCGCATCGAGCGCGGTGAGTTTCGTGACCTGCGCGGTGGTGGCGCCCGCAAGTCGCAGTGCGGCGAGACGTGCGTCCCTGCGGGAGGCCGCGAGACGGGCCGCCGAGCCGGCGAGCGCCACGAACGGCACGATGAGTAGCAGACTGGCGAATGCGGCGAGCATCACATAGCCGTCGGAATAGGTGTTCATGACGGCTGTGGCCTGGTCGGCCGTCCAATGGCCGTCGCCGACCGTGGCGACGAGCTTGTCGGCGTGCGCCAGGGCTTTGGACCATGTTTCGTATGTACCGGGCGCGCACCTGTTGGAATCGATCATGCAACCGAACGTGTGGTCGGCGGAGGCCCGCCAGATGAAGCCATGCAGGCCTCCGAGCACGGTTAGGAAGACGGCGGTGGCGGATGCGAAGGCAACGATGGCCAGCGCAGAGGTGCGGCCGGATGTGCCGCGGGTGCCGGAGCGGTGGAACAATCGCCATAATCGGAACATGTTCATCGTGCGCCTCCGGCGGTAGGTTGGGATTGCTGCGGCGAGCTCAACCTGCCGTCACGCATGGTAACGGTGGCATCGCAGAATGCGGCCACGTTCGAATCGTGCGTCACCACGACCACGGCCGCGCCGGTCTGTCGTGCGGTCCGCATGAGAATGCTCATGATTTCGTGGCCGGTGGTCTGGTCGAGCGCGCCGGTCGGTTCATCGGCGAAGATGACTGCCGGCTGCGCGGCGAGCGCACGTGCGATGGCGATGCGCTGCATCTGGCCGCCGCTCATTTCGCCGGGACGTTGTTGCGCGAGCTGGCGCAATCCCAATCGTTCCAGCCATAGCACGGCCATGTCGGTGGCCTGCTGGTAGCTTGCGCCGCCCAGCATCATCGGCAACGCGATGTTTTCGATGGCCGGCAGTTCCGGCAGCAGTTGTCCGGATTGGAAGACGAAGCCGAAGGCGCTGCGGCGCAGTTTGGTGCGGTCAGCGTCGCTCAACCGCGCTAGGTTGGCACCGCGAAACATCACATTGCCGGCTGTCGGGGTGATGATGCCGGCGAGTGCGTGCAATAACGTCGATTTGCCGGAACCGGACGGTCCCATGACCGCGATGCTTTCGCCTGCCTGGATGCCGAAATCCACGTGATTGAGCGCCAGCATGTGTGTGGCGTTTGGTGTCGCCTGTTGGGTCGAATAATCCATGACCAGATCGGTCGCCTGAAGTATGTGTTCCATGTTTCCTACGGTACGGAAACGGATTGGTCCCGGCCATCAGACGGCGGGATGAACTTACAGGTTTCCTTCCGGCATGCATCATCCGCAAGGATTAGCGTAATCGCGGACTGCGGATGAGATGCCGTATGTCAGACGAGGTGCCAGGACAGGCGGTGCAGGTCGCTGGGCCCGAATTCAGCGATGGCGTCACGGTGTGCGGCCGAACCGTAACCCTTGTTGTGGGCCCATTCATATGGTTCATATTGGGGTTGCGCTCCCAGTTCGACCATGAGCCGATCCCGGGTGACTTTGGCGATGACCGCGGCGGCGGCCACGGCGGCGCAATACCGGTCGCCTTTCACTTTGGTGGTAACGTTCGCCGGCACCGGCACTTCGGGCGCGTCGAAGGTGTTCAGCGTCTTGGTGATGTAATCGTTCGGTCCGTCGAGGATCGCGCCGACCTTCACCGGTTTGCCGGAGAGCATGCCGTTGCCGTCAATGCCGAGCTTCGCCTCCGCCTGTGCCAACGCACGTAACGCGGCTACGCCGAGTGCATGGGAAATGCCCCACTCGTCAATCTCCTTGTTGCTGGCGGCGCCAACCGCCCAAGATGCGCACCAGGATTTGAGTTCGTCGAAGATGGCTTCGCGCTTGTGTTCGGTCAGCATTTTGGAGTCGGCCACGCCTTTCGGCACTTCCAGATGCGAAGATTCTTGCGAGCCTCCTTGCGAAGCTCCAGCCGGCCCGTCTAAGTCACGCGCCCAAATCGCAGCCGCACCAACCATTACCGGCCCTGCGAGAGATCCACGCCCCACTTCGTCAAAGCCGACGATCACATCGTAGCCTTGTTCGGCAATAGCACGTTCCAAATCCAATGTGGGAATTACGGAAACCGCCATCAGTCCGCCGAGCCTCCTTCCGGAACGTCGGCAAACACTTCATGGTGCGCATCGAGCCCGCCGATGCGGTTCAACGGCCAATATTTCGCGAGTCCGACACCCACTACGTCGGAAATAGGCACAAGTCCATGTGAGGAATCACCCTGATGATAGCGTGAATCGGCGGAATTGGCGCGATTGTCGCCCATAACGAACACGTGTCCTTCGGTCACGGTCACGTTGAACGCGAATGAGCTGGGATCCACGTCGGGGCGAATGTATGCGCTTTCGTCAATCGCCACACCATTGATGGTGATCGGCTTACCTGGCCCTTCGCATGCCACGGTGTCTCCTGGCAATCCGATGAGCCGTTTGATGAGGTAGTCACCGCCGAGTTTGCTACTGTCTTCCTGCCGCAGCCAGTGGTCGGGGTCCTTGAACACCACCACGTCGCCGCGTTTCAGATCGAAGACTTTCGGGGTGAGTTTCGAGGTGATCACGCGGTCACCTGGTTCGATGGTGTTCATCATGGATCCGGAGGGAATCACGTAGAATCCGAGCAGGAAAATGCGTATCAGCAGCACGATAATAATAGGAATTCCGCACCAGACCAAGGTGTCGCGCAAGCCAAAGCTGTCGCCGCTATTGTTTTCTTCTTTGGCATGCCTCATACATGATTCCTTTATCGTCCGGTTTGCACACTGACCCCTATCATAGCGGCCAAGAATAGAAAAAGGCCCTCCGGCCGTAAGGCTGAGGGCCAATTTCACGCTTTATTTGCGTTTGAAACTCACTTCTCGGAGTTGTCGCGGCGCTCAACGATACGAGCGGCCTTACCGCGCAGGTTGCGCAGGTAGTACAGCTTGGCGCGACGCACACGGCCCTTGCGGACCACCTTGATGGAGTCGATGACCGGGGAGTGCAGCGGGAAGCGACGCTCCACACCGGTGCCGAAGCTGATCTTACGAACAACGAAGGTCTCACGGACGCCGCCGCCCTGACGAGCGATCACAACGCCGGTGAAGGCCTGGATACGGGAGTTGTTGCCTTCCTGGATCTTCACGTTGACTTCAACGGTGTCACCCGGACGGAATGCCGGGATTTCCTCGGCCGGCTTCATGTGCTTGGCGTCAAATGCCTCAATAGCGTTAACCATTGTGTTTCCTCGAGTCGCCGCCGCATATCAGCGCACAGGTAAGGGCTTCACGATTTTTCAATTTCGTTCTGCCTCGTATGTTCTCCGCAGGTCTGCCTGCGAAGGATTGCCAATCCGCCGAAAATCACGGTAACTTGCGTTTGTGCAACATTCCGTTCAATCTTGCGATTGTTCTCGGCTGGACCCGAAGGGAATCAGGATTATGCGGCGTCCTGAATCCCGGCACAGCAATATTCAAAAATACCTCACCCGCCAGACCTTTTGAAGATGGCCAGGGGTAGCAAAAAGGGCTCTGCATCCCGTGCAGAGCCCTTTCGAAGGCTATTTAATCCTTAGAGAAATCAGAACTTGCGATTTGCGCGGTAGAACTGGATCAGGGACTGAGTGGAAGCGTCCTGAGCGGCCAGTGCTTCGTCATCCTGGGAGATGGCCGGGGTGATCTGCTTGGCGAGCTGCTTGCCCAGTTCGACGCCCCACTGATCGTAGGAGTCCAGACCCCACACGGTGCCCTCAACGAAGGTGATGTGCTCGTACAGGGCGATAAGCTCGCCGAGTGCGAACGGGGTCAGTGCCACGCCGAAGATGGAGGTGGTCGGGCGGTTGCCGGTGAACACGCGGGCCGGAACGATCTCTTCCGGAGTGCCCTCTGCACGCACTTCGTCAGCGGTCTTGCCGAAGGCGAGAGCCTTGGTCTGTGCGAAGTAGTTGCCGAGGAACAGCTCGTGCACGTCCTGGTCGCCGTCCTTGGTCGGGTTC
>ERZ506753.1500-NODE-1500-length-14104-cov-5.199587_pt1 | contig 14104 bp, 8 predicted proteins | sample MGYA00513044_ERZ506753 | MGnify/ENA metagenome assembly ERZ506753 | reverse complement strand
TTATAAATTTAAAGTTTTCAATTATGAACAAGAAGTTTCTAAGTGTAATCCTGTTTAGTGCCTTAATGGTTGGTACTGCAGGAACTTTCACGTCTTGTAAGGACTATGATGATGACATTGATCAGATCAACAATGAGTTGACTGGTATCAAGGCTTCAATCAGCGACTTGCAGGCAAAAGTGGGCGATGGTAAGTTTGTTACCAACGTTGTGAAAAATGGTGATGGTATTACAATCACTTGGAGTGATAATACTACTAGCACCATTGGAACCATTAAAGGTGATAAAGGGGATAAGGGTGATGCTGCTACAATCACCATCGATCCAGTTACTAAAAATTTCATCATCAACAACGAAGATACCGGTATTTGCTCTGAAGGTAAGAATGGAGTAAATGGCATCAATGCTAAAGCTCCTTCTATCAGTAAGGAAACCGGTAATTGGGTGACTTACGAATGGGATGCTGAAAAGAATGACTATGTCGGCACTGATACTGGCATTTCTGCCATGGGAGCAAGTACTTATGTCGTAGATAAGACCAGCTACTGGGAACTGCACGTTGCAACGAGTGAAAATGGTGAAGGCGAACCTGCTGTCATCAAATTACCCAAAGCCGCATCTATTACAAGCTTGAAAGCGGTTTCTATTGATGACGGTCAGATTAAAGCTGCTAATGTTACAATGAGCTATGGTAAGGCATTGGGTGCTGATGTGAAATTTAATAATGTAACATATAAGAAAGACGCTATTTTGCTTTCACAGACTAGTACATTAAGTGCCATTGTAAATCCTCAGGATGCCGATGCCACTAAATATGCTTATGTTTTGTCCGATTCAAAAGGTAATATGCCTTTCAAGGTGACTAATCCGGTAGCTAACATGACTGAAGATGCATTGACTCGTGCAGCTTCAGTGAACAAGGGTGTATTCGATATGACTGTAGAGTATCTTTCTACAGCAAATTGTGGTAAATCTGCAGGAACTTATGCTTTAACGACTGAAACTGCCGACGGTTTGGTCGCTTCCGCATATGATGTAAAAGTGACAGAAAAGGCTGTTAATACAATTGCTGTAACTAACCTGAAAGCTCTTTCTGTTGACATCAATAAGGAACTTGATTTAATCGGATGTTTCAAAAATGCTAATGTTGCTACTGTTAATGGTGTTGCTGTTGCCGATTTGACTCCTTATATCGTTGATTACTATTTTGAAATTGCCGATAAGACTGCTGCAGCAAATCTTGGTGCAACTATATCAGGAAATACGATTAAGGCTGAAAAGGCTGGTCTTCTTGATATTAAAGTAAATTATCTGTTAGTGAATGGAACTGTCGCAGAAGCTACAACTGCCAAGACTATTGCAGTAACCTTTAAATATGTTGCTCCTTCAACAACTTTAGGTGATGTAGAATGGACAGTAAATAAAACTAATGCTGATTTCTTCTTGCCATTGGGTGATATTCAAGCAGCTTTGGCTGGTTCAACTGACACTGACCTGCCTTCTGTTGTAAAGGTTGGAAGCATTACTTGGGCAGACGGCAAGGCTCTTACTGAAAAGACAATCACAGTAAACGGTGTGAAATATGGTAAGGATGGAACTGCATTCGATGAAAGCTGGATTACAACAATTGATGCAAGCACTCTTTATGTTAAAAACAGTGCAGGTCAATATGTTTCAGCGGCTGGCTCTAAGATTCAGACCCCGTTGTACATCAAGTTCAGTTTCGATTACACTAAAGCATTCCCAGCAGAAGAAAGCTATCAAATTGTATTGGGCTTGAAGAAGAAGGGAGCCACAGTAAACGCCTTTGAAATTCCTGTTAAGGTTACTATCAAGTCTCCGGCTGAGTCAGCTGTAACTCCGTTCAGCAGACTGTCTGCTTACTTCGTTGGTGACAACGCTGTAGCTTACGGTTCAGCAGATGGTACAGATGTTACTTATAACTTGTTCAAGCTGTACAAAGACATGGGTGCTGAAAAGACCAATGTAGCGTTTACTGAAACGCTTCACGAAATTGATGGACACACTTGTACACCATGGATTACAACAACCGGTGTTGCGGGTGATATCAGCGTTAAGGTATACGACAATGCTCAGAATGCAGACAACAGAGACAATGTTTACTCAACTCGTGAAATCCAGGCTGCTTACACTGTATTCGGCAACGTTCACATCGCTAAGATTGTAGATAAATTCAACTTGACAGTTAAGTCTGAAATCAAGGAAGGTGCCTTGGAAGCTACTGCAGCTGCAAATGCTTCTGGCAATGGTGTTAGTCCTATCAAGGTTAGCTTGAAGAACATCACTGCTAAGGATGTTTACGGAGAGGCTTATAACTTGACTCAGATGTATAAGAAATCAGGTGCTAATTATGTAGCGGATACAACTGAGCCTATGGATAGTAGAATCCAAAGCGTGAGAGTTGTTTTGGCTGATGACAATGCCAAAGAATATCTGGCTATTGAAGAAGACCATAGTGGAAGTCAGTTTGCTCCGACTGAGACTGATGCTTACTCTTACTTCTCAGTAGTGAAGAAGAGCGCAGAAACTGCATTGCAGAACGATGTTCCATGTAAGGTTTCTCTCGTTGTACTTGATAAGTGGGGTGCTACCACAACCACTACTGTAACAATTACTTTGAAGAAGTAAGATATATAGTACATAGATAGACTTGAGGGTATTCCGATAAAACGGAATGCCCTCTTTTTTTCTCCAGAAATTTATTTTCCATCACTTTGCTTCCACACTTCCACCCACCTCCTGCATCCCCCTATCCATCGGCATTTGAGCTGCTGTGGAAGCAACAAAAAAAGGTGGAAGCAAATTTTGCTTCCACCTACTCAAAACGCTATAGTTTTACCGTAACCTACTCGTCTCTACCATAATACCCCGTGCAAGGTACATAAATCGGTTGGTTGAGTTTTCCTGCATTCTCGAGTTTGCCTTCGCTGCGAAGCAGGCGAATATGAAGCTGTGCAGTAGAGCGCATCATTCCGCAGAGGCTCTGAAAATCACTGCGTGTAAGGAACTGATGCGTAGAGAAGTAGCTCGTCAGCCGCCTGTCAATCTCCTTGTCACTCAGCTTTTGGGAATGCTCATTCAGCCCCAGCGGTTTAGCTTTGATAGCGCCTATCTCATTCTTCAGCACCTGGTCGGCACGAAACTTGATGCCCTTCAGCTTAATCTTGGTGGTTTTACGTTTGGTCGCGGCAGTCACCGGCTCCGTGCTCGTCAGTACGGGATAAAAATAGCCGATACCGTCCAGATGTACCTGCCGCCCCTCGGCGAGGTCTTCCCCCATGACGTGCGACAAGGCATCCAGTACCGCCGAGACATCAGTCTCCGTCAACGAGCTGCGTTCCTGAATTCTGCGACGCAGTTCGTCGGTAGTGGTAGAGCCGTTCAAGCGGATGCGCGGATGAAGTATCTTTTCTTCCCGCTGTTTGTCTTTAGGTTCTGGGAGCTCATACCAATCGAATAAAATTGCCATAGTTCAATGTCTTTTAAGTTGTTGTACAATACGTTCGCGCCCTATGCGGAATAGGTGCGGGTTACGTACTTCATCCGTAAAAGCTTTGGGAAGAGAAACGCCTAACGGCCATGAACAGCTCTGCTTACAGTCGTCAAGCGATTGCTTCATGACCGTAAGCAGAGCTGTTCATGGTCGTTAGGCGTCATCTATTCCCTATACAAAAGTAGACAAACAAAGGGAGAAAAGCAAAGGAATGCCTATGTTTTAAAAAAGAAATCCAAAGGTTTCCGACACCACGCTGTATAGTTTGTGGAAGCAGGCATTTATTTAATAATTATTCTGCTGAATACTTGTTTTCCGCCTTCTGATGTCGTATCTTTACGAGAATTATATTTACCCAAACAAGCTGACAAACAGAATGAAAATTACCTTGATTAGAGCAGAAAAAGAGAGCGGAAAGGAAGCCCTCAGCACCCTGGAAGCGGACGCACTGATTAAAAAACTGAAAACCGAAACCAAAGCCGGACATGTATCGACCCTCCGGGCCATCCTTCCTCAACTGGAGGGTACTTGCGCCCAATACGAACATATAGACAAACTGCCACGCATCTACCCTGCCGTGGAATATAGCCGTACACAAGAGGGAGAACGGCGGATGAAGAACTATAACGGACTCGTACAACTGGAAGTAAACCGTCTGTCGGGCATTGCCGAAGCGGAATATGTAAAGCAACAAGCCGCCCTGCTGCCACAGACCTTTGCCGCTTTCTGCGGTTCCAGCGGACGGAGTGCCAAGATATGGGTATTGTTTGCCCTGCCCGACGGCACAACGCCGAAGCGGGAGAGCGATGCCATCTTGTTTCATGCCCACGCCTACCGTATGGCGGTGAAGTGCTACCAGCCCTTACTGCCGTTTGCCATTACATTGAAAGAACCTTCCCTTACCCAGAGTTGCCGCATGACTCTGGACGGATATCCATACTACAATCCTGCCGCTGTACCTTTCTGCCTGGAACAGCCCCTCGGCATGCCCGAGGAAGAGAACTTCCGGCAACGAAAACTCGCAGAAAAGAATCCGCTGTTGCGGCTGCATCCGGACAGTAAAGCCTCGGACACCTTCGCCATACTCTTCGAATCAGCCCTTGACCGTGCATTCCGCGAATTGGACGGCTGGAAACGGGAGGGGGATTTACGGATACTGCTGGTGCCTCTGGCCGAACATTGTTTCAAGGCAGGCATCCCCGAAGAGGAAGTAGTCCGCCAGACATTGATGCACTATTACCGGGAAGCGGATGAATTCATTGTTCGTCAAACGATTCATAACCTATATCAAGAGCTTAAAGGCTTCGGGAAAAAGAGCAGTCTGACGCAAGAGCAGGAGAGCGTTTTCCGGCTGGAAGAGTTTATGGGCCGCCGGTATGAGTTCCGCTACAACACCGTTCTGGATGATTTGGAATACCGTCAGCGCGACTCCGTCCATTTCTATTTCAAGCCTGCTGACCAGCGTGCCCGCAGTACGGTCTCCATGAATGCCCTGAAGGAGGGTATCCGCGTATGGGACCGCGACATCAATCGTTTCCTTACTTCAGACCATGTGCCACTCTATAATCCCGTCGAAGAATACCTTTACGATACCGGCCGCTGGGACGGGAAAGACCGCATCCGGGCGTTGGCCGATCTCGTCCCGTGCCACAATCCTCATTGGCGGGAGTTGTTCTACCGCTGGTTCCTGGGCATGGTGGCACACTGGCGTGGAATGGACCGGCAACACGGAAACAATACTTCTCCTCTGCTTGTCGGTTCCCAAGGGTTCCGGAAATCCACCTTTTGCCGCATTTTGCTGCCACCGGAGCTGCGTTTCGGCTATACGGACAGCATCGACTTCAAGAGTAGGCAGGAAGCGGAGCGCAGCCTGGGACGCTTTCTGCTCGTCAACATCGATGAGTTCGATCAAATCAACATCAACCAGCAGGGCTTCCTGAAGCATCTGCTGCAGAAACCGGTTGCCAACCTGCGCAAACCCTACGGCAGCACCATCCGTGAGATGCGGCGGTATGCCTCCTTCATCGGCACCAGCAACCAGAAGGACTTGCTGTCCGACCCCAGTGGCAGCCGCCGTTTCATCTGCATTGAGGTCACCGGCCCCATCGATACAAATGTCACCATCAACTACCGCCAGCTCTATGCACAAGCTCTGAATGCCGTAGCCAAAGGTGAGCGCTACTGGCTGGATGATGCCGATGAAGCCATCTTGAAGCGGACGAACCGGGAATTTGAACAGCTCACCCCACTGGAACAACTCTTTCACAGCCATTTCCGTGCGGCAGAAGAGGATGAAGAGGGGCAATGGATGATGCCCATGCAGATTCTTTCCGCTTTACAGACAAAGACGCGTGACCGTCTGGCAATCAACAAGGTTGCCGTATTCGGGCGGACGCTCAAGAAGCTTGAAATACCGAACAAGAAGTCAAGGCAGGGGACACTGTATCATGTAATGCCGCTGGATTAAATGCTCTGCAGTAACCCCGCACAAGCATCTTCCAGAATGTCCAGCACATACTCAAAACCTTCGGAACCGCCGTAGTAGGGGTCCGGTACATGGTCGGCATGGGTAAACTTTGTACAGTATTCCGTCATGCGGTGTATCTTGCTCCATTCGGCGGTTGAAGGGGCACGATCTTTCAGGTCGTCGATGTTGCGGTCGTCCATACCGATAATCAGGTCGAAGTTGTAAAAATCCTCGGTACGTACGGGTCGCGAAAGATGCGTCAGATTGTATCCACGGCGGGCAGCATGGGCACGCATCCGGCTGTCCGGCAGTTCGCCCTGGTGATAGGACAGAATGCCTGCAGAATCGATTAAAAACTCATCCGCACGTCCGGCTTCTTCTATCAGATGTTTCATGACTCCCTCTGCCGAGGAGGAACGGCAAATGTTGCCGAGGCAAACGAAAAGTATCTTCTTCATATTTCTTTAGTTACGAGTTATTTACATCGGATCTACATCATAATACACTATCAACGACTTGAAGCGGTCTTCCGCCACCATCTCCTTTTGCACCTGGACGAGCAGCTCGCGGGCACGTGCCATCGGGGCATTGGTTTCTATCTTCAAGATAATCTTTCGGATGAACAGGGTCTGTACGCGTGCTACGGGCGGCTTGTCCGGTCCCAGCACACGGTTGCCAAAGACGGTGCGGAGCTTGGCGGCCATAGTCTGTGCCATGAGGTCGAGCAGGGTCTCGTTCCGGTTCTTCAGGTAGACATACACCAGGCGGTAGTAGGGCGGGTAGTGGAACATCTGGCGTTCGGCAAGCTGCCCGCCTACCATGGCTTCGTAGTCGTTGGCAATGACTTGCGGGATGATGGGATGGTCGATGCTTTTGGTTTGTAGCACCACCCTGCCGCGCTTGTTCTTCCGTCCGGCGCGTCCGGCAACCTGCGCCATCAGCTGGAAGGCGCGCTCGTAGGCGCGGAAGTCGGGATAGTTCAGCATGGTGTCGGCATTGAGTATGCCCACAATGCTGACGTGGTCGAAGTCCAGACCCTTGGACACCATTTGCGTGCCTATCAGGATGTCCGTCTTGCCTTGCTGGAAATCGGAGATGATGCGCTCGTAGGCGGTACGGGTGCGGGTGGTGTCCAAGTCCATACGGGCTACGCGGGCGTCGGGGAAGAGGGCTTTGATGTCATCTTCTATTTTTTCCGTGCCGAAGCCGCGGTTGCGCAGGTCAGTGCCCTCGCAGGCGGGGCAGATGCGGGGCAGTTGGTAGGTGTAGCCACAGTAGTGGCAGGTCAGTTGGTTCAGCCCCTTGTGGTAGGTGAGGCTGACGTCGCAGTTCTTGCACTTGGGTACCCAGCCGCAGGTGTTGCACTCTATCATGGGGGCGAAGCCGCGGCGGTTCTGGAAGAGGATGACTTGTTCTTTCTGTTCCAGCGCTTCGCGGATATATTGCAGGAGCAGCGGAGAGAAGGGACCTTTCATCATCTTCTTGCGGTGCAGCTCCTTGATGTCTACGGGGATAATCTCCGGCAGTTGTATCTCTTTATAGCGTTCTTTCAGTTCCACGAGGCCATACTTACCGGTAGTGGCGTTGTGCCAGGTCTCTACGGAAGGGGTTGCCGTGCCCAACAGAGTTTTGGCGCCATACATGGAGGCGAGTACAATGGCTGCATTGCGGGCATGATAGCGGGGAGCAGGGTCTTGCTGCTTGTAGGTGTTTTCGTGCTCCTCGTCCACAATCACAAGACCGAGGTTGCGGAAAGGAAGAAAGACGGAGGAGCGGACGCCGAGAATAATGTCATAGTCTGCTTCCGACAACTGCTTCTGCCAGATTTCTACCCGTTCGGCATCGGGGAACTTGGAGTGATAGATGCCCAGTCGGGAGCCGAATACGCGTTGCAGGCGCTCTGTGATTTGCGCAGTGAGGGCTATTTCGGGCAGGAGATAGAGCACTTGCTTTCCTTGCCGGATGGTTTCCTCTATCAGATGAATGTAAATTTCTGTCTTGCCGCTTGCCGTGACGCCGTGCAGCAGGCAGACGTTCTTGTTTTGGAAATTCTCTAAAATGGAGTGATAGGCGCGTTGCTGGTGCTCGTTCAGCGGGTTGACGGGGATGACTTCTTTGAGGAGTGCTTTGTCTATGCGACCTATTTCCTGCTGGTAGACTTCGAATGCACCACGGTCCACAAGACCGTTGAATACGGCAGGGGTGGCAGAGGTGCGTTGCAGTAGTTCGGCTTTGGAGACTTCTTTTATATCTCGTCCGCTGAGGTAGCCGGAGAGTTCCAGGTACTTCATCAGCAGGTCCAGTTGCTTGGGGGCACGGCGCTGCAATTCGTCGAAGAAGATGTGCAGGCGGTGTTCGTTGCGGGCGGCGGCGGTGAGGCGTACACGGGTTTCGGTCTTAGGCTTATAGGTACGGCGCAATTCTTCCTTTACGAAGATGGCCTCTTTGTCGAGCAGTGACTTGATGACAGAAAGTATGTTCTTGATGCCGGTCTCCTTCTCCAGTTTCGTCACGCATTGCTCCGGGTCGGCAGAGAGCATATCCAGTATCTTCTGTTCCTTCTCCGGCAGGCAGACATCGGATTCGAAATCGGGGTTGTACTCTACGATTGTTTCGCTTTCCAGCTTCAAGCCAGAGGGTAAGGCAGCTTTGTAGACGTCTCCTTGCGTGCAGAGATAGTAATCGGAGAGCCATTCCCAGAACTTGAACTGCCGCGGAAGCAGTATCGGGCGGGCATCCAGCAAAGCGGACACTTCCTTTACTTCGTATTCGGTGGGGGCGCAATAATGCACGTTGCGCACGATGGCTGTATAGTATTTCTTCCGTCCGAATGGTACTACCACCCGGCAACCAATCTGCACTTCATCCGCCCACTCGTCGGGCAGGGAATAGGTGAAGCAGCTGTGCAAAGGCAAAGGCAATATGACGTCGGCAAACTTTTTCATCGTGGGGACAAAGATAGTGGAAAGTGGAGGGAGAATGAAATGAACGGGGTCATTTTTTATGCTGAGGAGAGGAGGAGGCTGTTGTGGATTTGGATGAAGATAAGGGAGAGGTATTGCAGATTTTATGGGTAGGATGGGTGTAGAAGTATGGGGAAACTGGCGTCAGTGTTTTATAAAATTTGTTCGATGTATTAAAATAAGAATGAGTGAGTTGCAGTAAAACCATGGCGTTTTGAGTCGGTGGAAGCAAAATTTGCTTCCACCTTTGGAGGATGCTTCCACAGCGGGGCAAATGCCGATGGATAGAGAGATGCAGGAAGTGGGTGGAAGTGTGGAAGCAAAGTGAGGAGAAAAAAGTTTCTAGAAAAAAAGGAGGATGTTCTATGGGAACATCCTCCTTTTGATTTTATATAATTGTCTATTCAGACAATTTTCTACTACTCAGATTATCTAGTAGCTTGTTTACGTGTGATAGTTACGTTGTATGCATACTCACTAGTACCCCAGTCGTGAACGAACTGCAGAACCACATTTACTGTATGAGTAAACTCAGTACCTGTCGGGAGTGCGATACAAGTCAGCTTACCAGTTGTAGGTTCTACCTTGAAGTATTCATCTTTGTCTGTTCCGTTGGACATAATGTAGCGGAGACCGGTTGTAACAGACTTCTTGTACAAAGCAGCACGAGCAGTGACTTCTTCAGCATTGAATGTAGTTCCATTGAATGTAACAACTTTCTCACCTGCATAGTCTTTCAATACAAGATTCTTCCAGAAGTCTTTAGCCTTAGCTTCAGTACCAGCGGTATTGACAAGTAATTGTTTCAATGTGATTTCAGTATTCTCAGCCAAGTTCGGATCGTTGAATGCTTTCAGTGCAGCACCACCGGTGAAATCTGCTATCGGACGAGCTACAGTCCATAATTCTTCTGCATCAGGTTTACGGTTCTTGTCAGTAGCATCGTAACCACTTGCATCATAAATATCAACTTTCAGATTGCCAACCTTCTTGATATCAATCGGAGCAGTGAATGCTATTCTCCATTCTCCATTTGCACCTTCTTCAACTACCAATTTGTTCTCCTTCATCAATTCTTGTACAAATGCATTCTGCTTGTCTTTATTCAATTCGAATACAGCCTTAGCGTCAGCAGGAGTTACATCATACATATGAGCGAAGTTTTCAGACTTAATGCCGAAGTTGCCGTTAGCAGCATCACTCCAATCACCAATGATTGTACGTGCCTTGTATGCATCCTTGATAGCAACAGCAAAGTTACGAGTTACAGCAAGGTCATTGATAGTAGTGATGAAATATTGACTATCATACTTGTTATAAGCAGCATATGGAGTAGAAATGCCATTATAAGAAACCCAACCATTCTTAGCAAGTGCTTCAGACCAGTAATTAGTGGATTTCAAATAGAGGGTAGTCTTATCAATTTCTGTCTGAGGACCAATAAACAAGAACAATGAGTCTGTTGCATTACCTTCTGCCTTCTTGTACCATACAAATGCCTCATCTCTAGCTACAGGAACATCTACAGACCATGTAGCTTGCTGTGGAGCATTAGTTAGGTAATCGTATGCTTCACTATATCCAGTCAATTCCTTCTCTGTATTGTAATCTGCTTTATACAAAGGCCAAACAATAGAGGTGCCCTTGTCGGTTAAGATATCACGACCACCGATAGCGTCTTCAAATGCGCGTACATCCAGCTTCACAATTTGCTTAGCTGTCTTGTAGCTCAAGTTGAAGGTTGCATCACCCAGCGGAGACAATTTGACAGTTGCTACATTTTCTGCAGCGGTAGGACGTATAGCTTGTACCAAAACATAGTTATAAACAACCAAATCATGTACACCTTCTACTTGTGATTTAACTGTAGTAGTGACCTTGATTACAGCATATTCATCAATAGCAGATGCTTGTTTTTCTTCCTTAACAGCCAAGATGCCTTCTTTAGCTACTTTATCTGCATCAAAGATTCCTTTCTTAATGGTTACACCCCACAAATCCTTGTCTGCATTTTCATCAATCAATTCGAATTTCTGTTCAAATTGAATATCGGCATCAGCCAACAGTACGCCGTCATTCAAATTCAAAGCAGCACTGATAGAATCGTTCAGATTGAATGTTCCTTTATAATCAAATTCGCCAACCTTATAAGAAGCTGCATCATTCTGAGACATGAATTTTTCGGGATACCAACTACTTGCAGTCTGCATCTTATTAGAATATTGGATTTCCTCCTCTGCATTTACACGTACGTTATGTACCTCTTTAGAAGATACATACATTGACTTAACATTAAAATAATCTGATGCAGAAACATATTGCTTGTACATCTTAACATCCAGAGAGGTAGCATAGCTATTGATTGTCTCACCAAGATCCACCCATACGTCTCCCCAGCCAGATATTTCTGTTTGCGTAGTCGGGTCAATCCATGTCATATTTCCCCATCCAGAAGTAGATACAGTCTGAGCATCTTTAAAGTTTACCGGAGTCATCTTTACCCAAATAACACCATCTTGTTCTTTATCGAAGTCCCAATCCAAGACATTCAATTTCGGCTGTTCTGCAGCTCTTGTCTGATAAGTATCAGAGAAGAAGAGCTCGGCATCGCTCTTTGAGAATTTTGAAGGATAGACTTTGAAAGAAGCCTTTGCAGGAACTGCAGCAAACAAAGTATCAACGTCAGTATCGTTTTGAGGATAGTACAACTGATAAGCTACAGCATAGTCATTTGCGTCATCAGCAGCTTGCTTTCTATACACAATAGTTTGCAGACCATTGAAAGCAGAGCCTTCCATCAACAAAGTATATGATTGGCCGTCAATAGTAACCTGCATAGTTCCATCCTTTTCATTGTAGATCATTGAAGGAACGTTAGCATTGTATTTGAATGAAGTTCTATATTCGCCAATGCAGATATAACCCTCTTCGTCTACCTTCACGTAGTTTCCGATAGCTTCTTCAACATTAGCTTCTGAACCTGCAGCCTTGATTTTCTCACCTGCGTCATTCAATACATACTCATAGGTTGCACCTTCATCTACGCTAATCATCCAGTAGTTCTCGGCATCTACCTTGAACTTCGGAACGATTGTAGCCCCGGTTTCACCCTTCGGGCCTTGAATACCCTGAAGTCCTTGCTCACCTTTTTCGCCTTGAGCACCATTCTTGATAGTTAAAGTTTCGCCACCGGTAAAAGTCAGTAAATAACCACCCTCAACAGGAGCATAACTTTCGATGAATTTCTTGCCATTGATTGCAGCAAGGATGTCATCAATCTGTTTTTTGTTTGCATCGATCTGCTCCTGCAAGCCATCGATGTCATCATCATAGTCCTTACAAGAAACAAATGTACTTGTGGAGCCAACCATTAAAGCTCCAAACAAGATTGCACTTAGAAACTTTTTGTTCATAATTGAAAACTTTAAATTTATAAATTTAAAAAAATAAAAAGTGAATAATCTCGCATTTTGAATCCCTTTCGCATACTTCTTTTGTTACTAAGTATTCCGTTACTTCGCAGGTAACGGAGGAATTTTCCGTGAAAACATAATTGTTTTTCTATAAATGAGCAAATAATAATGCTGTTTTTTTATAATTAATCGAAAAATCTGCATTTAAGCGCACTTTTTTGTTAATGGGATTGTTGTTCGCCCCAATTATTAGTGTATTTGCACGTATGTTCTGCATTATAAAGGGATTGTACTTATACATATTATTAATAAGAGAATGTATAATTTAAATTGAAGATGAAAGAGATTACCTTACAAGAAATGCTGTCAACTATTATTGGAGAGCTTCGAGAAAATGGAAGATGGGGAACAGCCCATATTTACCAATCCACATTGAATGTGTTTTCCGCATTCAATAACTATCGGGATTTGCATCTGCGCAAATTGAATCCAGTGGTTTTGAAACGTTTTGAAATGCACCTGCGTCAACGAGATTGCAGTTGGAACACCGTTTCTACCTATATGAAAGTCATTCGCTCGGCTTACAATCGAGCTGTAGATTTACGATGTGTCCGTTATACTCCTAGATTATTCGAACATGTATATACAGGAACTAAAGCAGACAAGAAAAGAGCTTTGGAAGCTTCGGATATAGGAACTTTAGTTCGCGGGACAGAAATGGATTTGTCCAAAAGGATTCCTTCCTCAAGCCTTCAAAAAGCCAAAATGCTATTTGTTTTTATGTTTATGATGCGTGGTCTCCCATTTGTCGATTTAGCTTTCTTGCACAAGAAAGACCTGCAAGGGAATGTATTGTCCTATCGTAGAAGAAAGACTGGTCGCACCTTACGGGTACTTCTATCCCCTGAAGCCTTACAGCTGGTACACATGGTATCCAATAAGGACGAGAACTCACCTTATTTATTCCCAATATTACGTAGCAAGGATGGTACAGAAGCGGCTTATAAAGAGTATCAATCAGCTTTGAGGCGTTTTAACTATCAGCTGTCAGCTTTAAAAACACATTTGAATATGAGTTCACATCTTAGTTCGTATTCGGCAAGACACACGTGGGCCACAATGGCATATTATTGTGAGATTCACCCTGGCATTATTTCCGAAGCGATGGGACATTCATCGATAAATGTTACTGAAACCTATCTCAAACCTTTCAACGACAAGAAGATTGATGAAGCAAATGAGAAGGTAATTTCTTTTGTAAAAAGCAATGGAATCTCGGCATAGATTTTTTTATTTTTATTGATAAAGCGGCCTAGATGTGTCCATATTTATTCCTCCCGCAAGAAGCATCTCTTGAAGGGAAGAGTCCTCTCGCTCATTTCTCAACAACTTCCCCTTAAGCCAAAACTCTACAAAATAACACTTTAAGTCTTTCTTTCCCTATAAATATTTTGATTTCCCTTTATCGTAACTTTACCTCTCGGTCATATTATCAGAATTCCACCTATAAGTCACTTTTCATCTTTCATCACTTAAAATGTTATAAACAATTATAGGGACATTACAACTATATTAAACTTCTTTTCACATAATTGATTCAAGATGGTTCCCGTTACCTGCGAAGTAACGGAATACTTGACAACAAAACAAGTATGCGAAAGGGATTTAAAATGAGAGATTATTCACTTTTTATTTTTTTTAAATTTATAAATTTAAAGTTTTCAATTATGAACAAAAAGTTTCTAAGT
>ERZ506753.1484-NODE-1484-length-14248-cov-3.888043_pt1 | contig 14248 bp, 13 predicted proteins | sample MGYA00513044_ERZ506753 | MGnify/ENA metagenome assembly ERZ506753 | reverse complement strand
TCAGACGTGTGCTCTTCCGATCTTGCTCTGCCTGGGGCAGGGACTCTCGGCCAGCACCGAGCTGCTGGATGCCCTGAATGCCTGCGGCGACTATGTGCTGCTCTGCAGCAGCCTGAGCCGGGCGGTTCCCAGCCGGACAGGCGGGCTGACCACGGAGGGCCTGCTGCGCTCCATGCGATATCTGGTCGTTTCGTCCGCAGGCGGCGACGCCCAGACCCTGCTGCAGGTCCTGCCCAGCTACGAGAGTGAGCGGGTGACCAACTCCATCGGCTTCAACACCCACCACGACCGGGGCGGCATGATGGGCCACCACGGCGGCAGCGGCTTCAGCTTTGGCCAGAACCGCGAAGTGGTCACCAAGCCCGTGCTTTCGCAGGACGACCTCACCGGGCTCCGGAACAACTCGGAGTTTCTGGTCTATAACCAAGACCTTATGAGGCTCTGGGTTGGAAAAATCGGCTGAAAACTTTTCCGCTTTTTTTCGTACAACCTGCACATTGCAGGAACGCTTACCGGTGCGCTATACTGGGCGCAACACGACTATGTTGTCAGCTGTATATCGTGCACAAACGAAAGGAGAAACGCAATGAAGCGTATCTACGTGACCACCATTCCTCTGCAGGGCCGTCTCGACCTCGCCAAGAACACCTACCGTTCCAGCGCCAATTTCGGCGACATCGAGACCCGCTTCCCGATCCTGCAGGTCCTGCACAACACCCTGCAGGAAGGCGACGATTTCCACATCATCGCCATCCGCAGTGTGAACGGCGATACCCAACGCAACTTCGGCTACCTCAAAGAGGAACTGCAGGCGATGGGCTTCACCGAGGACCACATCCGGGAGCTGCCCATGCCGGACGAGCAGGACTGCAGCACCCTGATCCGTCTGTGCCGCGACCTGTGCGACGTGCTGCCGGAAAAAGGCATCGCCTACATGGACATCACCTACGGTACCAAGACCATCCCTCTGGTGCAGCTGGCGGCTCTCACCTGCGCAGCAGCGACCCATGAGGAACTGGAGGTAGGCGGTGTCTACTACGGCGAGATGCGGCGCGTCAACGGCCAGAGCGTGAATCAGTCTGTTCTCCACGATGTTACGCCGCTTTATCACCTGCAGGGCCTTGTGGGCGGCATCCACGGCAACAAGGATACCGCCGAGATGGTCTACAACCAGCTGGTGTGGATGAGCCAGAACAAGGCCGAGCAGTAAGGGAGGGGAAATTTGATGTACGAGGAACGTGCAAACCTCCGGGCTGCGATCGATGCATCGCCGCTCTGGGATGTGGATGTGGCCACCCGCAAGGCTCTCTTTCAGCCGATGCTGAAAAAGCTGAATGGCCGGGAAGAGCCTGCCGGGGACGACCCGGCTGAGGCCGCTGCGGTAGACCCGAAGCTGGAAGAAACCTACAAGAGGGTCTGGGCCGAGTGCTTTGAGCTGTTCCCGACAGAAGATGCCACCATCCTCTCGATGGCGTTTTTCCAGGCTGCGGCGGCATACCAGCCGGACCCGACACGGGAGAAGGACAGCTTCTGTGCTTACATGCAGATGGCCATGCGGCACCTGAAGGCCGAAGATGCCCGGAAAGAGGCGCAGAGCCTGGGCATTATGGACGTTAGCAAGGAGACCGCCCGTAAGGTCCGTCAGGCGTTGGACTACATGGACCGGATGGGTTACACCAGTGCCATGGTGACCGGCGACCCGCATCTGGAAAAGACGGTCGCACAGGCTGCCAGGATCGGCCAGCGGAGCCTGCACGAGGCTCTGCTGAACAAAGATACGCTGGTGTCCATCAACACCGAGCGGGACGACGGCACCGGGATCGAGATCGTGGACAAGGGGGCGTCTCCTGAAACGCAGGTAGAACTGAAAGAGGACATCTTCCCTATCCTGCACAAGGCTGTGCTGCTCATGAGCCTGGAAGAAAAAGAAAAGACCCGTGCCAATATGGTACTGTTCTGGTCTCCGCGCATTCTGGGCTATCTGCGGAAAAATGAGGCCCCCGACATGCCGGAACGCCTTGGCCGTAGCGACGACCTGCGCCCCCTGGAGAGGGACGGCATTCTGTGGGACCAGCTGATTCTGCGGGACTATGTGCACTTCTGCGTGCAAGAACCGCTTTATAGCGGCGAGGGTCCTGAGAACCCGAAGGAACTGGAAAGTGCCGCAGTGAACCCCCTGCTGCTGCCGACTCGCCGCCCGGAGCAGGACAAGACCGTGGCAGAATATCTGGGCAAGGACAAGGGAACGATTTCCTATCACAACAAGAATCTCAACAAAAAGTTCCGGGAGCTGTTGGGCATCAAGGACACAAAGCCTGTGAAGGAGAACTGAACACATGGGGAAGAACATTGCGCTCCTGTATATGAGTGCCTATTTTGCACAGCCTGCCCCGGAGGGCAGCAAAAACCGCTTCCTGCGTACACAGACCAACGAGGCTGCGGTCAGCGCCCTGTGGAAGGACCCTGCATCCCGGCCGGACAAGATCGTGGCCCTGTGCAGCGACACGGTCCGGACAAAGCCGACCGTCCCGGCGGCAGACGGCTCCGGCAATAAGGTGCCCACGCTGGAGTATTTCAGGGATGAGTTCCTGAAACAGCTTGGCGTGCAGCCGGAACAGCTGGTGGCGGTCTCTGTGCCCGACAGTATGGAGGAAGCCGACCAGACCCGTGCAATCTCTGCCGTGCTGGAACAGGTGGCCGAGAATGACAACCTCTACATCGACCTGTCCGGCGGAATGCGCGATACGGCGACGCTGCTGCTCATTGTAGCCCGCTACCTCAAGGACATCCGCATGGTTCAGACCAAAAAAGTGCTTTACTCGGAGCTCAAGGGCAACAGTTCCGTTGTGCGGGACAGCACAGGCCTGTACAACCTGATGGACCTGATCACGGCAGTGGATGCGTTCTTCTCCACCGGTACGACCGAGAAACTGAAAGCATATATGAAACAGACCGGTGAGACGGACCCTGACATCCTGAACCTGCTTGACCGGATCGACCATTTCGCGGATGATCTGGCCCTCTGCCGCGTGCAGATGCTCAAGGCCGACCTCAAGGCCATTGCCCGTCAGATCAAACAGCGCCCTGCCTCGAGGGAAACGCTGAGCAGCCTGCTCTATGAGCTGATGAACGACCGCTTTGAGGCAGAGTTCCAAAACCTCATGGGCAGCCGTTCAGACAGCCTGCCGGCACTCGTGCAGTGGTGTGCCCACCACCGGATGTACCAGCAGGGACTGACCCTCCTGAGCGAGGAAATGCCCACCTATTTGTGTGGTCACCTGTTTCTGCAGCCAACCGGCAAAGCACTGGATTACATGGCACTACAGCCCCAGAACAAAGGCAAGAGCTGGGTGTTCCCAATGTTCCACTACCACTTCTGCCGCGCTGCTTTGTTCCATGAGGCACGGCCCTTTACCGTAAACCTCTGCCTGACCAAGGACAAGACTGAGGCGAACGGAAACGCTCTGTTCCGTGTGGCGACTCTGACCGAAGCACAGGAGTATCTGACAGCCGCAGTGGAGCAAGGGGAACTGCTGTTGGATCTGACCCGGAAAGACACTGTGGCGCAGGGAATTGTATACTACCAGAGCGTGCAGCAGTACCGCAACCAGATCAACCACGCCACGGACAGCGCGGTTAAATTTCAAAAGGACACAGGGCTTCTGCCGCTCAGCACAAGCGCCATTGAGCAGACGTTGGGGGACGTTGCGTTCTACCTCTTCAAACTGAAAGAGTGTAAAGCCACTGCCCCGGTGGGCATAGAACTACTGGACAGCAACAAAGCATTTTAAGGCTCAAAAAGTCATAACAAAAACAGCCATCACTTTCCAACTGAAGTGATGGCTGTTTTTTGTTATCCCCTTGCGGGGAGGACCGTTCCAGGACAGTCAAAGATGGGAAAGGTAGGCGGGATCACCAGAGCACTTTCGTCCCCTTGCGGGAAGAACATGGAAAAGGTGTGAGCGCCTGCGCTCACAGAGACCTCTGCGGCGGGGCCAGCGGCTCCACCGATACGCCGCCCATGCCAAGGGTGGTTTTGATCCCGATGCCGCCGTAGGGCGCAAAGGAGAGCAGGGTGTTCCAGAGCTCCAACAGCGGCAGGGCCAGCCGGGCCTCCACGACAGCGCTGCCCACAAAGCCCGGGATGCAGGTGTTCTTGATGGGATAGGAGACGGTGTGCAGGCTGTAATCCAGGATGCGCAGCCCGCGCAGGATAGCGTCCAGCGCGTCCGGGTCGCTCAGCTGGCAATCCGGAAAGGCGATGTTCCAGTGCAGCACAAGGCTCTGCAGCAGCAGGAATTCCTGCGGGTAGATGGCGTAGCGTCCCGCCTGCTTGAAGGCGCAGGGCGTGCGGAACCACAGCCTTGTCCGGCTGGCAGGCTCCTCCCGCGCAGCCAGCAGAAGCTGCAGGCCGTTTTCCACCGAGTGGCTGCCCAGCGGCTCCATCTGCAGGGGCGCGCCGTGCAGTTCCAGCGTGGTGCAGCCCGCAAGCAGCGGCCGCACCTGTGCGGCGAGGGCTTCGTCCAGAAGATTCAGCGTCCACACCGAGGTCTGCGCAGCAGCATCAAAGCACAGGGACTGCGACAGCGGGTGCTCGCCCTGCTCATGGAGCCGGGCGGCGGTATCGGCGGGAAGCTGTGCCATCAGCCAGCCATAAATGCGGTAGGCCCATGCAGAGGGCAGACGTGGGGTCTCTGCTGTGCGCAGAGAGAACTGCAGCTGCTCGATCATAGAATGTTCACCTCGCAGAACCCGGCCGGGTAGCGTTTGCCTGCATAGGTGACGTACCGCGCACGGTGCGGCGAAACGCCAAGGCTGATGTCTGCCTCATGACGACCGTGCTGGGTCTGCAGAATGCGCTGGGTCCATTTCAGGGCGGCGGCATAATCGTCCTTCAGGTAAGGGTAACCGACCGTTTTGGAGAGGAAGCCGGTGCCGCCGCCAAGGATGAGGTGTGGGGTGTCCGGAATGTTTGCAACGGGATGGCCCTGCGGGAAGTGCGACAGGAAGGCATCCTGATAAAAGCTGCTGAACTCGGCGATGGCTTCCAGCAGGGCATCCTTTGTAATGGGATGGGCATACCGGTTGAGAATGCTCTGGTCCAGCGTCAGCCGGAAGCGGATGGTCTCGCCCGGGCGCACGCACTCCTGATAGAGGGGCAGATCCTTAGCGTCACCGTCAAAGTCCTCGACCCGGGCAGCGGAAAGGGGCGAGATCAGGGTGCGCCCGGTCAGGATCAGCTTGTCGTTGTCGATGGGGGCGCTGTCGGAGACCTGAACACCACGGAAAATGCTGTCCAGGATGTCGTCGGCGGCAGCACCGGATCGCAGCTTGTTGGCATAGCTGCCCTCCGGGAATACGTAATCGTGGTTGACCTCAAACGCTTCCAGAGTACGTTTTTTGCCGGGGGCCGGCGTCTCGTGCAGCAGCAGATGCACCAGCCACGCCGTGCGCAGCGCGCCTTTCAGGCTGCTGCCGGGAATATAGGCGCGGCCGTAGGCGTCGCGCTGAAATTGATGGATCTCTTTGGTGCCGTTGTAACCGGCAACATCCTCGGTCACGGCCAGGCGATACTGTACCAATGGCTTGTCGCCCATCAGCTTCGGGTGTTCCAGCCAATCTTCTGCAAGATGACAGTCTCTGGTCCAGAAGTCCAGCAGACTACTGTTGGAGCTGAGCATGAACTTCTCGAACTGCCGCACCAGATCGTGCCGGAGCATGTAGTCAAAAAACAGTTCCATGTTGAGGATTTTGACGCAGCCCTGGTTCGGGGAATAGATGTATTCCCGTTTGCCGATCTTACGGCCGCTGCCAACGAACAAAGGAGACTGCGTTTTCAGCGTCAGATCAAAGACCTGCAGGTGATCTTGCTGGATCATAGTGTCACCCCCATAAACAGCGGTTTGGAATAGCGGTAGACCGGATGCGGGACCCCGATGCCGACATCGCAGAGCTTACCCTGATAGGTGTGCTGCAGCACGGAACCGGCGGTGAGAAAATACTGGGTCTGCTTCTTGACGGGGGTCTCCACCCATTCGGTGGAGGCAAAGCCGCCGCGCCGGGCCAGCTGGAACGCCGCACCTTCCAATGCGGCGTCCATCTCCTCCCCGGTGGGCAGACTGCTGGTCAGCAGCAGGTAGGGCGCGGTGCCGCGCTCCAGCGCCTGCAGCATCCAGCGCAAGGATGCGTCTTCGGCGGTGTTCAGGCAGATGGGCTCGCCGTCCAGATGGAACCGGCCGTAACCGGCGCTGGTGCGGCCGCCGATCCCGCTCAGGCCCAGAAGAGTAAAGAGCTCCTTCAGCATCTTGAGCTGGTCGTTGCCCTCACAGGCACACAGAACATACAGGCCGCAGCCTGCGTGTAGGCGGTACAGGCCGACAAAGTACGGCTTGGCGTCGGCACCGTCGGTCACGCTGGCCTTGGTCTGCTCGTAGGCCTGGCCAAAGCTCTGGTCTAGCTCGTCCAGCGGGTAGGTGCCGCTGTGCAGGCTGGCGGTGTAGCGGTCGAATTTGGAGGCCGGGATCCAGGCAAGTTTTTTGACCGCCTTGCGCTCAACGGTGGAAAGCTCGGCAGGGGATGTGGATGCGGCGATCGGCTTGGGTAGGTAAAAGGTATCTCCCCGCCAAGGCATGGCATCGCTGATGCGCAGGGCGTCCGCATCGGCAGAGACGAGAAGCTCCTCCAGTGCGGGCTCGCCGTACACTTCCAGCGCCGTGTGGCACAGGGCCGAAAAAATCGTGTCGGCGCGCAGGGTCAGGGCAGAGGACTGGGAGCCGACCGCCGAGTCGGAACCGCCGAAGTGGACTGCCGTATCAAACGCCAGCTTTAGCAGAAAATAGTTCATACTCTTCGACCTCGGTTTTGAAGGTCTGGCGGATGCTGTCCATATCAACGTTCAGCGTCTCCGGGTAAGGGATCACCTGGAAGTTCTGGAAGCTCACACGGCCGTTTCCGCGGGAGCCGTGCCCGCCAAGGTAGTCCAGCTGGAGCAGCTTCATGGCCTTGGACAGAAGCAAAAGGTCCTCTTCCATCTCTTTGGGGTCGGACAGGTTGTAAACGATGTTGATCCCGAACCGGGAACCGGCAACAACGCGCTCGATCTGGCGCGGGTTGGCCTTGGAGGTAAGGCGGTTGATCGTGTTCTCCGACTTGACCTCGGTCACACCCACGCCTTTCAGCTGGTCGTAGTTGAGCAGAAAAGCATCCGCAAACTGCAGCCGTGCAAAGCGAACTGGTTCAGAGCCGCCGAACATCCGCAGGAGCACCTCGCCGTCTGCGGAAAAATCCGGAAGGGTTTCGCCGTTGACACAGCTGCGGCGGGCAAGCAGTGTGCGGAGCTTGCCCTTCAGGCTGCTGCCCGGCACGATGGGCAGCCCGGTGAACGGGTCACGGATGACAGGACTATCCACGGTGCCGATGGCAGAAAAAGACGAAGAACCGCCGATGTGAAGCCCTGTGCGGACAACAAGGTCACACTTGATCAGAATTTTGCCGGTCATGATGCATTCTCCTCTCCGGTTTTGGATTCAGAGTAGTAACGATGGAAGGCGACGAGGGCTTCCATGTAGTGGTAATAATCGATCAGATCCTGACGTGTGCAGGTGCCGACAGAGGACAGCTTGGCGAGATACTCAAACAGGTTGGCACTTTCCACAAACTGGCGCACCTGCGGGTCACGGCCGCATTCGTAAGCCAGGCGGATGCGCAGCAGCTTGATCTGATTGACGCTCTCCTTCAAAAGCCGCTCCTCGGTGCGGCGGTTCTCGTTGTTGTAAACGTCACAGGCCAGGCGGAGCAGGTTCTGGATCTTGGTCTTGGTGATCAGGGCGCAATTCTCCTTCATCAACTGTTCCGCAAAATCAACGTAGTTTTCCGGAATGACCGGCTCTGCAGCAGCGGCCTTTTGCTTGGCCGGGCCTTTGCCGGAAGGATGATTCGGTTTTGGCATATCACTCTCTCCCTCGTTTCTGATAGACATAAATGTAGATCGCGGTGATCAGCTGTCGGCGCTGTTCCGGGTCTCGCGCCCAGTCCAGAACATTGTGCGAGAAGGTCCGGTAGGCGTCCTTCAGGGCCTCACTTGCCTTCTTCTCGTCCGGGCGCAGCCGGGCAAGCAGGTAGATGCACCGTGCAAAATTGACCTGGTCCTCCCGGGTATTGCGCAGCAGGTCGGTCAGGTTGTACAGCATGGAATTGCCGCGGTGATCATCGTCGTCGTTTTTCTGGACCTGCGCAAAGAACTGCTCCAGACAGGCAAGTTTTTCGCCCAGCACCTTGTCCTGCAGCACATCCCAGGAATAGGTGTGGTCGGGCACGGCGTCGAACAGTGCGGCACCGTTCTTGCCGGGCAGCTTTTTGGCTTCGTCCTCCAGCGCGGCGGTCTGTTCAGCTGCGGCGCGGATGGGATAATGTTCGTTGAACATTGCGATGCCCGCGCTGATGGTCAGTGCCCCGCAGGTGTAGCTGCGCAGGTGCTTCTGGATGCGCAGGGCGGCCTGCAGGGTGTGGTTCCAGGCACCGACCAGAAAGACGTCGTCGCCGCCGGCGTAGACGATGCTGACGCAAAGCCCCTGCAGCAGGCCGTTGATGTGGTACTTGAAGAACAGCGACATCTGCCGCGAGAACGCTGCGGCGCGGAACAGGTTGACGTACTTCATCCGCTGCACGGGGTCGGTCTGGTCCGGCTGCTCAAAGCCGGCAATAAAGGCCTGCCCCAGATTGTCCACGTCCATGCGGCAGACGGCGATGCGGCGGATGCCCTCCGACTGGTCGGCAAGATCCTCAATATTGTTGCTGGCGGCATAGTCGCCGACGAACAGGTTGATGGACGGGCTGAGCGTCCGCACCAGCCGGTTCTTGGTGTAGGAGCGCACAGTGTCGGCGCAGAGGGCGGAGTCGTTCGAGAACGAAAGGAACCGTTTGCTGCCCCGGATGCCCGGCAGCGCAAAGGCACCGGGGCGGGGCGTGCTGTGGACCAGATAAATCGACTGGTTCTGGATCTGTGCCGACAGGTTGGCAAACCGATTGCACCACGGGCAGAGACCCTCGGCGTTGACCTGTGCGGAATTGCCGCACACCTTGCACTCCCGGGTACCGTCGGGGATGGCCTGCACACGGTTCAGGGCGCGGAGCGCAGCGGCATCGTAGGGGTGCTGCTTGTGCTGCTCGGCAATGGCGTTGACCCGGCGGAACAGGGCCTTGTAGGGGCTTGCCTCTGCGGGGACATTGCACAGGTCGTTGGCACTGCAGGGGGTCCAACCGTTGGCCAGGAACAGCTGCACGCCGAACTGTTCGTTCAGCCAGCCGTTGAAGGCCCGGTTCCAGTCGGCAAGGGTCTGCTGCACGGCGGCGGTGTTGGGCAGCAGGAGATAGCAGTGCCCGCCGCCGCTGTAAATGATGTTGGTCCAGGTCAGGCCGCAGCCGTCCATGTAGTGCTCCATGAGCAGTTCCAGAAAGAACGAACGGCTGCGGAGGGAACGCAGGGCACCCTCGGTGTGGACGGTGTAGATGAACCGCTGGATGCGAGAAAAGTCGGCGGTGTAGAGCAGGAACGCCGGTTCCCGGCGCAGCTCTGCGGGAGTGTCCAGCAGGGAAAAGGCGTCGGCCTGCTGCAGGTACTCGCTGACGCAGGCCGCCAGAGCCGCCGTCAGCTTGAGCTGGTCGTAGAGAGAAATATCCCGGTCCTCGTCCCGCGCGGTGCTGGCAGGCAGGGCGCTGCACTGGGATTCCAGCAGGCCCAGCAGCGCGTTTGCCTGCGCCGGGCTGAACTGCAGGCCGGTGAGCTGCCCCGTCAGCTCCTGATAGAGCTCCCGGTAAACGGCGGCGGGAATGTCCGGCGCATCCTGCACGGGGTCGTGCAGGGCACCGTCCGGGCGGGCAGCCGGGACGGAATACCCGGGGTGCTCCCCGTTCAGGTGGCTGAAAATGGAACGCAGGGGCCGGAAGCGGGTGCTGGCCGGTTCGGCGGCGGGGGTGTCGGCGGTCACAGACAGGCTGCGGGCAAAGGCTGCGCAGCGGGCGGCGTCCGACCCTGCGGCCGCGCCGCCGCGCACGGCGGCCCACTCCGGGGTGTCCGGCAGGGCGGCCAACAGGTCGGCTGCGGTCTTGTCGGCCCGGAAGGCCAGCTTGCCAAGGCCGTGCAGCAGGCCGCAGAAGGTGGCCTGCAAGGTGAGTGTGTTCAAGGAATCATCTCCTTCGGGCAAAATAGCAAGGGAATATGCGAAAAACAGGTTTGAAAAGGTTTGTTCCCATTATAGCACGGGATCCGACAAAGAAAAACGCCGGAAACAGAGAAATTTCGACCGCTTTTTTGGGGAAATTTCCAGTGGGAAACAGTCGGTATTCTAATATAAAAGCTGTGGAAACTCCCGCAGTTGGAAAAATTGCGGAAAAAATCAGGAACAGCCCAAAATTTCACAAAAAAACAGCCGCCTCGCTTCGCCGCACAAAACTGTGCAGTAAAGCGGGGCGGTCGTCTACGTCCCCTTGCGGGGTGTGATTAGCGCAGCAGATATGCTTAGTGATTATGCTGGTATCTTGTCTACGTCCCCTTGCGGGGTGTGAAGGCATATGAACTGGGGCGTCCTACGTCCCCTTGCGGGGTGTGATGTAATGCGCTTGGCAACCTTTTCCAAGTTTAAGTGGAATTTCCAACGTCCCCTTGCGGGGTGTGATCTTGTGTGAGTTTATTGGTTGGAGGGAACAGGAATAGTCTTATCCAACGTCCCCTTGCGGGGTGTGATTGAGGAAAACTAAAAAACACTATAGATTTACAAGTAGATTTACAAGCGTAAAATTCTCCGTCCCCTTGCGGGGTGTGACATTAAAGTAACAGCTTGAGCCAGAACACGTCTGAGGCGATTCCTACGTCCCCTTGCGGAGTGTGATCCGCAGAAGGAAAGTGTATTACGGACTGTAGAAGTGTTGTCCTCCGTCCCCTTGCGGGGTGTGATGGCACTGCTGCGCAAGTTGGACAATATAAAGTAAGAAGCGTCTTATCCTACGTCCCCTTGCGGGGTGTGATTTCAAATGATTACGAAAATTCCTCCATGGCGAAGTGTCTTATCCTACGTCCCCTTGCGGGGTGTAACTGCGCGACCTACAAAAGGACGTTCGTTCAAGAAACGACTTATCCTACGTCCCCTTGCGGGGTGTGATGGAAAAAATGAACAAAAGTGACCAGCCGGAAATCGGCAGAATGTACCTTTTTCATAATGCTGGCACCATTATAACACACTCTGCGCAAAAAGAAAAGCGGAATGGAGAAAAGAATGCCGCTTTTTCCGGTGCGAACCGCGCAGGAGGTGCGCGTAAAAAACATGAATTTTGAGATCTTGCACCGAAAATTCCAACTGCGACTGCTCCGGCGGGCTTATCTTATGTGACCGGACAAAAAGAGACGAATGCGAAAGGAGCACACAATGGGATTCTTCAGTTCCCTTTGGGGCAAAAACAGCGAGAACGGCAAAAACACCCAGAACAACACACCGACGGTGCAGCAGCCGAGAATGACGGAGGCGCAGCGGCACGATGCCTTTGTGCAGTCCCTGCGCGAGAACACGGCAAACGGGAAGTACGGCCCCGTACCCACCCAGAGCACTGCACGCAAAGCCGCGGCCGGTTTCTCCGAGGACGGCGGCCGGGACCGCGGGGATGACCCGGGTGCCCCCGGCTCGCAGGGCCGCGAGAGCGGGCTGAAGTTTGGCACCTCCAAGTCGGTGTCGGCCTCTCAGGGCAGCGGCAAGGGCCGGGGTGCCGGGCTGGGTCAGGGCGGCGGCCGCAGCGGCGGAGGACATGGGCCCGGCGGCCACGGCGGCCACGGCAGCGGCGGGCATGGCGGTCATAGCGGCGGCCACGACCATGGCGGGCGCTGAAACTTTTTTGCGTTTTTCCAACCGCAGCCCAACCGGCGGGCTTGTCTGTAGTGTAAGACAAACCTGCTTCAACAGAAAAGGAGAACCCACTATGTTTGAGTCTGCACTTGGCAACCTGTGTATCGTGATCTGCGGCATGACCGTGCTGCTGTCGGCCTTTTTCATCTGGCGCACGGAGACGCTGGCGGCGCGGCTGATCGTCGCTGCTGCGGCGGCGCTCGTGCTGATCTTCCGCTGGCAGATCAGCATGATGATCTACCAGTTCGTGGCGTCCATCTTCACGCTCATCGCGCTGTTCGTGGGCGTCGTGCTGCTCTGCGCCCTGCCCTTTGTGCTCATCCGTCTCTTCCTGCACTGAGGGGGGTGAAAGGATGGAGTATGCGTTCACGCTGAATGTCCTGCCCGTGGTCGGCGGTGTGGTGATCGTGCTGGTGCTGGTGCTCTGTGAGCTTGGAAGCACCGGCTTTGGCGGCGGTCTGCCGTCGGGCGGCTACCGGTATTACATCGGAGAGCACACCGTGCTGTATCTCCGGCAGTCCGGCACACGCTGCCGGGCCTATGTGCTGGAGGGCGAAGCCCCGCCGGCGGTGCCGCTGCACCACTCCCGGGGCGGTACTTATTTCAAGGTGTGGGCGGCCTCTCCAGCAGAGGCCGAGCTGGAGATCGAACAGGCTTATCAGCGGCGGCCGGAGCTTGAGCAGTAAGGGCAGCCGCACAACAGAAAGGAACCCGTTATGGCAAAGCTCCGGAAACTGGTCGGGTGGCTCCCGGCCGTGGGCGCAATGATCTTCAATGGCTGTGTGATCGGTTGGCTGCACTGGGCAAAGCCGCAGCTTCTGGGGCCGGGGATCTCCGGCGGGGCCATCGCGTCCGTCTATGTGATCCTGTATCTACTCTGGTGGTGTCTGGCCCCGGCAGCAACGGCCTGCGTGATCGGCGGGCCGTTCTTTCTGTGGTGCGCCGCGCTGCTGCCGGCGGAGCTGCTGTTTGCGCTGACAGCGCTCCGGCAGGTCTGGCCGGTGGGGGCGCTGCTGGCAGTCCTCTGGTTTGCGGGCGTGTTCTGGTTCCGGCGCAGGAGCTTCCGGCAGTTCCGACGGCAAAGCCGCCGCTGCGGGTACGACGACTTTGCCCTCCTGTGCGGAGAGGACCGCGTCCGGGAGAACTGCCGCCGGTTCGGCGTGCTGCTGGCAACGCTCCTGCTGGCAGTGCCGGCGTGCTGGGGCATGTGGAGCAGCCGGGTGTACCTGACCGCAGCGGCACCCGCGCAGACGCAGGCGGAAACAACGGCGCAGCTCCACGAAAAGAAATTCCTGCCCGGCTTTGCGGAGGATGTCTGGGAAACGGCATCGCTGGACAGCAAGACCGAACTGGCAAAGCAGCTGGCCGCCTATGAGCTTGCCATGCTGGGGGTGCCGGACGGGACAGATGTTACGGTCCAGCCGCTCGACGAGGACTGGCTGGGCTACTACAGCGTCTCCTCCCGGCAGATCGTGCTCTCCCGGTCTGTGCTGGAAAGCGGGACCGCGCAGGAGACCATGGACACCATCGCCCACGAGGCGTACCATGCGCAGCAGGCCTATGTGGTGGAGAACATCGCCTGGGACGATGCTGCGACCCAGGCGGCCTACTACGACCAGGCCAGACGATGGCTGCGGAACTATCAGAGCGGGTACGTCTCGGGCGACGAGGATATCCTGGGCTACTATTTCCAGCCGGTGGAGGCTGATGCCAGAGCTTATGCCAAAGAAGAAACTGAGAGGTTGCAGGAGTTGATAAGTCGAAATTTGCAGGAGGATAAATAATTGGTAGTGAAATAATTTTAAAATTGTGGCATATACATTATACGAAACATTGATTTGGATGAACGATCCACCGTTCAATGATGTATAAATAGGAGGTGCTTGCCATGACCGCCGTGATCTACGCCCGTTATTCCACTGACAGCCAGCGTGAAGAATCCATCGAAGGCCAGATCCGGGAATGCACTGCCTATGCGGAAAAGAATGGCTTCACGGTGGTCAAACACTATATTGACCGAGCAATCTCTGCAAAAACGGACAACCGCCCACAGTTTCAGCCGATGATCAAAGACAGCGAGCGTGGCATCTTTGATGTCATCATTGTCTGGAAGCTGGACCGTTTTGCCCGAAACCGCTACGATAGTGCCCGGTACAAGACCCAACTGAAGAGGAACGGCGTGAAATTGGTGTCGGCAACAGAAGTCATTTCGGCTGGCCCGGAGGGCATTATTCTGGAATCGGTGCTGGAGGGCTACGCCGAATACTACTCGGCTGACCTGTCTGAAAAGGTCGTGCGCGGCATGACCGAGAACGCTCTCAAGGGCATTTATAATGGTGGCACGATTCCGTTCGGCT
>ERZ506753.1479-NODE-1479-length-14310-cov-4.493581_pt1 | contig 14310 bp, 10 predicted proteins | sample MGYA00513044_ERZ506753 | MGnify/ENA metagenome assembly ERZ506753 | reverse complement strand
ATCTAAAGCCCGGTGCAGCATGAGCATTACACCCACACTGCACCGGACAATCCATCATCGACTGCTTTGTCTATTTTCTTCTTCCTGCCGAACTTCCTGCTCATGCAGCTGCTCTTTCTTCTGTTCGTCCTCTTTCAGGATTTCCTGCACAATCTTCTGCGCCACAAGCCAATCCTGCATTTCCGATTTGGTCTTGCGGTACTCTGCATAGGAGCTTTTCTTTCGTTCCAGAAGCATTGCATACTCTGCGTTCAGCTCGCTGATGCGCGGGAGCTTTTTGTCAGAACCGTTCTCTTTCTTATAGGCATCAAACGCCTTTTTCGCTGCGCTGCGTAAGGCCAGCGAATCCCGATGAGCTTCATAGAACTCCCGATTGTAGCCGGATGCCTTATATGCAGCAAAGACATCTTTTGTCTTGGCATAATTGATTAGATGCTTCCGCAGCACCGACACTTCTGACATCCGTGCCTCATCTGCTTTTACAGATTCCAGCAGCGCATCGCAATTTTCAGAAATTTCCTCTGCCTTTTCTTTCAGCTCTGCATAGCTCTTGATTCCATGCTCTTCCATGAACATCATAGCTTTTGCCATCTGCTTCAGATTAAAGACTTTCGCCCAGCGCGCATATCCCGCGCCTTTGCCCGCCTGCATTTTGGCACGGACATCAATAAGGAACGACAACTCCGCCTTCTGATGCACCTGTGACGACCGTGCGCTTGTGCGGTTTTTCTCTACAAATTTGCTTTTATGAACCGCATTTCCAGCAATCACTTCGCAAAGTTCTTCAACCGAATATCCTTTACCAAGAGAGCGGAAACGAGCAAATCTGGCGTGGCCTTTCCCCCGCAGGGCAGGCTGTTTTCCATCTTTATACTCGTACCCTGCTTCCTGCAAAATTTCAATCAGTTCCCGGAAGTCTTTTGGTTTTCTTGCCAATGCTGCATCAATGGCCTCGCAGATTTCATCCCGCTGCGATTTTTTCTCCGGGTATTCCGTTCTCTTCTGCCGCTCCCCGTAGGGCTTCCGGATTATGACCGACAACCGGTGTTCCAGGCAGACGATATCACTGAGCCTTGCCAGTGCAAGACCGGATAAGCGAAAATCTCGGAATTTTCTGGTGAAGTCTAATGTAGTCGAATTAAAAATAATGTGGTTATGAATGTGTGCACGATCAATATGGGTAGCCACGATAAAGGCGTGTTTTCCCTTGGTAAATCGCATGGCCGTCTCATACCCAACCTTGTTTGCTTCCTCCGGCGTGATCTCTCCAGGCTTAAAGGATTGCCGAATCTGATATGCAATTACATCATGCGCCTGGGTTCTACCGGTGATATGCTCATACTGCCGTTTGGAAAGCAGAAATTCTTCATCACAGGTCTTTGCATCACAGGCATACGCGCTGATGTATTTTCCATCTTCCGTCTTTGCTGCATTCTCAGAATAATCAGTACGGTCAGCCAGACACTGCGCTACCGTCTTTCCTTTATTGATATGCAGCGCAATTAGTCTTGTAGCCGCCATTTTCATATTCCTCCATCTAAAAAGAGCTACCCGAAGGCAGCTCTTACCAATCCACTATTCTCATTTTAGCATCCGTTCTCGGTCATAAGCTCCCTGCAAATAAACTGCCTGCTTGATGATTTCTTCCATATCGAAATAGACGCACATAATGCTTTCGTACAGCTTCCACACATTAGATTCGCTGCCTCCCACCATTTCCATCAGCTGGTCTTCCATCTTCGATTGCTCAGACTGTTTTTCCTGATAAGCTGTCTCTTCCACAAAATAGTTCTCTCCATCTGTTTCCTCGTACCGTAAATCATAATAATCTTTCATAAACTGAATATCCATCTAATCCCTCCTGAACTCAAACTGTCAAAACATCCTCTACACGCTCGCACAGCCGTTCCATCAGTTCCATGATGCCGCCCGCACCAACCGCAGCTGCGAACAGCCCCATCTCAATCAGGGTCAGCAGGAACACATCCGTCCAGCTCGCCCGAACCACCGAATAGATGCCGCAGCCAAGAACGAAAAGCATAACCGGCGAAAGCACCCACAGGGATAGCTGCATCAGCAGATTCCCGATAAAGCACAGAAATCGCAGCAGAAACGCAACCGGCAGCAACAGGATTTTCAGCACCAGTTTCAACAAAAAACTTACGATCTTCATGGATTTCACCCCTTCATTTTTCTTTTCATCTTCATTTTACCGTACCCGCTTGCCAAACACCACGATGTCAACAGGGAAACCTCCAAAAATATGTAACGGCACAGACAGTTTCATCTGTGCCGTGTGCTGTAGAAATCCCGCACATTTGCGCCCGTCAGCGAATACCAGAAAGCCTCTTCAGGATCAGCTTCTGCATCTCCCAGAGTTCATCCAGTCGCTTCTGCAAATCCCGGATATCCTCCGCATAGATGCTTCCGGATTCATTGGCTCGTTTTGCGTACTGGTTCAGGTTGTTGCTGCATCGGCGAAGAAGGGTGGATACCTGCACCACATCCGACAAATCAAGATTTACGCAGTACCCGTCCATCGCCATCTTTCTCATATAGGCACCGGTATTGCGGATGCCTAATTCTTTCTGCTTTTCACGAATCCTCGCCAGCTCTTCCGGATTTACCCGGACGTTGATCCAGTGTTCCCGAACACTCATAGTGCCACCTCCTCATCATCTCGATGTGCCATCGGCGGAATGCGACCGGCACGGTCACGCAATTCTGCCAGGACAGACGGTTTTTCCGTTGTTTTCTCACGGTCAGGATCATCATTTCCACGGTCATCCATATTCAGCAGTGCGTCCAGTTCAGCCAGTCTTGCACTCTTTTCCGCCAGTTCTGCCTCCTGGGGGAACGGCTTTCCAAGCTCGGCCTGCGCCGCTTCCTGCTGGCTCCTGAGATTGTCCAACTGTTGTTCCGCCTTTTCCAGTCTTGCAGGAATCCCGGCAAGAGCATTGTCCAGACGCTGGATATTGCCCGCAGCACTGGTGCCGATGGGCACCCGGTGGGTCATCTCGCCTTTCAGCAGCACCTGATACTCTTTCTGGAAGCTGTCAAACGTCAGCTCCATCTTGAAACCACGGTAGCTGCCAAGCGGCACCGGCTCCAGACTCTGATTGGCTTTACAGACCGCGAGGATTGCTTCACCGGCCTCAGCTTTTTCAGTAAATTGTGTGCCATTCACCTCCATACCGCAGAACCCCTCTTCCGGCAGCGGATGTGCCGCCACCGTCCGAATATCCGACTGAAAGCCCTTGATGAACCCTTGCGTTTTCTCAATCTCCGCAGGGAAATATTTCATCAATTTATCTTCCAATCGGTACTGCTGGCTCTGATGATCCGCCTTCAATACTTTCAGCCTTGCAACATCTACATCCAAGTCCATTTTCTCCTTGATTTGCGGGTCTCCGGCACAAAGTGCCTTGATCTCTGCATAGGAAAGAGCCTGCTCATCTACATCATCACAGGAACGTACCGGAGATTTGCTGGTCATGATCTGGCTGATAAATTTCTGCTTATTCTCCAGTGTCTGATAGAGGTAGGCATCAAAAGTTCCTTCCGTCACATACTGATAAACCTGCACTTCTTTGTTTCGGTTTCCCTGACGGATGATACGACCATTTCGCTGGGTCATGTCCGCAGGCCGCCAGCCCACATCCAGATGATGCACGGCCACCAGCCTGTCCTGCACGTTCGTGCCTGCACCCATCTTCTGTGTCGAACCTAACAATACCCGTACCTGTCCGGTACGCACTTTGGCAAACAAATCTTTCTTTTTTGCCTCAGTATCGGCATCATGAATAAATGCGATTTCTTCTTCCGGCACACCGGACTGAATTAGTTTGGCGCGGATATCCTCATAGACATTGAAGGTTCCATCGTTCTTCGGCGTGCTGAGGTCGCAGAACAGCAACTGGGTCAGCTTATCCGACTGTCCTTCCTCATAAATCCGAAGCACATTCCGCACACAGGCGTTGAGCTTGCTATTTGGGTCATCCGGCAGGAGCGGATTCATCAATCGCTGATCCAGTCCCAGCTTTCTGCCATCCGATGTGATTTTCAGCATGTTATCGACCGACGGGTCTACCACACCGGAATGCACAGCCGCCGCCCGTTCCGAAAGCTCCGCCACCATCGCCTGCTGATGCTCCGAAGGCTGCACCACCACGGTTTCAAATTTTGCCTCCGGCACCGGCAGATGCAGCTGATCGGAAGTCTTGATATCTGCCACTTCCTTGAACATATTCATCAGCTCCGGCAGGTTGAAGAATTTTGCAAATCTTGTTCTTGCCCGGTATCCGGTTCCTTCCGGTGCCAGCTCAATGGCTGTGGTGGTCTCACCAAAGGTAGAAGCCCAGCTGTCGAAATGGGTCAGCCCTTTCTGCTGCAACGTACCGTACTGGAGATACCGCATCATGGTGTAAAGCTCCGTCATGCTGTTGCTGACCGGGGTGCCGGTCGCAAAAATGATGCCGCGCCCGCCTGTCAACTCGTCCATATATTGGCACTTCATAAACATATCCGAAGATTTCTGCGCTTCCGATGTGGACAAGCCTGCAACATTGCGCATTTTTGTGTAGAGGAACAGATTTTTAAAGGCATGTGCTTCGTCTACAAACAGTCGGTCTACGCCCAGCTGCTCAAATGTAATCACATCGTCTTTTCGGTCGGTTGCCCGGAGTTTCTCCAATCTCGCCTCCAATCCTTTCCGGGTCTTTTCCATCTGTTTGATGGAGAAACGTTCACCATTCTGGGATTTCATCTCAGCAATGGCGTTTTCGATTTCATCAATCTGGGCAGTCAAAATCCGCTCCTGCCGTTCTGCGGACACCGGAATTTTCTCAAACTGGGAATGCCCGATGATGACTGCATCGTAATCACCAGTAGCAATTCGTGCGCAGAACTTCTTTCTGCGGGCCGTTTCAAAGTCCTTTTTGCTTGCCACCAGCAGTTTTGCACTCGGATACAGGCGCAGAAACTCGTTTGCCCACTGAAGGGTCAAATGATTCGGAACGACAAACATGGATTTCTGGCACAGTCCCAGCCGTTTTGCCTCCATAGCAGAAGCGGCCATCTCGAAAGTCTTACCGGCACCCACTTCGTGGGCCAGCAGTGTATTGCCACCGTACAGCACATGAGCAATGGCATTCTGCTGGTGTTCCCGCAGCCGGATTTCCGGATTCATGCCGCCAAAGCGGATATGAGAACCATCGTACTCACGAGGACGGGTACTGTTGAACAGCTCGTTATACTTTTCCACCAGGTCCGCACGGCGATAAGGGTCTTTCCACACCCAGTTCTGGAACGCATCCTTAATGGCCTGCTGTTTCTGCTGGGCGAGGGTGGTCTCCTTTTTATTCAGAACCCGCTTCTGCTTGCCGTCTGCATCCTCCACGGTATCGTAAATACGAATATCCCGCAGATTCAGCGTATCCTCCAGAATTCGATAGGCATTGGCACGGCTGGTGCCGTAGGTCATATAGGCATGAACATCATTCCGGCTCGGTGTACTCTTACCGGTGATCTGCCATTCTGCCGTCATGGGAGAGAATTTCACTTCAATATTTCTGCGCAGATAGAACGGCGGTTCAAAGGTTTCTTCCATAAACTGCTGGATATAATCCCGATTGACCCATGTGGCACCAAGGCGCACATCAATCTCCGACGCATCCAGGTCTTTCGGCTGTGCTTTCTTCAAATATTCCGTGTTTACCGCAAAGGCAGGGTCAGAAGCCGCAGCCAGTTCTGCCACGCGGAGTTTTTCCCGGACATTGCCGGACAGATATTCATCAGCCGTCACCCAGCCGGTTTCCTCGCCGCCCTGCGTCATCGGGTCTTTGAAAATGACACCATGCAGTTCCTGCTGGATTTTTTCAAATTCTCCCGGTGTACCTAAAAGCTCCGACATATAGGGCAAATCCACTTTGCCGCGCTCTCCGATGGAGATTGCCAGAGCCTCTGCCGGAGTATCTACGCTGGTAACAGCCCGTTCCGGTCGAATCGTCCGTTTGGTGAACATGTCCGCCTTGGATTCCAGCCTGCCGTTTTCATCTACATTTTCCAGAGAGCAGAGCAGATAATAAGACGAATCTTCTGAAAAAGCCTGCGCATTTGCACGGGAGTTAATAAGCCCATACTGATCGGCGAATCGGTCATAGGCTACATTCAGTTCCCGCTGTTTCTGGGCAATCGCGTCCTCCGGGTAATCGTTCAGCTGATAGTCGATCAGTTCCTGCACAATGGTACGAAGCTCCACCATGCCCTTGATCCTGCCGGTGGCTGTCGCAGAAAGGTCAGCCTTTCGCATGATGCTGTTCTCACGGAAGTAGACATCCCCATCCACCACCGCATAGGAGAAGTTCTTTACATTGGGGTCTGCCGGAATGGTTTCGCCCTGCAAGGACAGTTCTTCCTCCGGTGCCAGCTCCTGCGCTTCATAGTGACCGCCGATATGCTGCACAGCCTCATGCAGCTGGTCTCCCAGATCCTCATCCGGAATCGGAATGACCGTACATTCTTCCTTGCCGTACTGGGTACTTTCCGTTGTAATCTCACCCAGCACCATTTCCGGGTGGTCAACAAAATAGCTGTTGAGGGTAATACCCTCCGATGTCAGCCCCAGATGCACCCAATCCGGTTCGATATCAATGGGATGGTCTCTCTTTTGCAGGAAAATGATATCCGACACCACATCCGTACCGGCATTGGCACGGAATGCGTTGTTGGGAAGTCGGATAGCTCCCAGCAATTCTGCCCGCTGCGCCAGATACTTTCGTGCGTCCGGATTTTTGGAATCCATCGTATAGCGGCTGGTAACAAAGGCCACGATACCACCGGGCCGAACCTGATCCAGTGCCTTGGCAAAGAAATAGTTGTGGATAGAAAATCCGAGTTTATCATATGGCTTATCGCTGACACGGTAGTTGCCAAAAGGCACATTGCCCACGGCCAGATCATAGAAGTCGCGCCGGTCGGTGGTTTCAAAGCCTGCCACCTTGATTTCTGCCTGCGGATACAGCTTTTGCGCAATACGCCCGGTGATGGAATCCAGTTCCACACCATAGAGCCTGCTCCCCAGCATGGAATCCGGCAGCATACCGAAGAAGTTGCCGACACCCATCGACGGTTCCAGAATATTGCCTTTCTCAAATCCCATACCGTCCAATGCTTCATAGATTGCACGGATCACGGTAGGGCTGGTGTAGTGCGCATTCAGAGTCGAAGCTCTGGCTGCGGCATATTCTTCTTCCGTAAGAGCTGCTTTCAGCTCCTTATATTCGCCTGCCCAGGCAGTTTTCTCTGCGTCAAAGGCATCTGCCAGCCCGCCCCAGCCGACATAATTGGCCAGCGTTTCCTGTTCCTCCGGTGTCGCATCCCTGTGCTGATTTTCCAAGGTTTTCAGCGTATAGATGGCATCCATGTTGGCACGGAATTTCTGCTTTGAACTGCCTTCGCCGAGGTGAAAGCTGTTGATGCGGTAGTTCTCCGCATGTTTTGCTTCATGCCCTGCCCGGAACGCTTCTTTTTTTCCAGAATTCAGATCAACCACCAGATTGTGCAGGTGAACATTTTCCTCATGCCCCAAAATTCTTGCCAGATTTTCCTTGCTTTCCGAGCGGAAGATCGGATACACGGAATCCGGGTCCCGAAGTTCCACATCGAAAAGCCCGACTTTTTCAATCGTAAATGCCTTTCCGTCCAGATACAGCGTATCGCCAACGCGATAATCCGGCTGCACCGGAGCTGCGGGTTCTGGCTGCACAGTTGCAGGCTCTTTTTCAGACTCCATGTTCCTGCCGCGAATCTCCTGCAACGCCTCTGATGCACTCACATAATCGGCAAATGTCTGCACTTTTCCGTCCGAATATCCGTAATACTCTTCTTTGACATAATCCCAGATGGCAAACGCATCTTTAGAATCCGGAAAGTTCTCGCCGGTCATTGTGACCACAAACCGTTCATCCGGTGCATAGCCAGACTCTCTGGAAAGTTCGCTGGCGTGTTCCTGCATTTCCAGTACCAGAGGATCTGTCTCTGCGTGAGCCGATTCCTGTACTTCTTCGGATTCCACATCTGGGAATGGAATGTCCTGCTGCAAATTCTGCTTGCTCTGTTCAACATAGAGCCAGTCTTTTGCTTCCCGTTCCTGAACTTTTTCAATCAACTGCTGGCGGTAGGTCTCTGCCTCCCATTCGCTGGTAAACTCTTCGCTGACACCATCCGGCTCCACATGAATGCCGTCCTGAATATCATCCCAGACCGCATAACCATCGTCTGTCTCCATCACGGTAAACCGCTGTGGTGCCGCCAGTTCACTCCGGGCATATACATTCGCAGCCGTATTCAGCATGTTGTCCACATGCTCATTTCCGGTATCGTAGCGTTCCGGTGGCGTTGGCGGAAACACATGGGCGGCAGTCGGCATAGGAAGCGGCGCGCCGTATTCCTGCTCCAGCTTCCGATACTCTTCCATTTCCAGCGCGGTCAGGTACTGATCATTTTCCACAAGCCGGTCTAACCGCTTATCCACCGCCGACCATGTGAGTCGCACTTCCCGGTCATGGTCATAATTGCGAAGCAGAATACCTCTTCCGTTATAATCGGCAAAACCGCGACTGCCATCCATAAAGGTATAGCTGTGGCCACCGAGACCGTATTCCGCTTTCAAGAATGCAGCTCGTTCTTTTGCGTCCCCTTGCTGCTGATACAGCGCATAAATACGGATCTTTCCGCCTTCAAAATTGGAGCCTGTCCGCAGCATCCGGTCGATTTCATCCTCAGAAATGACAAAAGCGGAGGGCTTTTCGCTCTCCGCTTCTTTGGCTGCATTTTCTGCCGCCGCATCAATTTTCTGAATCTGCTCTGCTTCGGACTGAAACAGGCTCATAAAGTTTAACTGTTGATAAGTTCCGTCAGAATGACTTCCTCTGCCTGCGCTTTCAGCATGTTCATGTGCTGCACCCAGGCCATCTGGTTTGATTTCTTGTCCGGTGCCGGATTCGCTTTCAGAAGATCCGCCATCATCTGCTCCATCCGTGCGGTCGCGGTCTCCTGAATCTCCCACAGGTGCGGGTACAGCTTCTCGGTCAGGATCAGGTGATTGTACAGCAGCGTGTTGTTCTCCTGCAGAAACGCTCTGCGCATCCTCCCGTACTTGCCCAGGGGCTTCTGTTCCTGCACCGACAACTGGATGTCCGGAATCAGGTAATCGCCGTTCTTCGTGTAATTCAGCTCCATCATAGTTTTGGCTCCTTTCTGCCTGCTTATCTCTTTCATAGGTTCGGATCGTGCGTTCAATTTCCCGGAAGATCTGGCTGGACATTTCGCTGACCGCAGTTCCCAGCACATTGGCGGCAGCCTGCGTATTAAAATCAAAGATGTCCAGAAAATCCTCGTGCTCAAAATAGTCATCTGCATTGCCTACCGTCCGGGTAAAGACGGAATATGCGATGCTGACAGCGGCAGCTCTCTTAAAGGAAGCTCCGATGTTGAGTTCATCATATCCTTCCAGATAGGAATCTGCAACGATGTCACTGATCTGCCTGCGGTTTTCCTCCCAGTAATCCCTTGCAAGGCGTTCTGCCGCTTCCATGATATGATTTTCCAGAGACCCAGCACCGGCAGGAACATCAAATGCTGCATCCAGTGCGCGAATGATTGGCTGCTCATGCTCCGCATTCATTTTCCAGAGCTGTACCGGTCGGGAATTCTTCCGTTCTCCGGTATCTGCCACATCAAATACATACCGCAGTTTCGGCTGCTCGCCGCGCATGTCCAAAAGAGCAATGCCCTTGGAGCCACGCTTCACATAGCGGTTCATCCGATCATTCCAGAGATCGTACTCTGCACAGGCCGTCGCTTCTGGTCTCTGCTTATAGATCATCAGCTGCTCCGCAAAAGGATACTTATAAAGCCGTGCGGATGTGGTCAGAAACGCTGTCCACTGCTCTTTGCTACCAGTGATCTGTGCCGCAGCTTCCTGCGCCATCTGCATATAATAAGCCGTTTTCGTCATCATCTATTTTTTCCTCCTCTCCTTTATTCATCTGGATACAAATCCAGTGCCTCATATTCTGCATCCGTCATCTCTGCCAGTTTTGCAAGCAGCGAGGCCGTCCACCTGCGCAGGTTTCTATCTCTGCCGGTCAGACTTTTCTGCATCATCTGAAGCTCTGCAATCAGCCCTGTCCGTGTGCCAGGGCTGTAAAGCATCATGAGCATCCATTCGTCATCCGTAAAACGCATTTATAACTCCTTTTCTTCGCAGCACCTACGAGGCGGCGCAGGCGGCACCGCCTCCTGCTTTTCCTTCAGCTGATCCAGAACCGATGCTTTCTCCGCCGGTTCTTCCTTCTTTCCGTTATTGATTACGCCGTCAATCATACCGTAATCGTCTTCCATTGCCATTTCTGCGGCTTTCAGATAATTCTCCGGTTTCAAAAATCCGGGCAGCTCCTGGAAGCCGATGGAATCCACATAGTGACAGCTTACAACACCATTCTGCCGTAAAGCCACGATGTCAGACACAGAAAGACTATGCCCAGTAAAATCATCAGGGCGGGAAACATTGAATTTCGCATACAGTTCCTCCAACATCGTATTCTGATCCTTGTAGGGAAGCAGCGGAGCCGTATAAACCACTTCATAATGGTCAATATCCGGTTCCAGCCCCATCCGTTCCAGTTCGCGCATAGACGAAAAGCGTTCATATACCGTATCCTCGATGCGGCGAAGCTGCAAAATCGCATACTGGTCGGTAGCGCTGTCGAGAAATGCCATCATTCTTTCGTCCGGTGCCTGATTTCCATGCACTTCATCCCATTTTTCAATTCTTGCCATCGTTCATTTCTCCCTTCTCCATAAACGGCAGGCCGTTTTCCTTTGCTTCCTGTCGCTGCTGTTCCCGCCGCTTTTCACTGTACGGCGGTCGGATACCAACACAGCGTTTCGGAATCGTATAAGTGACCGACCCATGCTCCCGGTGCTCCAAAATAAACTGCTCCGGATACTGTTTTCGCAGTTCCCGGAGCTTCTTAATCAGGCGGCTGTCATGGGTGTAAATACTGGCAGTATCCAGTTCATTGTCAAAATTGATGACGGTTTCCTGCTCTGCCTTCGTAAGCTTATATTTCATCGCTCCGCCTCCTTCGCCTTAGCAGCTTTCACCGGCGTATCCGTTCTGGAAGACAAATCCGAGAGTTTACCCAGCACAGATTCCCGTCTGCTGATTTCCGCTTCCTCTGCACGATCACAAAGTTCATCATAGTCAATCCGCGTCATGGTGCGGCCACCGAACCCATAATCCGAAAGAATCTGGTCTCTGGCTGCATTCATGCTGATTTCCGGGTTGTCGATCTGTCCGCCGTCAATTTCCGTGAAGTCCTTATGATATAAGGTATAGTCGTAACCGTCCTCACAGGTTTGAATGGCGAGAAAGCCCTTGCTTCCCAAATCCCATGCGCTGCGTTCTTCCGTAATCAGCGGCTCCGGTCGGCATGTACCGCCACCGCGTTCCAGCATTTCTGCCAGCTGGCAAATGTGCAGAACATCATACCCCAGGCGCAGATGATATTCGTCCATATATTCGCAGCGGGCTGAGAATTTCCGATTCGGATACTCAATCTCTACCGCGCTGCCATCCGGAATTTTGAACCGATCCTCGTAGCTGCTGGTGATAAACCGGATATTTTTAGCATTCTCCAGTTCAGGATCAGCCTTTTTCATCTGCCAAAGAACCTTTCTGCCGCCGCGCATCTGCTCCAGCATCTCCGGGGCTACCGGCGCAACGGTAAGACCGTCCAGCTGGGGAATCTCCTTGAGTGCTGCCACCCTCGCGCTTTCTTCGAGAGTAGAAAACGGCTGTTTATCCAACATATCCCAGCCAATGTGTCCCTCGGCAATCTGCACCTTTCTGTCCATATCAAAGCAATGGAATTCCACGCCCTCCTGCTTTTCCTGCAAGGAAAGCAGAGCGACATTATCCACCAGATAAGCTGCATTCATCATTTTCATGCTCATTTTTTACCTCCAAACTCCAGCTTAAATGCTGCTGCACCGTCCTCGCCGGTCTCTACATGAACGGTTGTGTCATAGTAACGATTGGACTTCTTGGAATAGCAATGGGTAAGCCGTGCTTTTCCCTGATTTACCAGTTGCTTTGCCAGTTCCTCTGTCATCTGCTTTCCCAGTGTCTGAAAGAACCTGTTTTCCTTCCAGAGTGCAAATTTACAGCTCTTATCCCTGCAAAACCATCCATTTGCCGTTTCACAAACATCACTGCCGCAGGCGGGGCAGGAACCAATGACTTTGCATTCCGGCTGCATCAGGACATTGGCACCTTTCACAGCCTCGTAGGTTTTTACAAGTCCGCTGACCATGCTGCTGATTTCTCCCATAAAGGCATCGCTGTCATACTCGCCGTGTTCTATTTTCAGCAGTTTTTCCTCCCAGTCTGCCGTCATGGATGGAGACTGAATCTGTTCCGGCACCACCGTCACCAGCGCATTTCCCTTGTCCGTAGAACAAAGGTATTTCGTTTTCTTATCGCCCCTGCGCTCGATAAAGCCTTTCTGTACCAGTTTTTCGATGATGGCAGCGCGTGTAGCTGGTGTGCCGATGCCTTTTCGCTCTACACCAGCCGGAAATTCATCCGAGCTGGCACTTTCCATCGCTGAAAGCAGAAGATCCTCGGTAAACCTCTTGGGTGGGCTGGTCTTGCCTTCTTTCAGATCGACACCGGCAAGTTCCAATGTCATGCCTTCCGAAAGCTCCGGAAGATCACCTGCCTCCGCATTCTTCTCAGCATCTTCAACCGGCTTTCCTGCATATTGCCTCCAGCCCATATCCGTGACTGTTTTGCCTTTCGTGCGGAACTTCTGACCGGCGCACTCCGCTTCCACTATGGTTTCTGCATAGCGGCAAGGAGTTCCTACCGCACAAATCAGACGCACCGCCAGCATGGTAAGAATCGCCTGTTCTCCACTGGGAAGAGAGGAAATGTCATAACCCGCCGCTGTTTTTGTGGGGATTATGGCATGGTGATCGGTCACTTTCTTGGAATTGATGACCTGCGCTGCATTCACCGGTGCTGGCTCATCCGGTTGAATCTGAAAGCTCTGCTGGATCACAGAAACAAGTTCCGGCACCAGCGGTGCCATATCATCCGTCAGATACCGGCTGTCGGTACGGGGATAGGTCACGAGTTTCTTCTCGTACAGAGCCTGCGTGTAATCCAAGGTCTGCTGGGCAGTGAATCCCAACTGCCGGTTTGCTTCTCTCTGAAGCGAGGTCAGATCAAACAAGGCCGGGGGCTTCTCTGATTTTTCTTTCTGCTCCACCTTGGTAATGATGGCACTACCTGCCTGACAGCACTCTGCCACCAGTTTTTCTGCTTCTGCTTTTTCTTTCATCCTCTCACCGCCTGCTTGAAAATCCCGGAATTTCAATTCTGCCGAGTAGAACGGCTCTGGCTTGAAAGCCCGGATTGCTGCATCCCGCATGACCACCATCGCAAGCGTTGGTGTCATCACGCGCCCCACATTCAGGGTCTGCCCATACAGGCATGAAAAAAGCCGGGTTGCGTTGATTCCGACAATCCAGTCGGCACGCTCCCGGCATAAAGCCGCCTCATATAAGGCATCATATTCTGTTCCCGGTCGGAGCTTCTGAAAGCCTTCCCGGATCGCACTGTCCTCCATCGAGGAAATCCAAAGTCGTTCCACCGGCTTTTTGCAGCCGCACTGATGGTAAACCAGTCGGAAAATCAGTTCGCCCTCACGCCCTGCATCGGTTGCACAGATCAGACTCTCCACATCTTTCCGCTGCATGAGCTTTTTCAGGATTCCGAACTGCTTTTTCGTGCTGGCGGACACCTGATACTGCCAATGTTCCGGCAAAATCGGAAGATCATCATACTTCCACTTTGCATACTTTTCATCATAGGCTTCCGGCTGGGAAAGTTCCACCAGATGCCCCACACACCAACTGACAAGGTAGCCATTGCCCTCCATATAACCGTCCCCGCGCTGATCTGCCCCGATCACTTTCGAGAGACTCATGGCAACCGAGGGCTTTTCCGCTAATACAAGCTTCATTCGATACTGCTCCTTTCGCAAAAAAATTAGCAGCCAGGCACCGAAGCGCATGACTGCTATGTAAGGAACGGTATTCTGTTTTAGGTCTACAAACTGGGGCTTTTATGATCTTGCCACAGCTTATCAGTCTATGCACGTCAACTGTTGAAACCGCCGTGTACCGAACGGTACGCACGGTGGTGTGAGAGGACGGCGGCTAATCACCGCCTCCTAC
>ERZ506753.1464-NODE-1464-length-14393-cov-4.220393_pt1 | contig 14393 bp, 19 predicted proteins | sample MGYA00513044_ERZ506753 | MGnify/ENA metagenome assembly ERZ506753 | reverse complement strand
GGCCGTGATAGATTTTTCGGCGGTCTGGGTAGATTTGCAGGCCGGGAAGTGACAGGATCGGCTCCGGGCCGATTTCCCATGTTTTCAATTCTGGATGAAGCTGTAAAAAGGCAAGAAAATCTTCAAATGTCCTTTCGTCCTTATCCTCCAGTTCCATAATCACGACTCGTCCGATGGTATCACCTCCCGGCTGCCTGAGAAGGCCGCTTCTTTTAACTTTTGAAAGCTCGTTTCACTGATGACGTGTTCCAGCCTGCAAGCGTCCCGTTCCGCCGTTTCCGGATCTACGCCGGCCTCGATCAGCCGGTCGGTAAAGAAGCGGTGCTTTTCGTAGATCTGCTCCGCCACTTCCCGCCCCACATCGGTCAGATGGAGAAAGTGATCTTCGTCCATCGTGAGAAAGCCGCCGTCCCGCAAGGTGGCCACTGCATGGCACACGCTGGGCTTTGACACCTCCATGTGCCGGGCTACATCTACGGAGCGCACCATGCCCATCTTCTTATGGAGAACAAGTATGGCCTCCAAGTAATCCTCACCGGACGCGTACAGTTTTTTATCAGGAGGCATTGCACGCACCATTTCCTTGCTCGTGGGAGAAGAAAGCCCGCAAGAGACTCACTGCATCCCCGTCCATCGGCCGATGCCACAGCACCTTGCTCCCCTGAATGAACAACAGGTAGGTGCAGCATTTATAAATGAGTTCCGGGTCATGTGTGATCAGAAACAGGCACTTTCCCATCTCTTTTAGGTGGTTTAAGTTGTCCGACACCTCCAGCATATGCCGGTAATCCAATCCGCTGGTAGGCTCGTCAAATATCAGGATCTTTTTGCCCGAAGCTACTGCACTGCCAATTGCCACCCTCTGTTTTTCACCACCGGACAGGGACATGGGGTGCAGTTTTATTTTGTCCAGCAGGTCAAGGCTGTTCAGTATCTCCTTGGCACGGGTCGTATCCGCTTTCTCGTCTTCGCCGCCCATACTGAGCAGCAACTCGTCCAGCACATCTTCCGTAAATAGCTGGTGGTTTACATCCTGCATAACCATATAGGAGATATGTAAAATGAGCGCACGAAAGTATCTGCCCTGCAACGGTTTTTTCTTTTCCCGTCAAGCGGGCAGATGATAATGTATTTTCAGATAACTTTATTATTTGCTCTTTTCAGGAATAGCGTTTCTTTCTGCCATAGACAATTCTTTGTGGAGATGTAACGCCATGAATACAGTGATTACAGCCGTCATAACATCAGCGATTGGTTGAGCGTATAGAATACCATTGAGCCCCCATACAACGGGGAGCAACAAAATGGCAGGAATAAAACAAATTCCTTGTCTACATACTCCTAAGAAAAATCCAGCCGTTCCTTTACCCAAAGCAAGAAACAATGAAGAATAAACGGTATAGAAGCCAAAAAGGATAAAAGAGAAACCATTGGCCATCAAAGATTTCTGACCCACTGCAATCATTTCAGCATTACCGTCAGTAAACTGAGAAATTATTTGAGTGGAGAATATTGCCATTAGTAATCCCACAACCAAACAGAACGCCGTAGACCATACAATAGACGTTTTAATGGCTTCACGCAGACGATTAAACTTCTTCGCTCCGTAGCTAAATCCAGCAATGGGCTGAAATCCTTTCAGAAAGCCAAACACAACCAGCGTTCCCATAGAAGTAATTCGTGTTACCGCACCCATACCAGCAATGACCGCGTCACCATAGCTGTTGGCAGAACGGTTTATTAGGGCGATAGAAAGACTTGTAAGCAACTGGAACGCTAATGTAGGAATACCAATTTTTAATATCTCCGCCATCATTTTTCTGGAAGGCGCATAGAGCTTGATACTAAAGGTGAAGGCACTCCGTTTGCGAAAAACATACGCTAAATAGACTAATGTAGATACCATCTGCGAAAGGGCCGTTGCAATAGCGGCACCAGCTACGCCCATATTAAAAGTGTAAATAAAGAGCGGGTCTAAGGCGATATTCAGCACCGCACCTAAAAGTAAGGCGCACATAGTGGTTTTGGCGGCACCCTCGCTGCTTACAATGTTATTCATTGTCACGTTAAATACATTGAAAATGCAAGACACTACATAAATTCTTCCATACATTAAGGCATAAGGCATGATTGTGTCTGTTGCACCCAGCATAACAAGCAAAGGTTCAAGGAAAATCGTAGCAATCAAAATAATAACAGCTCCAATTAAGACACTGCTATACAGTGCTGTACTGGCGACTTTATTTGCTGTTTCCTTATCACCACTTCCCAACAATCTTGAAAGATATGAGGCTGCGCCATTACCAAACATCAATCCCAGACCGACTACCACTTGTCCTAAGGGGAAAATAATTGAAATAGCCCCCATTTGGCTGTCACCCAGCGCGCCGACAAAATAAGCGTCCACCAAATTGTATAGGGCGTTAATCAGCATCCCGATCATGATCGGGATACCGAGCGACATGAGAGCTTTTGGAATAGGGGCATTCCCTAAAAGCTCCAATTTGTTGTTTCCTTCCATTGAAAAACTCCTTTCCGCAGGTATAATTTAGAGTAGTATAATTTATAGTGCATACCCGCGTCAATTATACTACTATAAATTATAGTAGTTGTCAAGACCAATTTCCTTGACAAACGGTGTAAAATCTAATACTATAATTTATAGTGTTCTTGCAATCTGACTTGTGGATATAAAGACACAGAAAGGACGGCGTTGCATGGCAACAATAGATTTAATTGTATTAGGAATTTTGAAGAAGGGGCCTATGAGTGCCTACGATATACAAAAGTTGGTGGAATATAGGAACATTTCGAAATGGGTTAAGATCAGTACCCCTTCTATTTACAAAAAAGCTATTCAGTTGGAAGAAAAAGGGCTAATCAAAGGCGAAACTGTAAAAGAAGGAAAGATGCCTGAAAAAGCAGTGTATTCGCTAACAGAAGCGGGCGAAACTGAATTTGAAAGGCTTATGTTTGAGATTGCCTCAAAGCCTATCAGCATTTTTTTGGATTTTAACGCTGTAATTGTGAACTTGGACTCGTTGCCACATGAAAAACAAAAAGAATGTATTGCAGAGATTGAGGACAATATCAAGACACTGAAAAACTATTTAGAAACCAATATCACAGAAAAAGAAAACAAGCCGGAGATACCTGCAACAGGCATGGCGGTTTTGCGGCAACAATTCGTATTAGTAAAAGCGATTGAAGATTGGATCACATCTTTAGAAATCGAATGACCTAAATGACAAAGAAAATGAATGAGAAAGTGTCGGACGCATCAGCCTAACGGCCAGCACCCGGCGCTTTCTTTTTATCAACAGACAATTTATGAATTATAAAGTTTAATTTACCTGCATATAGCAACATTCCATTGGGCAAATATGAATTATACAATGTAAATGGGTGATGCTATATGGCGAAAGTAGAAGATTGCCCCGGCTTTGAAACTTTCGGCGCGGATGTAAAGGCTGCGCGGAAAGCCCGGCGTCTGGCGCGTAAGGCGCTGGCGGAAATGGTAGGTATTGAGTGGCGGTATCTCGCCAACATTGAGAATAAAGGGACGATCCCCAGCCTCCCGGTCGTAATCCAGCTTATCAAGACCTGCGGGCTTCCTGTGGAACGGTATTTCAATCCCGAAGTGCTGCGCTCGGAAAGTGAGCAGCGCCAGCGGGTCGGCCACAAGCTGAAACTCTGTCCCGAAGAATACCTGCCGATCATCGAGGGCGCGATTGACGGGGCCATAAAAATTGAACAGCCAAAGAAGAAAGAAACGGGGGATGCCTGAAAACCATCCTCTGTTTTCTTTTGTTTGCGAGGGACGCGGAAGCGTCCTTTATTTTTTGCACTTTTTTCAGGAGAAGCCCGTATTTTGCGGGCAGTTTAAGGCGTTCGGGACGTTCTATTATCCTCCAATCTCTGCCGCAATTCGTTCAAAGTCTTTGTGCGATGGCGCTGTACGGCACTTTTTGACATCCCAACAAGGCCGCCGATCTCACCGTCTGCCATTGCTGCGACACAGTGCAGAATTAAAATCTGCTGCTCCTGCTTCGGCAGGCTGGCAAAGGCTCCCGCCACCAGCTCGTCCCGGATATGTAGGTCATAGCCAAAGGCCGAGAACTTAAAGCTGTCGCTGGGGTACTCGTCCAGCGTGGAGAGCTTGTCCCATTGAGCCGGGGAAATATCTTCTAAGGATGTTTGACGGTTACGGTATCGCTGCATTTCCCGCAGGTAGTCAATGGCTTCATGGTACAGAACCAGCTTGCAGTAATGGTCGAGTTGACAGCGTTCCACATAGTCAGGGGTGTATTCTTTCATCTTCTCACCCCCGATCTGCGGGAGAATGAGAAGATTAAGCTGTTTCCACCGCTCCTTTCATCGGTGGCAGTATAACGGCTCCGGCCCGCACCGAAAAACCGCAGAAAACAACAAATTTCGCCCGGCAAGTCATAGACCCACCGGGCGAAAGTGAAAGCAATATGAAGATGATTTACATGGTATAGTTCATACTTATGGCCGCTTGTCCCCGTAGCCGGGGACGGGCTTTTTTTGATGGTGCGTACCCCGTCGTATTATGTCGAAACGCTTTTTGTTTCATGGCGGCTCCCTCCGTGGGCCGCCGATCCCGCCAGCGTCAGGGCGTCGCTCTGTATGAGGGTATAAAGAACGGCGGCCTTGATTTGTTCAAAGCCGCCGAAAGGTTGAGTGTAGGGCATGGCGATTACCTGCTGAACGACGGCTTTTTTTCTTTTGCCGTCGTCCGGCAGGTTATTAAACTATTATGTTTTTTGTTTTGTCCCCAAAAGTTCAAACGACGGTTAGTGAATAAATTGCCCGATTATCTATCGTTATTATCGTGTTAATACTTCTACTACAACATCACCTTTGGTTTCAGGAACAATAGTGATCGTAAAGCAAGCTGTTTCCGTTGTATTTGCAGGAATATTTATTTTATCATTACATGGAGCAGAGGAATTGACGATATACATTTTTTCTTCCGCGTTCTCATAGGTAAGACTGATTTCTATTGTCCCACTTTCACAAGTTGCGTCCACTTTGAATTGATAGTCTGTATCGGCTTCAAGTGTAATCGTCTTTTCATACTCGCTATATTCTTCCTCATATTCTTCGGGGATAAAGTGATATTCAAAACTTCGTAAAGAAGTAAACTCGTCGGCTTCACTGTCATTACAGGCCGTAAGAGCAAAGATAAGGCAAATAGCAAGTAAATAAACTCCGATTTTTTTATATTTCTTCATCACTTAAAATCCTCCCGTCTTGAATGGTAATTAGTCTTTTGGCGTATGACGCAACATTTTTATCGTGTGTGATAAGAATGACAGTCTTTCCCATGTTGTTTAATTCCGAAAATACTCGCATAATTTCATTTCCCGTCTTGCTGTCTAATGCGCCTGTTGGCTCGTCCGCAAGTATTGTTTCGGCTCCGCATACAATCGCCCTTGCGATTGCTACTCGTTGCTTCTGACCGCCGGATATATTCGACGGTTTCTTTTTGGCTAAATTAGATATGCCTACAAGTTCCAATGCAGATAAGACCCTTTTCTTCCGTTCAGCTTTTGATAGCGGCTGCTTTATCAATGGGACTTCTACATTTTCCAATACGGTATAATCCCCGATAAGGGCAAAGTTTTGAAAGACAAATGATATTTTTTTGCCGCGAATGGAAGATAAGCGTTTTTCCTTTGCACCCCCTAAATCTTCGTTATCAAGCAAATATGTACCACTGGTAGGAACGTCCATGCAGCCTATAATGTTTAATAATGTTGTCTTGCCGGAGCCTGAAGCCCCCATTATCGCTACAAACTCACCAGTGCCTATTTTTAAGCTGATATTTTTCAAAGCCGGAGTAATAATTTCATCACTCCTGTATTCTTTTGTTATGTCTTTTAATTCAATCGTTGCCATTTGTATCTCCTCCTATCAACTCGCAAGGCTGATATTTCAATAATTTTGTTATAGGAATTAACGCTGCAATTCCCGTCAAAATAAAAGTAAGTACAATACAGATTGGAAGCGTGTATCTGATATGCGCTGTTAGCAAAACAGTTTTGAATAGATCTGTACTTCGAGCAAACTCTATCCATTTCATTCCCCAAGCAAAAATACCCGAACAGAAAATGATGATGAATATTTCAATAGCTATTTCAGCCGCTATATCGGAGAGAGTAAAGCCGTTTGCAATCCAAATGCCATATTGTTTTTTCTTCAATAAAGCATTGGTAGTAAATACTGCAACAACCGAACTAATTGCCATAATAGAAATAAAAATCGCAAGTATCATTTGCCGTATAGTAAATGTTGCTGTTTCTGACTGATATACTTTATATTCGTCCGATAAAAGCATAGCCGACGCTTCAAATCCATGTTGTAACGGATATGTAGAAATCTGCTCTTTAAGAAAATTTATATCCGCACTATCGGAAAGGAGTATATAGGTGTTATGCAAAGAAGAAAGCTGCGTCATAATATCATTACGGCTTTGCTCCGTAAAAGGAGCAATAAACCAGCCTTTTAATGAAATCAAGGGAAAGCGGATTAAATCATCTTCTTCAACCCATTTTGCACCTGTGGGAATATACCCAACAATTTCGTACTGATCTCCTGTGCGCTCATCGGTAAGTATCTGCCCCTCTGATAAAATATCCTTGAATATTTCGCTTACATAGAGAGGAAGCAAACCGCTTGTAGTAGTTGCATATTCTGTAATACCGCCTTTGACAAATGACAACATTTCTTCGTCGATACTCAATAGCTGTGATATTCCCGGATAATTTTCGTATTTTTGACCTTTTAATAACTCACCATTGATTGCTCTATATTCGTCCATGTTTTCGAGTTCGGAAAAATACATACCTGTTGCGTCAAACTGGCCTACTGCTTGTACGCCCGGAAGTTCTTTGATATAGTCAAGATATTGCCGGATCACATTTGCAAACTCCGGGCTTTCTTCTGTATATTGGTAATCCAAGTGCAATACCTGTTCCATATCAACGCCTATATTGCTTTCAAATATTTTTTGCTGATAAGCTGCGCTGGTAGCATTTGTGATAGCAGATAGAACCGTCTGCATGGCAATAACACATACAAGTAATATCAATATTGAAAAAAACTTCTTTTTTCTAATTTCCTTGATAGATAATCTTAAAAGTTTCATTTACGAAATCACCTCCGCTGGGTGTATTTTCAAAATGCGAATAACGGGAATGATAACGGAAATCACCAATGTAAAAAGCAAGAGCAGAAGCGTACCACATAGGAAAAAAGGTGTTATATGAATGGATATGATACCCTCTGTCATGCGTGAAAACACCTCAATTAAAAGAAACCCTATGCAAAGGCTGACAAGCAATATTTCTGCCATTTCTGATACCACCGCGCAAATGAGGTTATAATTTGACCAGCCGAACGCTTTACGGATTGCCATGTCTCGACGCTTCGTAATAATCCAATAGTTTGTAACCACAAGGCAATTCGCAATAGAAAACAAATAAATTGAGAGTGCAAGGGAAATCCCTGTGTTTTGCATGGTATTAAATATGGGAATTTCTTGGTCGGCTTCTGCTAAAGACGTTAGAATATCATTGATTGCGCTAATGCCAACCAATACGGACATTATGGAAATGGAAAAGCCTATTGCTAATAAGATTGTGGTAGGGCGGCACTTCCGCTTTAATTTCTGAAACATAGTAAACCTCTCTTTCCTCTTTTCTCTATGACTACGCAACTTGCAATTCGTTACAAAAAAAGTGGCGCACTTTTTTGTGCGCCACTTTCCAATCTCTGATATGAACTACTATTTGCTCCAAAGCAAAACGGAATTGTCAATTATTTTCTGCAAATCACCTATATCCATGCTTTCTATTCCTGTATAATCCCCTGTATAGTAAAACACACGGTCAATGCGTTCTGCACCCTTATTAGCAGCACATAACACATATTCGGAAAATACATCATCGTTTGTAAGAATATCGTCCCACTTTGTTCCCGACAGATAGAAGAACAAATAGGTGTCTTTCTGCCCGTTATTCTCGATTTCCACTTGCTTTATTTTAAGGTAATTTGCTTGATTGCCTTGTAATCTGCCGATCAAGCTGTCGTCTACCATTGATACAGAGATATTATCCTCATAGGAAATTACCTGCTCGGATTTTTTCAAAAGGCCGACAATCGAAAAAGATACGACCGCAAATATGGCAAATGCGAGTACAACAACAAATATTTGCTTTTTGCGTATTTTTCTTTTTATCGAGCGAAAAGACGCTGCTTTTTTCATTTCCAACTCGGCATTTTGTGGAGCCGCAAAGATTTCATCTTCTTCACAAAGGGAATTGTAGTAGTCCTTACAAGAAGAACATTCCGACAAATGAGCTTCAATAATTTTGTTGCTTTCTTCGCTGCAAACCCCGTCATGGTATAGGGGCAACAAGTCCTGTATCAAACTACAAGGATATTTCATTTTATGCCCTCCTTAATCTTTAATTTTGCTCTATGATAAGTCACCCTCGCCCAGCTTTCAGATTTTCCAAAAAGGCTTCCGATCTCTGCAAAGGAGAGTTCACCAAAAGTACGCATCCAAAATACCTCTTTATAGGGATCGTCTAACCGATGAAGCAATCTGTGAAGTTCAAAAGCAGTTTCTTTATTGAGTAATTGCTGCTCTATGTTTTCAGTAACCGGGATAGTATCTAAAGGATAGTCAGTTTGTCTTTGTTGCCGTTTGACTTCTGTATAAAATGTATTTTTTGCAATCTGGCAAAGCCAAACACTTAATCTACATTCCCCGCGAAAAGTGCCAATATTTTTTAGAGCCTTAAAGAAAGCCTCTTGAGTGAGTTCCTCTGCCCATGCCTCGTCTTTGCAAAGGGAAAGTGTATATTGAAATACTGTATCGAAGTATTCCGAATATATCTTTTCAAAGTCTTTCACTCCACCACCTCGCTTTCTTTATCTTTTTGATAGCCTTATTTTTTGAATAAGATGAAGCCTGTTAAAACTGCAAATAGAATGTCTGATACTCTGATTTTATCAAACAGTACGATTGAAGCCACAAGCATTACTATAATAATTCCAATAGAGATTATCCTTGAAACCCAGCTTTTCCCTTTCGAGTACCAAACGCAAAATCCCATAAGCGGAGAAAATAAAGCGAATATCGTCCACCCATAAACAAAGGTGAGTGAATAAACGCTTGCCGTCATTTCTGCTGTTATGTAATAGGTTAATAACATTCCCATGCAAAAACCAAATACATTAACCGCGGCTCTTATAGCGGAATTGCTATATACGGAAATCAATGTGCAAAGAAAAATCCAAACAGATACTTGCGAAAAAATATTTCCGAGATTAGTAGTATAAATATCGAGCAGCTTAATCAATGCTCCCGTTATTAGTCCTAAACAGGTAATAATGGCAGTATGGAGAATTGCTTTAGGAAGAGGAAGGGATTTCCCGGATTTTCTGATATGATCGAATAAGCTCATTTGCATACCCCCTTTTTTATAAGACTAACGATATTGAAAAATGTTACAATCATTTTTTGTAAGTTTTCCTCTCTCGTCAATCGTTTTTTCTGCCTCCTTGGGTATCAGCTAAACACCGGCCATTTTCACAGTGTCGGGGATGCTCCATTTTTCACTTGCTTCTTTGAGCGTCATATAGTCCATATCTACACATCCGGCAACATTTATTATTATATTTCATTCTCTCAAACAGCACAAGGCAGGAAATATGAATAATAGAGTGTAAGTATAGGTTCATATCCAGAGGCGGCCATGAGTAGGAAGAAAGCAGCCGATTGGCAGGGAAAAAGATGCCTGTTGTCTACGCATTTAGGGCGAAAATAAGCCCGCCATTTCATGGCTTTTCGGCATAGTCGGCGGACAGGCAGGACAGATTATCCAATCCCGGCCAGAGAGGGCTTCTAAATGCGTAGGAAAATTCTTCTGATGGTGGTATTCCCGGCGCTTCTGTGGTATGCTCATAGTAAAACTATGACAGGAGTGTTTAAGGGATGGCCGAACAGGAAATGTTGCTGGACAGCGCCACGATCAAGGCCGCCGTCGCAGGCGAGAAGTGGGCTACGGAAAAAGTGATTGAACACTATGCCCCCATGATCGACGAGCTGGCCGTTGACGAGGATATGAAACAGCACTTGATTATGAAACTGTTGGAAGCCCTGCCGAATTTCCCGATGGAGCAGGCATAAAGGCAAAAAAACAGCGCCGGACGCAGAGGCCATACAGCCCCCGCGCCCGGCGCTTCGTTATGTTTTATTTACTCGTCTGTGAAATGGAACTTCCGCGCTTCAAAGTCGGCGTCGGTCATGGTGTCCAGCTTGGCAAGGGTCTGGCGGGCCAGCGCCGCCATTTCCCCGTCCATATCCGGCAGCGCGGCATGGAGCTTCGCCATCGTCCTGCGCCGGTCGGCATTGTGATACAGACAGATCAGGTTTTCTTCCTCCACATTAAACTGCATTGTCATACCTCCAATTCGTTTTTCTTGGTGCGGGCCGGGGCCTTTTTCGGGGCTTGGGCCTGCTTATTTTCGGATAGCTGCTTTCGGATAGAAGCGCGGGGCCGCCGCACTTCCTTTTCCCGGTTCTCGTCTTTGCCTATCATGGCATATATCCCATGCCTGTCCCTGATGCCGGTAAACACCAGCGATTTGTAGGGCAGCATGGAAAAGAGGCGATCGGTGTCCTTGCTGGACGCGATCTGCGTAAAATAGGGGGACAGTTCCACCATGAAATGCGTCTTGTTGGGGCTATTGGGGGCAGAAAGACCTTTCATTTCCGCAACGATACGCTGGGCCTCGTCCCGGATCAGGCGGTCATGCAGCGCCGTGACGTGGGCTTTGAAGTCGCCGGGGGCAAGCTGCTCCCGGCCTTTCTGCTCCTGCCGCAGCACTTCCCGCAGGTTTTCCGGCTCATTGGGTTTTGCCTCATACCGTAGGAACGCCCCAAGCTTGGGGTCAGGCGGTCCGTCAAAATACAGGCTGGCGGCCTGTTCCCGGTTGCCCTTTTCATAGTGCAGGATGATGGTGTCGGCCTGTACCGCCTCGGCTGCGACGTGCCGGAAATGCTGGGGATAGTCCAGCTCATAGAGATTGCCCCGTATCTTTCCGCCCACCTTGCCGGTCAGCTCCACGGCGTAGGCCAGAATAATGGGCGTCCTCCTTGCCGCCGCGATTTATCACAATAACATCCGAAACAGACAGGCTGTGTCCCCGGAAACCGGCGGGCCGGTCGTCGGCGTTGAATGTGCGGTAAATATCCTCCAACGTGGTCTTTCCGTCCAGCGGGGCCGTGTAGCCACGCGCTCTTTCTGAAACAATTTCTGCGCGTCCTCGCTGATCTGCGAATAGCCGGAAATCAGGCTCCGCGTCATTTCCTCAATGCCAGCCATGAAGCCATCCGGGTCAGCCTCGCCCTTGGCAATGGCCGTCAGCTTGGTTTCCCATTCGGCGGTGAGCTGGGGAGAGGTCATCACATCCGGCAGGACGCAGGCAAGGTTGTGGCCGTCCTTGGTGGGAAGAAGCTGCTTGCCTTTCCGCTCCACAAAGCCCATCTGCACCAGCTTTTCCAGAATGGAAGCGCGGGTGGCCGGGGTTCCCAATCCCTGCCGTTCGGCGTCCTCCGGCATATCCTCGGCCCCGGCCCGTTCCATAGCCGACAGAAGCGTGTCCTCGGTGTAGGGCTTGGGCGGCGTGGTGAAATGCTCGGTGACGGAAGCCTCCACCTTGTCAAAGGTCTGACCCTCGGTGATCTCCGGCAGCTCCCGCGCCAGCTCCGGCGCGTCCTCGTCGGCGTCGGTCTTGAACGATGCCCTGAAACGGCGGTCAATCTCTTTCCAGCCCGGCGTCAGGATGGTTTTGCCCTTGGCGGTAAACTCTTTCCCGGCGCAGGTGAATGTAGCGGTGACGGCCTCAAACACATGGGGCGCGGCCACAGCACACAGCAGCTTGCAGCAGACAAGGGACAGCAGTTTCTTTTCGCCCTCGGTCAGCCCGTCAAAGCCTTTTTGCACAAACTCCATTGTGGGGATGATGGCGTGGTGGTCGCTCACCTTTTTGCTGTTCAGCACCCGGCCAAACTGCGGGGCAATGTCAAGGCCCGCCGCAAAAGGAAGCAGCGGCCACAGGCCGGACACGATGCTTTCCGCCGCAGGCTGCATATCGTCGGTAAGATACTGGCTGTCGGTGCGCGGATAGGTCAGCAGCTTCTTTTCATAAAGCTGCTGGGCATAGTCAAGGGTCTGCTTGGCGGTAAATCCAAACAGGCGGTTGGCCTCCCGCTGCAACGTCGTGAGGTCGTAGAGGCGGGGCGGCTGCTCCGTCTTTTTCTCCCGCTTCACCGATACACAAACGGCCTGCGCTCCTGCACAGGCCGTCTTGATGGCGTCGGCGTCGGCAGCACTGGAAACGCGGTCGCTGGCCGCCTCCATGCCGCCCGCCGCGATATGGACAACGTGATATTTCTCTTTCTTGAAATCGCTGATCTTGGCCTCCCGGTCAACCAGCATTTTCAGGGTCGGTGTCTGTACCCGGCCCACGGTCAGGGTCTTGTGGTAGAGGATGGAGAAAAGCCGGGTGGCGTTGATCCCCACCAGCCAATCGGCCTGCGCCCGGCACAGGGCCGATTGATACAGGTTGTCATAGTCGGCCCCCGGTTTCAGGTGGGCAAAGCCCTCGCGGATCGCGGCGTCCTCCATGCTGGAAATCCAAAGGCGCTTGAACGGCTTTTTGCAGCCTGCCATCTGGTAGACGAAACGGAAAATAAGTTCCCCCTCGCGCCCGGCATCAGTGGCGCACACAAGGCCGTCCACGTCGGGACGCTCCATCAAAGAACGCAGGATGTCAAACTGCTTTTTCTTCTCGTCCGGGATGATGTACTGCCATTCCTGCGGCAAAATCGGCAGGTCGTCATAATCTATGATATTTCGATGGAAATCCCGGAGCATACCACCTGCGCGATTGTAGGGCCCTCCGGCAGCGGCAAGACTACACTCTGCAATCTGATTGCCCGCTTTTGGGATGTGCAGGAAGGGACAGTTCGGATCGGCGGAAAAGATGTGCGGGATTATACTGCGGACAGCGTGCTGGAATACATCAGCATGGTCTTTCAGAATGTGTACCTCTTTCACGACTCTGTGGAAAACAACATCCGGTTTGGTCGGCCGGAAGCCACCCATGAGCAGGTGGTGGAGGCTGCAAAACGGGCCTGCTGCCACGACTTCATTTTGTCCCTCCCGGATGGGTACGACACGATCATCGGGGAGGGTGGCTCAACTCTCTCCGGTGGAGAAAAGCAGCGTATTTCCATCGCCAGGGCCATTTTGAAAGATGCTCCCATCATCATCTTGGACGAAGCGACTTCCAGCGTGGACCCGGAGAATGAGCAGGCACTTTTATCTGCCATCCAGGAGTTGACAAAAAACAAAACTTTAATTTCGATTGCGCACCGACTGAGTACTGTCAGGAATGCAGATCAAATTGTTGTGATAGATCACGGAAAAATCGTTCAACGAGGAAGGCACGCTGAATTATTACAAGAGGATGGAATATATCGGAAATTCTTATCTCTACGCACAAAAGCAACTGGCTGGCATCTATAATTTATTTAACTTATATCCACTCCGAAAGACGGTTTTAATGTAAACCGGATGTTTTGGATCTGCCTCTATTTTCTGTCGTAGCCGGAAAATGGTGTTTTCCACGGTATTTGTCCCATAGGGATATATCTCGTCCCAGGCCGCCGCATAAAGTTGTTCTCTGGTGTAGACGCAGCCAGGTGTCTTAGCCATACAGTAGAGCATGGCATATTCCCCGTGGTTAAGGCGGATTTCCTTTCCCGCCAGAAGGACTTGCCGGTAAGCGGGGCGGATTTCCAATTCGCCGAGGAACAGCACAGAGGGAGCAGGAGCAGCGATGTCGATGACCTCTGCCTTTTTCTCCTGAAGGGCGTCCATGACGGCCTTGAACACGCTGCCGTCCGGGTCAGCGGCTCGGATAACGATAATTTCTTCCATCGGATGCTTATCCCCCTTTACGCAAAAAGAGAGAGGCCGCAAGCACGGCCCCTCTCTTTTGCTGTGCTCAAGATTTTTGCTCAGACGCCGCTTTGAGGCGCTGAAAACTCTCATCGCTGATGACGTGCTCGATCCGGCAGGCGTCCCGTTCCGCTGTTTCCGGGTCTACGCCGGCCGCGATCAGCCTATCGGTAAAGAAGCGGTGCTTTTCATAGATCTGCTCTGCCACTTCCCGCCCCACATCGGTCAGGTGCAGGAAATAGTCGCTGTCCATTGTCAGGAAGCCACCTTCACGCAGGGTCGCCACCGCATGGCACACGCTGGGCTTTGTGACCTCCAGGTGCCGGG
>ERZ506753.1462-NODE-1462-length-14417-cov-4.866871_pt1 | contig 14417 bp, 11 predicted proteins | sample MGYA00513044_ERZ506753 | MGnify/ENA metagenome assembly ERZ506753 | reverse complement strand
GAGATCCATGTGACCATCAATCCGGGCAACTCCATCACCGTCACCGACAATGGCCGCGGCATCCCCGTGGACATTCAGGCCCAGACCGGCAAGCCCGCTCTGGAGGTCGTTTACACCATTCTGCACGCCGGCGGCAAGTTCGGCGGCGGCGGCTACAAGGTGTCCGGCGGCCTGCACGGCGTGGGCGCCAGCGTGGTCAACGCCTGCTCCGAGTGGCTGGAGGTGCGGGTACACAAGAACGGCAACATCTATGAGATGAAGTTTGCCCGGGGCAAGGTGACCCAGAGCATGACCATCGTGGGTCAGACCGACCGCACCGGAACCGAGGTCACCTTCCAGCCTGACCCGGAGATGTTTGAGGAGCTGGTTTACGACTACGAGACGCTGCACCGCCGGATGCGGGAGCAGGCCTTCCTGAACGCTGGTCTGAAGATCGTCATGGCCGACGAGCGCCCCGGACAGGAACAGCGGGACGAGATGTGCTACGAGGGCGGCATCCGCGAGTTTGTCACCTTCATCAACGAGAACAAGACTCCCGTCCACGACCAGGTGGTCTACATGGCCGGCGAGAAGGCCGACGCCATGGCGGAGATCGCGCTCCAGTACACCGACGGCTACAGCGAGATCATCGTCTCCTTCGCCAACAACATTCACACCCCCGAGGGCGGTATGCACGAGGAGGGCTTTAAGCGCGCCATCACCACCGTGCTCAACAACTACGGCAAAAAGATGAAGATCCTCAAGGACGACGAGAAGGTCTCCGGCGACGACTGCCGCGAGGGTTTGACCTGCGTCATCTCCGTCAAGCTGACTGAGGCCCAGTTCGAGGGCCAGACCAAGGCCAAGCTGGGCAACAGCGAGATCCGCACACTGGTGAACGCCGTTGTCACCGAGAAGCTGGCCGAATTTTTGGACGAGAACCCCACCGTGGGCAAGGCGATCCTGGAAAAGGCCATGATGGCCTCCCGCGCCCGGGAGGCTGCCCGCCGCGCCCGGGAGGAAGTGCGCCGCAAGAACGCGCTGGAGGGCAGCTCCATGCCCGACAAGCTGAGCGACTGCAACGAGACCGACCCCTCCCTCACCGAGCTTTACATCGTCGAGGGCGACTCCGCAGGCGGCTCCGCCAAGGGCGGCCGGGACAGCCGGTTCCAGGCCATCCTCCCCCTGTGGGGCAAGATGCTGAACGTGGAGAAGGCCCGGGCGGACAAGATCTATGGCAACGACAAGCTGACCCCGGTCATCACCGCGCTGGGCGCCGGTCTGGGCGACGACTTTGACGTGACCAAGCTGCGCTATCACAAGGTCGTCATCATGGCCGATGCCGACGTGGACGGTGCGCACATCCGCACCCTGCTGCTGACCTTCTTCTTCCGCTTCATGCGCCCGCTCATTGAGGAGGGCTATGTCTACGCGGCTGTGCCGCCCCTCTTTAAGCTGAGCCGGGGCAAGACCACCCGGCTGGCCTTCAGCGAGGACGAGCGCGACGCCATCTCCGCCGAGATGCGCGGCGGCAACCCCAACGTGAAGGTGGACATCAGCCGGTTCAAGGGCCTTGGTGAGATGGACCCCCACGAGCTGTGGGAGACCACCATGGACCCCACCAAGCGCACCCTGCGCAAGATCACGCTGGACGACGCCGTGGCGGCGGACAAAATCTTCACCGTGCTCATGGGCGAAAAGGTGGAGCCCCGCAAGGAATATATCGAGACCCACGCCCACTACGCCGTGAATCTGGACTACTAAGAGAGGGGGAGCAGATCAATTATGGCTAAAATGAGACGGGACTATGATCCCGAGGAGATCCGCTACCCGGATCAGAAAATCGTGCAGTCTGACCTCGTCCACGAGATGGAGGACAGCTATATCGAATACGCGATGAGCGTCATCGTGGGCCGCGCCCTGCCCGATGTGCGGGACGGCCTGAAACCCGTGCATCGGCGCATTCTGTACGCCATGTACGAGGACAACCTGACCAGTGACAAGCCCTTCAAGAAGAGCGCCACCTGCGTGGGCGACGTGCTGGGCCGGTACCATCCCCACGGCGACGCCAGCGTCTATGATGCCATGGTGCGTCTGGCCCAGAACTTCTCCATGCGCTATCTGCTGGTGGACGGCCACGGCAACTTCGGCTCCGTCGACGGCGACCCACCCGCCGCTTACCGTTACACCGAGGCCCGGCTCAGCAAGATGAGCAACGAGATGCTGCGGGACATCGACAAGGACACCGTCAACTGGGACCCCAACTTTGACGAGACCCGCAAGGAGCCCCACGTTCTGCCTAGCCGATTCCCCAATCTGCTGGTGAACGGTTCCAGCGGCATTGCCGTCGGCATGGCCACCAATATCCCGCCCCACAATCTGGGCGAGGTCATTGACGCCTGCGTCTGCGTGCTGGACGACCCGGAGGCCGACCTCAACGATCTGATGCAGCACGTCAAGGGTCCGGACTTCCCCACCCGGGGCATCATCATGGGCCGCAGCGGCATCCGCGCCGCCTACGCCACCGGCCGGGGCAAGATCGTCATCCGCGCCCGCACCGAGTTTGAGGAGTACGGCCACGACCGCATCCGCATCATCGTCACCGAGCTGCCCTATCAGGTCAACAAGAAGATGCTGGTCAAGAACATCGCCGATCAGGTGCGCGACAAGCGGCTGGAGGGCATCTCCGGCCTGCGGGACGAGTCCGACCGCAACGGTATGCGCATCGTCATCGAGCTGAAGAAGGACGCCAATCCCCAGGTGGTGCTCAACCGCCTGTTCGCCCAGACCCAGCTCCAGTCCTCCTTTGCCGTCACCATGCTGGCACTGACCGAGGTCAACGGCCATCCCCAGCCGAAGATCTTCTCCCTGCGGCATATGCTGGATGAGTACCTCGCTTTCCAGGAGGAGATCATCACCCGCCGCACCATCTTCGACAAGCGCAAGGCCGAGGAGCGCGCCCACCTGCTGGAAGGATTGCTGATTGCAGAAGCAAATATCGACGAAGTCATCAAGATTATTCGTGAGAGCTACGACGACGCCAAGGAGAACCTGATGAACCGGTTCGGGCTGGACGACATTCAGGCGCAGGCCATTCTGGACATGCAGCTCAAGCGCCTGCAGGGTCTGGAAGAGGAGAAGCTGCAAAACGAGTTTGACGAGCTTCAGAAGAAGATCGCCTACTATAACCAGCTGCTCAGCGACGAGACCATGCTCAAGGGCGTGCTGAAGGACGAGCTGATCGCCATCCGCGACAAGTACGGCGACGAGCGCCGCACCGAGATCATGGATGTGGAGGATGATCTGGACATCGAGGATCTGATCGAGGAGGAGGAGTGCGTGTTCACCCTCACCAACGGCGGCTACATCAAGCGCACCCCGGTCAGCGCCTACCGCACCCAGCGCCGCGGCGGCAAGGGCGTCAACGCCCAGACCCTGAAGGAGGAGGACTATGTGAAGAAGCTCTTCACCTCCTCCACCCACGACTTCATCCTGTTCTTCACCAACATCGGCAAGGTGCATCGGCTCAAGGGCTATCGCGTCCCGGAGGCCAGCCGCACCGCCAAGGGCACGCCCATCATCAACGTGCTGCCGCTGGAGAGCGGCGAGAGCGTCACCGCCATGCTCCATGTCAGCTCCCTGGAGGAGCCGGAGCGTTATCTGATGATGGCCACCCGCATGGGCACCGTCAAGCGCATCACGCTCCAGAGCATCAACACCGCCCGCAAGAGCGGCATCCGCGCCCTGGGTCTGGACGAGGGCGACGAGCTCATCAGCGTGGACGTTACCGACGGCCGGCAGGACGTCATGCTGCTCACCCATGACGGCATGGGCATCCGCTTCCATGAGAGCGACGTCAGATGCATGGGCCGCGACGCCGTGGGCGTGCGGGGTATCAAGCTTAAAGACGGCGACTATCTGGTGGGCGGCGAGATCGTCCAGCCGGACAAGCTGCTGTTCTCCGTCACCGAAAACGGCTATGGCAAGCGCACCGGCCCCGACGAATTCTCCGCCCAGAACCGCGGCGGTCAGGGCGTCAAGGCCTATCAGTGCACGGCTAAGACCGGAAATGTGGCCGCGGTGGCCATGGTGGCCGAAAACGAGGATCTGATGATGATCTCCGACGACGGCACCATCATCCGCACCGGCGCCGGCGGCGTCAGCGTCATCAGCCGCGCCACCCAGGGCGTCAAGGTCATGACCGTCGCCGAGGGCGTCAAGGTCATCGGCCTGGCCGTGGCCGACCCCGATGAGGAGGAGCCCTCCGACGAGAGCGAGGCGGGCGAAAGCGCCGAGCAGAACGAGGCTGAATAAGAAAAAGCCCACCGGGCAGACGGGAAAACTTTCAAACGCCCGTCTGCCCGGTTTCTGGGTTTTAGGTTTGCACTGTACTGAAATCCTGACTTATTTTTGAAACAATGCGGAAGGCTGACAAATTTGACGTAACTTGACTTCAAAATTTCAGTGTGACAATATTTTTGCCGTTCAAAAGTCCCTGCAAACAGAAACCGAGGTGACCACCATGTCTGACACCAATTTTTATGATTCTCTGTCCGCCTTTGCGGCGTCTCAGCCGCTGCGGATGTGTATGCCCGGCCACAAGGGGCGCAGGATGCCCATGGAGGAGTGGGACGCCCTGGCACCGCTGGACTTCACCGAGCTGCCCCCCACGGGGAACCTCTACGGCGGCGACGACTGGCTGGAGGACTCCCAGCGGCTGTGGGCCTGGGACTGGGGCATGAACGCCGCCTTTTACGCCACCGGCGGCTCAACTCAGGGTATATTTACTCTGCTGAACCTGTTCACCCGCCCCGGGGACACGGTACTCCTCGACCGGGTGAGCCACAAGAGCATCCACCATGCGCTGTCGCTCTTCGACCTCAGGCCGGTGTGGCTTCCCCGGCCATGGGACGGAGAGAATGCCGTGACCGGGCCGCTGACCGGTGAGATACTGGAAGGTACCTTTGAAAAACACCCGGACGCCAAGGCGGTCGTGGTGACCAGTCCCACCTATTACGGTGTGCTGTCGGATCTGGACGAATTGGGGCGCATCTGCCACGCCCACGGGGCGAAGCTGCTGGTGGACGGGGCCCATGGGGCCCATCTGCCGCTGGTGCTGGAACGGGAGTCCAACTGCCTGCTGGGATATAACCCCTACAAAAATGTGGACGGCGTGACCGTTTCCGCCCACAAGACTCTCCCGGCCCCGGGGCAGACCGCCGTTGTGTTCGCAAACGGGGTGCGGCTGGAGGCGCTGAAGGCCGCCAGCGCTCTGACCTCCACCACATCCCCCAGCTACGCCATGCTGGCTGCGCTGGACAAGCTCCGGCCCTGGATGTACGAGGGGCGGGGCAGTTACCGCCGGGTGGCGGCGTGGTGCGCCGACCTGCGCCGGGCCTATCCCTGCCTGCGCCGGGAGGACCTGGACCCCTGCCGGCTGGTCTTTCAGGTGGAGGACGGCTATCAGCTGGAGGCCGACTTGCAGAAATTCGGCATTTATCCCGAGATGGCGGACAACTGCCACGTCGTCTGCATCCTGACCGCCGCCGACACCGAGCGGGATTTCCTGCGCCTGAAGCGGGCGCTGAACTATCTGGGACTAAAAGGAAAGGTACCTTATCTTTCCAAGCTGTCCGCCCCGCCGATTCCGGAACAGGCCATGACGCCCCGTCGGGCTCAGTTTGCCCGGAAAGAGAAGATCCGGCTCAGGGACACGGTGGGCCGTGTCGCCGCCGACGTCATTGCGCCCTATCCCCCTGGCGTCCCCGTCGCCGCCCCCGGCGAGGTCATCACCGAAAAAATCCGTGCATATTTGTATGATTTGTGTTATGATGAAAATAGCGTAATTATGATCGTGAAGGATTGAAAATTCTGGATGTTGCAGATAGTTTAAGCCTTCCGGCCCTTTTGTCTGCACCGCACCCTCGAAAGCCTTCCCCTTGAGGGGTGATTCCCCACGGTGTGGGGAAATGGCCGAAGGCCAAAAGGGCCGGAAGGTGGTGAGCGAAGCGAACCGGATGAGGTAGCGACGATGCAAAGATTTTCCTAGACCTGCCCCCTCATCAGTCACGGCTCCGCCGTGCCAGCCTTTTCTTTAGAGCGCCTTCGGCGTTTACTGCACTCGCCCGGGAATGCGCCACTGGCGCATTCCTGTTTCGGGCTCACCCCCCGAGGGGAAGCCTTTGATAGCCTATCCCATCCCCCCGAAAGGAGCCGGTGTGAATGAACAACGCAATAGCCCCATTTCACGCCACGATCCTGATCGGTTCGGAGGAGAAGCGGCGCGCGAAGGCGCTGGAGATCGCTCAGGCCATGGTGTGCACCGCTCCGGAGGGGCAGCGCCCCTGCGGCGTGTGCCGGGACTGCCGCAAGACGGCGGAGGGCATTCACCCGGACGTGATCCCGGTGGAGCGCTTCATGGAGGCCAAGGACGTGGGGGGCGAGCTGAAGGTTGGCCCCATCCGGGACCTGCGCAGCGATGCCTTTATCCGTCCAAATGAGGCCAGAAGCAAGGTCTATCTAATCGAAAACGCCCAGAATATGAACCCAAACGCCCAGAATGCCCTGCTGAAGGTGCTGGAGGAGGGCCCGCCCTACGCCGCCTTTCTGCTTATGACCGACCGGGCCGGGGCGCTGCTGGAGACCATCCGTTCCCGGTGCGCCGCCATTCACGTCGGCGAGGACGACAACGGCGACGAGACGGACGCGCAGGCGCTGGCCTTTGCCCTGCTGCTGGTCAGCGGCGACGAATTTCAGCGCGCGGATTTTCTGGTTCGCTTTGAAAATACGAAGCCGGATCGCCCGACGCAGGAGCACTTCCTGAACGGGCTGGAGGAGCTGCTGAACGACGCGGTGATCGGCTCCGCCACCGGGCGCTTTCACAGTCCGGCGGCCCGGAGTCTGGCCACCGCCCGGAGCTCCGGCCAGCTGCTGGACTGGGCGGAGCTCGTCCGCAAGGGGCAGGATATGCTGCCGTTTCATGTGGCCGCCGGCCACCTGCTGGGCTGGCTTGCCGCCCGGCTCAACTGATCTGTTTGTGTCAAGGAGAACACTTTTATGACTGAAATTATCAGTGTCCGCTTTAAAGATGGCGGAAAATCATACTATTTTAACCCAAATGGCATGACCGTCGCCGTGGGAGACCGAGTCATCATCGAGACGAGCCGGGGCGTGGAGTTCGGCGAGTGCGTCGAGGGCAACCGGCTCATTGACGAGATGGAGCTGGTGTCCCCCCTGCGTCCGGTGCTGCGCATGGCCACCGACGCCGACTTCGCCGCCATGGAGAAGAACAAGGAGAAAGAGGCCAGAGCCTACCAGATCTGCCAGCAGAAAATTCAGGAGCACGGGCTGGACATGAAGCTGGTCGAGGTGGAATATAACTTCGACGGCAGCAAGATCCTGTTCTTCTTCACCTCCGAGGGCCGGGTCGATTTCCGGGCGCTGGTGCGGGATCTGGCCGGCATCTTCCACACCCGCATCGAGCTGCGCCAGATCGGCGTCCGGGACGAGGCAAAAATGCTGGGCGGTCTGGGCGTCTGCGGACGACCCTACTGCTGCAATAGCTTTTTGAGCGATTTCCACCCGGTTTCCATCAAAATGGCGAAAACTCAGAACCTTTCCCTCAATCCCACCAAAATCTCCGGCGCCTGCGGACGGCTGATGTGCTGCCTGAAATATGAGCAGGAGGCCTATGAGGACGTGGTGAAGCGCACCCCGAAGCTGGAGAGCCTTGTGGAGACCCCCGATGGCGTGGGTACGGTGAACGCCGTCCAGCTGCTGCGGGAAAAGGTGAAGGTCAAGCTGGACAACGACCCGGAAAATCCCCAGATCTACTCCACCTCTGACATCAAGGTCATTCGCTCCGGCAAGGGCAAGCGCCCCGAGGGCTATGAGCTGCCCGAGCAGCCCGAACAGAGCGCACCCCGGGCGCCCCGACTGAGAAATGAGACGACAGCTGCCGCTGCGGCGGAGACCGCGCCGGTGCAGCCGTCCGCTGCTCAGGAACAGAAACGGTCGGAACGTCCCGCATGGGCGGAGCGCCCCGCCCGCCCCGAACGTCCTGCCCGGCCGGAACACAGCGCCAAGTCCGCGGAGCCCAAGGAATTCAAGGAGAATGTCAGCCCCGCCGCCGAGGGCGAGGAGCCGGAACAGGGTCAGAAACCCCGCCGCCCCCGCCACCGTCCCCGCAAGCGCCCCAATGCCCCGGTCGAAAAGCCCCAGATCCAGGGACAGAAGCCCCAGACGGAGGGCGGAGCGCCTAAACGGGAAGGTACCTATCAGAACGGTGCGCCCAAGGGCGACCGCCCCCAAGGTCAGCGCCCCAAGCGCCACCGTCCCCGCAAGCGTTCGGGCGGCCAGCCCGGTCAGGGGGACAAGCCCCAGAACGGCGGCGCGTCCAAGACAGGTGAATAAACAGAACTGAGAAACCCCCGCCGAGTTTTAAACAATTCGGCGGGGGTTTTGTGGAATATTTCTGTCCTTCTGTGACTGCATTCCCGCTTTGTCATTCTGAAGCCGAAGGCCGAAGAATCTTAAAACACGGGTTTACTACAAGCAGAATGTTTCCTGTCGGAGACCGGTGCTTTAAGATCCTTCGCTCCGCTCAGGATGACGATAAAAGGAAGATTTCCTGGTTTGATGTAGGGCGGGGGCTTGCCCCCGCCGTGCCATGCTGGCAGCTTTGCAGGTGTTGCCGTAGAAGATGTGCCGACCTGCGTAATTAAACACAGTCCCTACTATCATTCACTTGTAAGATGTTCTGTTACGAAAGCGGCGGCCGTCCGCGGCGGGGGCAAGCACCCGCCCTACGTCATATCTGCAAGCCGACAGCACTGCACCGAAGGCTTAGGAGCCGCACAAATTAACAAACTCCCAAAAAATTTTCCCCAATCTGTAACGAAAGCTGTGGACAAACGTCTAATGAGTAGAAACGAAAGGAGGCGGGGCATGAGCAAACTGGATTTTCAGGCGGTGTATCTGGCCTGCTGGCGGAGCGTTTATCGCTACGCTTATGCCCTGACCCGAAACCGGCATGAGGCGGAGGATCTGGCGCAGGAGGCGTTTGTCCGGTTTCTGCACACCAAGGAGTCCTTCCGGGGCGAGTGCCGGGAGACAACGTGGCTCTGTCAGACGGTGAAAAACCTCTGGATCGACCAGTGCCGGAAGGCGAAGGGGAAAACCTCCGCCGAGCTGACGGAACGGGATGGCGTTTCACTTACGCTTTCCGGCGCGTCGCTGGAGGAGTGCGCCATCGACCGGGACGAATCTCGACAGATATTGAGGTACCTTCATGAAATGCCGGAGCCTTACCGGGAGGTGTTCACCCTCCGGGTCATGGGCGAGCTGCCCTTTGCCCAGATCGGACTGGCCTTCGGCAGGAGCGAGGGCTGGGCGCGGGTGGTGTACTACCGTGCCAAACAGCGGCTGCGGGAACAGATGGAGAAAGGAGATGCGCAGGAATGAGTGAAAAGCTGAGCTGTCATGTGGTGGAGGATCTGCTTCCCCTCTATCTGGACGGGGTGGTGAGCGAGGCCACCGGGCAGGACATTGAAGAGCATCTGGCCGGGTGCCCGGCCTGCGCGGCGAAGCTGGAAGAGCTCCATTCCCCGGCCCCGGAGCTGGCCGGGGACGACAGGGAGGACGACGCCATCCGCCGGGCGGTAAAAAAGGTCAACCGGCGGGAGAAAATCAAGGTCATTGTGAGTATGTCTGCCATTCTGCTGGCCATTCTGGCGGCGGCATTCATTCTGGACAACAGAAACAAGGTGGAGATCCCGAATTCTGCCGTCACAAAGGAGAGCTATCTGGTCGAAGTGGACGGGCGCTTCTTTGAGGTCGGCCACGTCACGGCAGACGAGCGCTATTCCAAACTTTGCTGCGGGATCAGCGGAAGCGGAGGCGGGGATTTCTGGACGACGCATATTTCTGTCAGCAGGCCGGTACTTCCGTTCCTCTATAACAAAGAGGCTTTTCAGGATGCGCATGAATGGTATTATTATGTATATGTTGATTCGGCAAACGGCGTATCCGGCATTAACCACGCAGAGCCCGTGCAGGTGCAGCCTGCGGATGAATACCCGGACTGGGTCATGGAGGCGTTTCAGGCGCTGAGGGAGACCGGGATCAATCTTGGTACCCCGGAACGGATCGGTTTAAGTGGATCCTGATTTGAAGTGAAGCAGTCAGCGGCCCCGGCTTTCCATTTGGGAAGCCGGGGCCTTTCGATAGTACCTACAAACGCTCTATTTATCATCCTGAGCACTCCCCCTTGTCATCCTGAGCGGAGCGAAGGATCCTAAAACACCCGTATTCGACAGGGAGCATTCTGTTTGTAGAAGTCGGTGTTTTAGGATTCTTCGGCCTTCGGCCTCAGAATGACGGAGGGGAAAGCTGCGGCTTCCGGATGACAAGCGGGAATGGAATGGCCTCAGAAGAAAAAACATCCCATCAAAAACTTTTTTCAAAACCTGAATACAATTTTTCCGGGCATCCGTTATACTGTATAGAAGATGCATCTGAGCGAGGAGGCGGTCAGCATTTCAAAGATTACATTAGAACAGCTGGTTGACCGCTATCAGGATCTGGTGTTTACCCTGTGCTACCGCATGGTGGGAAACTACTGCGAGGCACAGGATCTGACTCAGGAGACCTTCCTCGCGGCGTGGCGGGCCTTGGACCGGTTCGACGGGCAGTATGAAAAGGCGTGGCTGTGCCGCATTGCGGCCAACAAGTGCACCGACTTTCTCCGCCGCCGCCAGCTCCAGCTGGTGCCCGACGGCGAGGAGGCCATGCTGACCGTCCCGGACGCCGCGCCTGACCCGGAGCGCCGGGTGGTGGAATCGGATGTGCTCGACCAGCTCCGCGCCGCCTGCGAGGCGCTGAAGGAGCCCTACCGCAGCACCGCGCTTCTCTACTTTGTGCGCGAGCGAAGTTTTCAGGAGATCGCCGACGACACCGGCCAGAACCTGAAAACCGTTCAGACCCGGGTCTACCGGGCCAAAGCCCAGCTCAAAAAAATGATACGAAGGGAGCAGGTCCTATGAACACAAAGGAATATTTCTATTTGAGTGACGAGGAGCTGATGCACCTCATTGATCTCAGCGAGACTGACGGTCTGCTCCCCGCCCCGAAGCAGCTGAAAAGCGCCATTCTGACCGCAGCGGCCCGGGCGCCCCGGCCACTGACCCGGGCGGAAAAGCGAAAACAGTTCCTGGCCTACTGCGCCCGGGTGGGCGTGGCCTGCGCCGCCTGTCTGGCCATGTTGTTCACCGTCCGCCCCGGCGAGCTCCGGTTTCAAAAGACCGACGCCCCGGCGGAGCCGTCCGGCGCAAAGCTCAGCGCCTTCAGCGAGCAGGTGGACGAACACGTTCAGGACATCAACCAAGCACTCTCCGACTTCTTCTATAATTTTGGAGGTACCTCACATGAATAATCAGAAAAACCGTTTTTGGACGTTTTGCTTCTCGCTGGTGCCCGGCGCGGGCGAGATGTATTTCGGCCTGTACCGCCAGGGCATCAGCCTGATGCTGGCCTTTTTCGTCCTGCTTATGGTGCCCATGATGCTGGGCGTCGGGCTGCTGTCTCTGCTGGCCGTCATCCTGTGGTTTTACAGCTTTTTGCACGTCCACAATCTCCGGGCCATGACGCCGGAGGCATTTGGCCAGCTGGAGGACAAATATATCTGGGAGGACGGAAAAATCAACTTCAAGTGGAAGGCCAAGCACAAAAACTGGGTGGGCATCGGCCTTGTGATCGTGGGCATTTACCTGCTCTGGAACAGCGTGTTCAGCTGGCTGAACTGGATCCTGCCCGATATCTTCGGCTATCTGTTCCGCCGCCTGCCTCAGGTCGTCATCGGCGTTATCATCATCTGGCTGGGCATCAAGCTCATCACCGGCAAAAAGCAGGAGCTGGACGAGGAGGAGACCGCGGACGAGCGCGCAGACGTGACCGATTACACCGACATCCCGGAGTTCCACAGCGTGTTCACCGCTCCTGAGGAACCCGCCGCCCCCGAGGTGCCCGCCATTCCGGCCGCAGCGGAGAGCGCCGAGCCCCGGGCAGAGAATCCCGAGGATCAGGAGGACGACGAAAATGCGGACGCATAAAGTAGGTACCTTCACACTTGGTTGCACCCTGATCCTGTTCGGCGTGCTGTTCCTTGTCCACCTGTTCGGCGGCGTGCTGACTTACAGCTTTATTTTCCGGCTCTGGCCGGTGGTGTTCCTCCTGCTGGGCGGCGAAGTGCTGCTCAGCACCCTGCCGAAAACCGGCCAAAAATTCAGCTTTGACGGCGCGTCCATCGTCCTACTGGTCATTATGCTCCTCTTCGCCATGTGCATGGCTGGGGCGGACACCTTCTTCCAGGCGCTGGACCACTACGAATGGATCCGGTTCTGATTTACAATTTTGATGATCAACTTTACCCCCGCCCGGAGCGTTTCTGATGCTCTGGGCGGGGGTTGTTTGCAGAGACCGATGGAGGCTTCCTTTTTGGGGGCCTTGAATCGTCTGCACCGCACCAAAGCCTTCCGACCCTTTTGGCCTACGGCCATTTCCCCACACAGTGGGGAATCACCCCTTGAGGGGAAGGTGCCGAACGTAGCGAGGCGGATGAGGTGGCGGCGGAAGAATGCCTATCCTAGACCTGCCCCCTCATCAGTCACGGCTTTGCCGTGCCAGCTTCCCCCCAGGGGGAAGCCTTTTCGTGCTGCGCATATACAGGGGTGCCTGCTTTTAAAACAACTTATCCACACTTGTGCAGGTACCTGTGCAAAACTCCGGGGACTTCCATTTGGAAGGCTCCGGAGTTTCTCTGTTTTATGTGGTTTTCCGGATGGTTTGTGGAAAAATTACTCTTCCACGTCGCCCACAATAGCGATGTGAACCTCGTCCAGCTGCTTGGGATTTCAGACAGCCCCGCCCAGAGGGCGGGGCTGATCCTGTTTATTTCAACTGCTCGGGCGGAGTGAATCCGCCCTGCGCCAAGGTTTTGCCTGGGGCAAAACGCTTGTACGCGCCTGAGGGCGCGCCGCCCCGGTGGGGCGGTGTGCGTGGATCCCGGGGAAGTCAGGCAGCAATTTTATTCCTCTACGTCGCCTACAATAGCGATATGAACCTCGTCCAGCTGCTTGGGATTTCAGACAGCCCCGCCCAGAGGGCGGGGCTGATCCTGTTTATTTCAACTGCTCGGGCGGAGTGAATCCGCCCTGCGCCAAGGTTTTGCCTGGGGCAAAACGCTTGTACGCGCCTGAGGGCGCGCCGCCCCGGTGGGGCGGTGTGCGTGGATCCCGGGGAAGTCAGGCAGCAATTTTATTCCTCCACGTCGCCCACAATAGCGATGTGAACCTCATCCAGCTGCTTGGAATCCACGGTGGACGGGGAGCCCATCATGACGTCCTGGGCGTTCTTGTTCATGGGGAAGGGGATGATCTCACGGATGGAGTCCTCACCGGCCAGCAGCATGACCATGCGGTCCACGCCGGGGGCGATGCCCGCGTGGGGAGGCGCGCCGTAGGTGAAGGCGTTGTACATGGCGGGGAACTTGGCCTTGACGTCCTCCTCGCCCAGGCGCACCAGCTCGAAGGCCTTGACCATGATCTCCGGGTCGTGGTTCCGGACGGCGCCGGAGGACAGCTCCACGCCGTTGCACACCAGATCGTACTGGTCGGCGGTGATGCTCAGCGGGTCGAGCTCGCCCCGCTCGGCCCGCAGCAGGGTCTCAAGGCCGCCGGCGGGCATGGAGAAGGGGTTGTGGCAGAATTCCAGCTCGCCGGACTCCTCGCCGATCTCGTACATGGGGAAGTCCACGATCCAGCAGAACTCATAGCGCTCGGCGTCCATGTGGCCCTCGCAGGCGGCGCCCAGCTTATTGCGGAGCACGCCGGCGGTCTTCTGAGCGGAGAGCAGCTTTCCGGCGGTGAAGCCGATGAAGTCACCGGGCTTCAGACCCAGCTGGACGGTCAGAGACTCCCTGACGTCCTGAAGGAACTTGCTGACGCCGCCGGTCAGATTGCCCGCGTCGTCCACCTTGCACCAGTAGGCCTTCTCGCCGGACTGGACCTCCACCTCGGCGCACAGCTTGTCGATGGCCTTGCGGGCCAGCTTGCAGTCGGACACCACGATGGCCTTGACGGCGTCGGAATGGAAGGGGCCGAACTCGGTCGCGGAGCACACCTTGGTCACGTCCTGCACGGTCAGATCAATGCGCAGGTCGGGCTTGTCAGAGCCGTAGATCTCCATGGCGTCCCGGTAGGCGATGCGCTTGAAGGGGGCGCTGGAAGCGATGTTGTACTTGCCATACTTGGCGAAGATGGGGGGCAGCACGTCCTCCAGCACCGCGAACACGTCCTCCTGAGTGGCGAAGGCCATCTCCATATCCAGCTGATAGAACTCGCCGGGGGAGCGGTCGCCCCGGGCGTCTTCGTCCCGGAAGCAGG
>ERZ506753.1442-NODE-1442-length-14576-cov-3.926933_pt1 | contig 14576 bp, 16 predicted proteins | sample MGYA00513044_ERZ506753 | MGnify/ENA metagenome assembly ERZ506753 | reverse complement strand
TGTAGCCCTCCTTGACCAGATACAGTCGAAGCAGCTCGCAGATATTTTTATCGTCATCAACGACCAGAATTTTCTCATTTGCCATCTTAGTTTCCTCCTTGCCCGCCTGCGGCGGTATCGATACAAGAGTATTATACCGCATAATTGTGGACAAAAAAAGAACAGATCGTCGGGTTCCCGGGAATTTTTTGCGGTTTTTCTGCGCAGGCGGCGCACCCCGGGGAAGATTATTTCAAAAACGGCTTGAGAGAAAAGAACGCATCTGCTATAATACATCTATATATGCAAATCGGCCTGTGCGCCGATCCTGCATGGCAAAAATTCAGCAAAAATTCAAAGGAGAATTTTGAAATATGAAATTAGGTATTGTGGGTCTGCCCAACGTGGGCAAGTCTACCCTGTTCAATGCGCTGACCAGCACCCAGAACGCGCAGGCGGCCAACTACCCCTTCTGCACCATTGAGCCGAACTCCGGCATCGTGCCCGTGCCCGACCCGCGGCTGGACAAGCTGGCCGAAATCTGGCAGACCGACAAGAAAACGCCTGCCATCGTTGAGTTTGTTGACATTGCAGGTCTGGTCAAGGGTGCCAGCCAGGGTGCGGGTCTCGGCAACAAGTTTCTGGGCCACATCCGCGAGTGCGACGCCATCGTCCATGTGGTGCGCTGCTTTGACGATGACAACATCATCCACGTTGTGGAGGACGCCACCAAGCCGGTGGCCGTCGATCCCGAGGGCGACATGGACTGCATCGACACCGAGCTGATCCTCGCCGATCTGGAGATGGTGCAGAACCGGGTGGCCCGCATCACCAAGACCGCCAAGAGCGGCAACAAGACCGCCGCCGCCGAGCTGGTCTGGCTCAAGGAGCTGGAGGCCCATCTGGGCGAGGGTAAGAGCGCCCGCACCTTCTCCTTTGACGAGGGCGACGAAGCTCAGAAGCTGGTGCGAAAGGAAATGGGTCTGCTATCCGCCAAGCCCATCATCTACGCCTGCAATATGGATGATGACGGCGTGGCCGATCCCGAGAGCAACAAGTATTACGGCATTGTCAAGGCCCGCGCCGCCGCCGAGGGCGCGGAGGTCATCCCGATCTGCGCCAAGACCGAGGAGGATCTGGCCGAGATGGACGCCGAGGACCGGGTCATGTTCATGGAGGATCTGGGTCTGACCGAGTCCGGCCTGGACCGGCTCATCCGGGCCAGCTATTCTCTGCTGGGCCTCATCAGCTTCCTGACCGACGGCAAGAAGGAGTGCCGCGCCTGGACGATCACCAAGGGCACCAAGGCCCCCCAGGCCGCAGGCAAGATCCACTCCGACTTCGAGCGCGGCTTCATCCGTGCCCAGGTCATTGCCTACGACACGCTGGCCGAGTGCGGATTTGACTATGCCGCCGTCAAGGCCAAGGGTGCTCAGCGCACCGAGGGCAAGGACTACATCGTCAACGACGGCGACATCATTGAGTTCCTGTTCAACGTCTGAGATAAAACACAGCCGCCCTGAACCGATTTGGTTCAGGGCGGCTTTTTTTATTGATCCTTCAAAAGAAATCCCGCTTCATCCAGCTGGCGGCACACCCGCTGGTAGGCCGCCTCATCGGGGCAGAGCAGCCGGTGGAGGTGGATGCCGCCGGTCAGGTCGCTGAGGGGCCGGGCGGCGCCGGAACGGGAGCGGTTGAGGAACTGCTCCACATCATAGCGGGAGGAGAGCTGGAGCTGACCTACCAGCTGGCCGTAGACCGGATGCTCCACCACCACGTCCAGCACGGTGCAGCCGTTGTCCACGCAGATCTGAAGCTCCCGCTCCATCTCCTGGGTGGTGTGACGGACGGCCACGGTGTGGAGCTCCCCCGCATTCTCCCGATCCAGAAGATAGCCCCGGGGCGTGGCGGAGATGGGTTCTCCCCCCGCCCGAAGGAGGGCAATGTCCCCCACAATGATCTGTCGGCTGACTCCGTGCTCTTTGGCCAGCGCAGTGGCGCTTACCGGGCCGTTTTCATGCTTGAGTCGGGCCAGAATCGCACTTCTCCGCACCTTGGCGTTCATATCTCGTCACCTCAATTTCTCTGTGTCCAGCCAGTATAGCATATGACAAGACAGATGGCAAGAGCGGCCGTTCACCCACTTGACATTTCGTTGCTTTTTGATAAGATTGGCGTGTAACCTGTTACCCCATAGGAAAGAGGGAGATACTATGACACGGGAGGAAGCCTTTGAATTCCTTGACCGCACCGCCCGGGGCATTGCCGAGACCTTCGGCTCCTCCTGCGAGACGCTGGTGCAGGACATGGGGCTGGACAGTCACCCGGTGCTGTCTATCTACAACGGCCATGTCTCCGGCCGGAGCGTGGGCTCCACGGTGGACATTCTGGGCAGCAGCCGCGCCATTGACGACGAGGCACGCAAGGTGGACTTTGTCAACCTGTACGCCACCACCCCCAGCGGCCAGCAGATCAAATCCTCCACCTTTCATCTGATCGGCGAGGACTACGATCTGGCGCTGGGCATCAACTACGACTTCACGTCGCTGGTGTTCGCCAATCGGGTGCTGCTGGATCTGATGAGCGCCGACGCCGACCTGCAAAGCGCCATGTGGCGGGGCGGAGAGGACCGGCTGGGCGAGTTGTTTGACGAGTGCCTGGCCGCCATCGGCAAACCGGTGAACGCCCTCAGCAAGGCCGACCGTCTGCGGCTCATCGCTCTTCTGGATCAGAAAGCGGCGTTCTCCTTCCGCAAGAGCGTGCCCTATGTCTCCCAGCGGCTGGGGGTCAGCCGCTACACCGTCTACAAATACCTAAACGAAAATTCCGCACGAAAAGAGGAAAACGAACATGACAGTGAATGAACGCATTGAAGCGTGGTTTGCAGGCCGCGAGGATGAGTACGTCTCCGCTCTGGCGCCCCTGATCGCCATTGATTCCACCACCGGCACCCCGGAGCCCGGCAAGCCCTTCGGCCCCGGTCCGGCCATGGCGCTGGATGCCGCGCTGGAGCTGGCCCGGAAGTGGGGGCTGACCACCGGCGAAGACGAAGGCTATGTGGGCACGGTCGACCTGAACGATCAGCCCGATCAGCTCCACATTCTGGCCCATCTGGACGTGGTGGGCATCGGCGACGGCTGGGACACCGACCCGTTCACGCTGGTGCGCAACGGCGACCTGATCTATGGCCGGGGCACCGATGACGACAAGGGCCCCGCCGTGGCCGCAATGATGGCCATGCGCTGTGTGAAGGAACTGGGGCTGCCCCTGGGCAAGAACGTCAAACTGGTGCTGGGCACCGACGAGGAGACCGGCTCCCGGGACATCGAGCACTACTACGCCAGCCACCCCTATGCCCCCAACTCCGTCACGCCGGACTCCGATTTCCCCGTGACCAATATTGAAAAGGCCCGCTATGCCCCGGTGTTCTCCGCCGAGTTCGCCCCCGCTGAAGCGAACGGCCCCCACCTGGTGCGCATTCAGGGCGGCATCCGGGCCAATGTGGCCCCCGGCGAGTGCCGCGCCGTAGTGGCCGGGCTGAACGCCCAGCAGTGCGCCGAGGTGTGCAGGGTAATGGAGCACAAGACCGGTGTGACCTTCACCCTGATGGATGAGGGCGACAAGCTGGCCATTGCCGCCCACGGCGCGGAGGCCCATGCCTCCACCCCGGACGAGGGCAGAAACGCCATCACTGCTCTGCTCAGCGTGCTGTGCGCCTTGCCGCTGTCCGAGACCCCGGCGCTGACCGCCGCCCGTCGGCTCCACAGCGTGTTCCCCTTCGGCGACAACAAGGGCGAGGCATTGGGCATCGCCCAGCAGGATGAGGCCTCCGGCGCGCTGACACTGACCTTCTCCGTGCTCCACCTGGACGAAAAGGGATTTGACGGCCAGTTTGATGTCCGCGCCCCCATGTGCGCCACCGAGGAAAACTGCGTCAAAGTCACCGAGGAGAAGTTCGCCGCCTTTGGCTGGCAGACCCAGGGCACCATGACTCCGGTCCACGCAGTGGATGCCGACTCCGACTTCATCCGCACCCTGCTGGGCTGCTACGAGCATTTCAGCGGCAAAAAGGGCTACTGCGAGGCCATCGGCGGCGGTACCTACGTCCACGAGATTCCCGGCGGCGTCGCCTTCGGCGCCGGCGATACGGAGTTTGATTCCCGTCTCCACGGCGCCAACGAACGCGCCCGCATCAGCCAGCTGCTCCTGTGCGCCAAAATCTACGCCGCAGTGATCGCACAGCTGTGTAAGTAAACGCTGAGACAATCGGGATTTGCAAGACTTGCGAAAGTGCCTCGCACCCCCCCAAAAACCATTTACCCCAGAATACAAACAGCCGCCCCGCAGATCGGATTCTGCGGGGCGGCTTTCGCTATCTTACTGTTTCGGTGCAGGCTTTTGGGGCGCAGCAGGGGCGGTTTTTTCGGCGGGGGCGGCGGGCTTCACGGCCTCGACAATGCCCTCAGCCAGCCCGGCAATGCCCTGGATCTCGCTGGGAATGATGATCTTGGTCGCCTTGCCGTCGGCGGCGGCGGCAAAGGCCTCCAGACTCTTGAGCTGGATGACCGCACTGCTGGGGGCGGCGGCGGTCAGCAGACGCAGGCCCTCGGCCTGGGCCTCCTGCACCTTGATAATGGCGGCGGCCTGTGCCTCGGCCTCCATGATCTTGGCCTCCTTTGCGGCCTCGGCCCGCAGGATCACAGACTGGCGCTCGCCTTCGGCCACAAGGATCTTGCTCTGCTTCTGACCCTCGGCCTGAAGCAGCGTCTCACGGCGCTCACGCTCGGCCTTCATCTGGCGCTCCATAGCGTCCTGGATTTCGCGCGGCGGAATGATATTCTTCAGCTCCACCCGGTTGACCCGGATGCCCCAGGGATCGGTGGCCTCGTCCAGAATGGCGCGCATCTTGGTATTGATGACGTCGCGGCTGGTCAGGGACTGATCCAGCTCCAGTTCGCCGATGATGTTGCGCAGCGTGGTGGCGGTCAGATTCTCAATGGCGGGCATGGGGTGCTCCACGCCGTAGGTATACAGCTTGGGATCGGTGATCTCAAAAAACACCACGGTGTCGATCTGCATGGTGACGTTGTCCTTGGTGATCACGGGCTGAGGCGCAAAGTCCACCACCTGCTCCTTCAGGGACACGACCTTGGCTACCCGCTCGATGAACGGAAGCTTGAAGTGGATGCCCACGCCCCACACAGCGTGGAACGCGCCCAGACGCTCGATGACGTAGGCTCGGCTCTGGCGGACGACGACCACATTTTTAATGAGGACCAGCAGCAGTAAAACGACGATCACTGCGATCACAATTGCGACAATAGGCATAAAATGCTCCTTTCTCCGGGCGGCACGAGTTTCGTTTCAGGCGGCGCCGCCGCTCTCCTTCTCCTTTGGATTTTTGCTTACAGGTGTTCCAGCGGCTCGTCAGGAATGACGATGGCGGCGATAATATAGGCCAGCACGCCGCTGCCGCCCAGCAGGCAGAACACGATCCAAGCCAGACGGATCAGCGAGGCGTCGATGCCGAAGAACTCTCCCAGACCGCCGCACACACCGCAGAGCTTGCGGTCGCCCTGGCTTTTATACAGTTTCTTATCCATTACAGTACTCCTTTCTTTTCATGGACCGGCTGCACGATGAGCTTTACGCCCTCAATGCGCAGTACGGTCGCTTTCACGCCCGGTTCCACGGGCGGGTCATTCTCGTTCTCACTGCGGGCCGTCCAGATCTGGCCACCCACACGCACCTGACCGGTGCCGCTTATGTTGTCGATCTGCTGCGTGACCACCGCCTCCCGGCCGATGAGCCGATCCGCATTGGTGCGCTCCGTCCGGGGCGTCACATAGCGCCGCACCAGCGGCCGCAGCAGCGCAAAGCAGAGGCAGCTGAGCAGCAGGAACACTACCAGCTGGATCCAGAAGCTATGGGTCACCACCGAAGCGATCAGCGCCCCCAGCGCGCCAAGGGCAAACCAGATAGACACCAGCGCCGTCGGCGTGGCGGCCTCCACTCCGGCAAAGACGATCATGGCGATCAGCCAGAACAGCATCAGCATATTGTCACCCACTATGGTTCACCTCCTGAATAAATTTTATCAGCGATCAAAAAGAAAGTCTATTCATAATTGAATTTCTGCGTAAAATTCGGTATACTGGTGCAGATAAATAAAGAACATTTTCTGACTGCCTTTCCCTCAAAGGGGAAGGCTTTGGTTGAGCCCGCTGCTCACAGACTGGATGGTTGCTATGGAAGAATTGAAATTTATGATCCCCTGCCTGATGGGGCTGGAAAAAATCGTGGCCGATGAGCTGAAGCGGCTCAATATGCGGGAGGTTCGCGCCTCCAACGGCCATGTCACCTGCGTGGGCGGCATGGCGGACATTCCGCGGCTCAACCTGTGGCTGCGCTGCGGCGCCCGGGTGCTGCTGGTGCTGGCGGAATTTGACGCCCGCACCTTCGAGGAACTGTTTCAGGGTGTGAAGGCCATCGACTGGGAGGACTGGATCGCCCAGGACGGCGAATTCCCCGTGAAGGGCTACTCCATCTCCTCCCAGCTCCACAGCGTACCCGCCTGCCAGTCCATCGTGAAGAAGGCGGTGAGTCAGCATCTGTCGGAGCAGTACGGCATGGAGTGGCTGCCGGAGACCGGCTGCCGCACCCAGATCCAGTTCTCCATCCTGAAGGATCACGTCACCGTGGCGCTGGACACTTCCGGCGAAGGGCTCTACAAGCGGGGCTATCGGGCCGTGGGTGTGGAGGCTCCCCTGCGGGAGACGCTGGCGGCGGCGCTGGTCATCCTGTCCCGTTACAAGGGGCTGGATCCCTTCCGGGACCCCTTCTGCGGCAGCGGCACCATCGCCATTGAGGCCGCCCTCATCGCCAAAAACCGTGCCCCCGGCCTGAACCGTTCCTTCGCCGCGCAGAAATGGGACGTGATCCCGGCGGATTACTGGATGGACGCGGTGGAGGAGGCCATGGACAAGGAGTTCCACGGCTCCTACGACATCTGGGGCGGCGACATCGACCCCCACGCGGTGGAGATCGCCCGGGCCAACGCCGTCAAGGCAGAGGTGGAGGACGTGGTGCGTTTTGACGTGGCCAACGCCATGGACTTCCGCGCCGAGGGCCAGTATGGGCGGCTCGTCACCAACCCGCCCTACGGCGAGCGCCTGCTGGAAAAGCAGGAGGCCGGCGCGCTCTACCGCCAGTTCGGCCAGGTCGTACGCCGGATGCCCCCCGACTGGCGGGTGAGCATTCTCTCCAGCCACACCGAATTTGAGGACTGCCTGGGCTTGAAGGCCGTCAAGAAGCGCAAGCTCTATAACGGTATGCTCAAGTGCGACCTGTTCATGTACGGAAAGGTGTGAACCAAGTCCCCGCTTTCACACGTCCAGCACCTCCCGGAGCCGATCGAGGAAGGCCTCCTCGCCAAGGGTGTTGAACTTCAGGAACACCGCCTGACTGCCTCCGGCGGTGATGGCACTGAGTCGGACCGGGCCGCCGTCGGCCTGAAACAGGGTCACGCTCAGGCTTAGCCGATTGCCGCCGCTCCAGCTGTAACGTTCAAAAACCCGGACGGCACACCGGGCATTCGCAGTGCGGAAATTGCTGCTGTCCTCCAGCGTGGCGGACACGCTGCCGTTCAGAACGCCATCTTCAATGCGCTCCAGCGCGTCGTCAAAGCCGACGTCCAGAATACACTCTAATTTTGCCACTTGGAGCTCCTTTCCCGGATGTTTTTCCTGCTGATCCCGTTATATCAGTTCCCGGCCCCGGCGTCAACCGTTCGGCCCCCGATTTCATCTGATTTTAATTCTTCTTACATTTTTGTTACAAAAACGGCGCAATCCAACCGGATCGCGCCGTTTCATTGTTGCTATTACAATTTTTCCACTTCCGCTGCGATGCGCTCCAACGCCGCCCTGAGCGCGCTCTTGGGGCAGGCCAGATTGACGCGCCAGAAGGTCTCGCCGCCGGCGCCGTACTCCCCGCCCATGGACAGGCGCACTCCGGCACGCTTGAGCAGCGCCAGCTGCTCCTCCTCAGAGAGGTTCAGCGCGGAGACGTCCACCCACGCCAGATAGGTGCCCTCCAGTTCGCCTGCCGTCAGCCTGGGCAGCCTGTCCGCCAGGAAGGCCCGCAGGAAATTGTAGTTTCCCCGCAGATAGACCAACAGCTCGTCCAGCCAATCCGCGCCGCCGTTGTAGGCCGCCATGCAGGCCGCCGCACCGGCAGAATTGACGCCGAAGCCGCCCTGTGCCGTGATCTCCCGCCGGAAGGCCGCGCGCAGCACAGGGTTGGGAATAAAGATATTGGAGCATTGCAGTCCCGCCAGATTGAAGGTCTTGCTGGGGGCCGTGCAGCAGACGGTATTCTGCTCAAACTCCGGCCCAAGGCTCAGGAAGGGAATGTGCCGCTGGCCGGGATAGACAAAATCGCAGTGGATCTCGTCGGCCACCACCAGCACGCCCCGGTCGAAGCACAGCCGTCCCAGCCGCTCCAGCTCCTCCCGTTTCCACACCCGGCCTACCGGGTTATGGGGAGAGCAGAGGATCAGCAGCCTGGGCCGCTCCTCGTCCAGCAGGCGCTCCAGTTCCTCGAAGTCGATCTCATAATGGCCGTTCTCCCGTTTCAGATGGCCATAGACGGGGCGGCGGCCGTTGTCCTCCACGGCGGTAAAGAAGTGGGAGTACACCGGCAGCAGGCACATGACTGCCTCGCCTGGCTCTGTAAAGGCCCGGATGGCGGTGCAGATGGCATACACCACGCCGGGGGTAGTCACCAGCCAGTCCTCCTCCGGCTTCCAGCCGAAGCGGCGCTCAAACCAGCCGGTCACGGCGGCGTTGTAGGCCGTCCCGGTCATGGTATAGCCGTAAATACCCGGATCCGTCATCCGGCGAAGCGCCTCGCCCACGCACTCCGGGGCGGGAAAATCCATATCCGCCACCCACAGCGGCAGCGCATCCGCGCCAAAGCCCGCGTGCTCCAGCGTGTCATATTTGATGGCGCCGGTACCTCGGCGGTCGTAGATCTGATCAAATCGAGACATAGAAAACTCCTTTATATGCGGGTGCTATTATAATGTATTGGCATGACAGCACAAAATTCAAATTTCCGGCCGATGGCCCAAAAACGGAAAATTCCAGACCTTTAAAGCCGTCACCCCGCAAGTTTGCCCTATTATACGCTGTTTCAACCAAAAAAGAAAGTGCGGAGGCCGAAAAGAGTGTAACAAGAATGTAACTTTTCTGTCATTTTCCTTGACACCATTTGTGTTTTTTGATAGGATGGAGTAGACATAATCGTAATCCCCTCTACCTTTTTATGAAAGAGTGATCATTTTGAAACTGTCCATCCATGGCCGTCTGGCCCGCCGGGCGGCAGCTCTCGGTTTGACCTGCGCACTGGCCTTTTCCGCAATTCCCTTTGCCGGTGCCGTTACGCAGGAGCAAATCGACCAAATGAAACAGAAAAAGAGTGACCTGACCAGCCAGATGAACTCCGTGCAGTCGCAGATCAACGATTTGCAGGACAAGCAGAATTCCGCACTGGATCAGTCCCTGCTCTATCAGCAGCAGCTTGAGCTGCTCTCCGAGCAGATCAGCGATACTCAATCCGTCATCGACGACTATTCCGTCCAGATCGACGAGACGCAGGTCCAGCTGGAAGAGGCCCAGGCCAAGGCCGAGCAGTACTACCAGCTCTTCTGCGAGCGCGTGCGCGACATGGAGGAGCAGGGCAGCGTGAGCTACTGGTCCATCCTGTTCGACGCGGCCAACTTCTCCGATCTGCTGGATCGCATCAACTTCATCAAGGATGTGGTGCACTACGACAACGGCGTAGTGGACGCCCTTGAGGCCGCCCGTCAGGAGGTCGCCGATACCGAGGCTCAGCTGGAGCAGGAGAAGGCCGGCCAGGAAGAAGCCCTCAGCGAGCTGGAGACCCAGCAGTCCGCCGTGGCGGACGCCTCCGCCAAAAACGACGCGCTGATCGCCGAGATCCAGTCCAATCAGGATGTCTACGCTGCACAGCTGGCTCAGATCGAGAGCCAGCGCTCCGATCTGGATGCGGACATTGTCGCCAGCGAAGCCGAGTATCAGGCTCAGCTGGAGGAGGCCCGCAAGCAGGCCGAGGCCGCCGAGAAGGCCCGTCAGGCCGAGGAAAAGCGCAAAGCCGAGGAAAAGCGCAGACAGGAAGAGGCAGCCGCCGCTGCGAACAACAAAAACAACAACACTTCTAATAATACATCGAACAGCTCCAGCAGTTCCAGTTCCAGCTCCAGCAGCAGCTCTTCTGTCTCCGGCGCTGAGATCGTCGCCTATGCCCAGCAGTTCATCGGTAACCCCTACGTCTGGGGCGGCACCAGCCTGACCAACGGCTGCGACTGCTCCGGCTTTACGATGCGGGTGTATGGCCACTTCGGCATTTCACTGGAACACTACTCCGGTTCTCAGCGTTATGCCGGCCGCGGCATCAGCTATTCCGAGGCTGAGCCCGGTGATCTGATCTGCTATTCCGGCCACGTTGCCATCTATATTGGCGGCGGTATGGTAGTCAACGCCATTGATGAGGCCCACGGCATCGGCATCTCCCGCGTCAACACCAGCCGCGCCGGCTTCTGCGTCCGCCGTCTGATCTGACCTATTTCCCAGAATATGCGCCGCCCGGTTTCCAACTGGAAACCGGGCGGCGCTTTGCGCTTCGGCGCTCATCACCGGACGGCAACCTACGCGGCGTAGAGTTGCGCCGAGAGCCGATTACGGGTTATAATAGAGAAACCATTGATGACAGAAAGAAGGTTTTCACACCATGGCAGACCAGTTTTCCCGTTTTCGCCTTCAGGTGGGACCGGAACCCATTGAAGCGCTCCACCGCGCTCGGGTAGCCGTGTTCGGTATCGGCGGCGTGGGCGGCCACTGCACCGAGGCGCTGGCCCGGGGCGGCGTGGGCGCGATCGACCTTGTTGACAACGACGTGGTCAGTCTCACCAACCTGAACCGTCAGCTCATCGCCCTCCACTCCACCATCGGCCAGCCCAAGGTGGAGGTCATGGCGCAGCGCATCGCCGACATCAATCCGGACTGCCGGGTGACCACCTATCGACAGTTTTACCTGCCGGAAAATGCCGACCAGTTTGATCTCAGCCGCTACGACTATGTGATCGACTGCATCGACACCGTGACGGCCAAGCTGGAGCTGGCCCAGCGGTGCCACGCCCTCGGCATTCCCCTCATCAGTTCCATGGGCACGGCCAACAAACTGGATCCCACCAAATTTGTCGTGACCGACATCAGCAAAACCACCATGTGCCCACTGGCCCGGATCCTACGCAAGGAGCTTCGCGTTCGGGGCATCAAGCACCTGAAGGTGGTCTACTCCACCGAGGAGGCCTTAAAACCCCGCACCGACCTGCCGGATGCCCAGGAGGCGGGCTCCGGCAAACGTCAGATCCCCTCCAGCAATCCCTTTGTCCCCGGTGCCGCCGGACTGGTGCTGGCCGGAGCGGTGCTGAAGGATCTGATGGGCATGGAATAAGCGCCGCGCATACAACCGCCCTCCCGTAGGGATGGCGCTTTCTCAGAAAAACAGCCGCACCGCCAGCGCCGCAGCCAGAAAGCCCATGAAGTCGGCGGTCAGCGCCGCCGGGAGGGCATAGCGGCTCCGCCGCACCCCCGCCGCGCCGAAGTAAACTGCCACGGTATAAAATGTCGTCTCCGTTCCCCCCAGCATGACCGCCGCCGTCCGTCCAACCGGCGAGTCCGGGCCATAGTTTTGAATGAGCTCTGCCCCCACCCCGAGGGCGGCACTGCCGCTGAAGGGACGCACCAGCATCAGCGGAAGCGTCTCCGCCGGAATGCCCAGCCGCCCCAGCACCGGCCCCAGCGCCGCCGCCAGCGCTTCAAAGGCGCCGGAAGCCCTCAGCATGGCCACAGCCGTCAACAGCGCCACCAGATTGGGAAAAACACTCAGCAGGATCTTCCCGCCGCTCCGGGCCCCGTCAGCCAGCGCGGCATAGACATCCACCCGCTGCACCACACCGCATACGGCCACCGCCGCCAGCAGCAGCGGCACCAGCAGCGCCGTCACGGCCACACCCGCCGCAGAAGAGCCGCCGCCGCCAGTCCAGCCGTCAATGCGGCGGCAGAGGTGAACCACACGGCCGGCAGGATATCGAAGGGCGAGGCACACCCGGCCCCCGCCCGCAGAGCGGCCACGGTGGTGGGCAGCAGCTGAATGGAAGCCGTGTTGCACACCACCAGCAGGCACAGGCTGTCATTTGCAACGCCGCCGCTGTGCTCCGCCATCCCCCGGGCCGCCTGCAGTCCGAAGGGCGTGGCCGCATTGCCCAGCCCCAGCAGATTGGCGCACACATTGGCGCTCACCGCGTCCATCACCGGGGCATTGTCCTGAAAGGCCGGGTAGAGCCGACGCAGGAACGGACACAGAAGGCGGCGCAGAGCGGCAGTCAGCCCCGACCGATTCATCACTTCCAGCACCCCGTTCCACAGGCAGAGCATCCCGGCCATGCTCAGACAAAGCGTCACGGCGCTCTGTGCCCCCTCTGCCGCTGCCTGAGACACCGCATTCAGGCTGCCATTCATCACGCCGCAGATCAGCGAGGCCACAACCATCGCGCTCCAAATCAGCGTCATCGCCAATTTTTAACACCGCCTTACCGCAGATTTACCAGAAATCTATGTCCGTTTCTGTTTGCTTATGTCCAAGTGAGAAAATTTTTGCTTATTCCTCCAAAATCCTTGTTGACAGAACTATACAATTTGTTATAATGATAGTCGGATTTTGTTATTTGTTAATAGTGCAGAGGAGGTAATTTTTATGAAAGTCAAGTCCACCGGCATTGTCCGCAAAGTGGATGAGTTGGGTCGCATCGTTCTGCCCATTGAGCTGCGCCGCACATTGGATATTGCAGAAAAGGACGCCATCGAAATCTATGTAGAGGGCACTTCCATTATTCTGAAAAAGTACCAGCCTTCCTGCATTTTCTGCGGCGAGGCAAAAAAAGTCGTCGATTTCAAAGGCAAGAATATCTGCACCAAGTGCCTGAAGGAACTCAAGATGACGGAGGAATAAGCCGACGAAATGGGCAAAAAAGATCAACGCCGGAAGAGGAATGTTCTCCTCTCCCGGCGTTCTTTTTTATATTCTATTTTAATACAAATAGTATAATTTAATGATCCTGATTTCGTTATTTCATTTTCGTTGCCATTGCATACAGCTCATTTTTGCCCAGCCCGGTCTCCGCCGCCACCTGACGGGCGGCGTCCTTCATAGACAGCCCCTCTCCGCGCAGGGCCAGCACCCGCTGAGCGCCATCCTCCAGGGAGATCTCCTCCGGTGCCTCCTCCGGTGCCCCCTCCACAATGAGCACAAACTCACCCTTGGGCGGCGTGGCGGCATAGTGTTCCACCGCTCCGGCCAGCGTAGTGCGCAGCACCTCCTCATGGAGCTTGGTCAGCTCCCGGCACAGCGAGATCCGCCGCTCCGGCCCGAAGGCCGCCAGCAGGTCATCCAGGGTGGCGCGCAGCTTATGTGGCGCCTCGTAGAAGATCATGGTACGCTGCTCCCCGTCAAGACTCTTGAGGTGCGCCGCACGGTTCTTCTTGTTCATCGCCAGAAAGCCCTCAAAGGTGAACCGGCCGGTGGGCAGACCGCTGACCGCCAGTGCCGTCACCAGCGCGCAGGGGCCGGGAATGGCGCACACCTGCACCCCCACCTCAGCGCACTGCGCCACCAGCTCTTCGCCGGGGTCGCTGATGGCCGGCGTGCCCGCGTCCGTCACCAGTGCGCAGTTCTCTCCCGCCAGAATGCGGCTCAGGATCTGAGGGCCGCTGCTCTCGGTGTTATGCCTGTAATAGCTCACCATGGGTTTTTTGATACCCAGATGGTTCAGGATCTTCAGCGACACCCGGGTATCCTCGGCGGCGATAAAATCCGCCTCCCGCAGGGTCTCGATGATGCGCTCACTCAGATCCCCCAGATTGCCGATAGGGGTGGGCACCAGATATAAAATACCAGCCATGGTCCTTCCTCACTTTCCGATTTTGACCGGCAGCACTCGCAGGCCCGGTCCGCCGCTCTTGCGGGCCTCCACCAGCGCCAGATTCGGCTCGGTTTCTGCCCGACTTTGTATCAGCTGAAGCCGCTTGGGTTCCAGCCCCTCCGCACTCAGCGCCGCAAACAGCTCACCCAGCCGCTCCGGCCGCAGGCACAGGGCAAACTTTCCGCCGTACTTGCACAGCTTTTTCGCCGCCTGACATGCGGTTTTCAGCGTGTAGCCCTCCTCTGTCCGGGCACAGGCCCGGCCTGCCGCCGGGGACGTTTTCCCGCTCCCGGAGCGGAAATAGGGCGGATTCGCCACCACCAGATCGTAACTTCCCCAGGCCAGCGCCTCGTGGCGCTCGCGCAGGTCCCCGGTGACGATGGTGCCGGTCAGGCCGCTGCGTCTCAGGCTCTCCCGGCACAGCGCCGCGGCGCTCTCCCGCAGCTCCACGCCGTCCAGGGTCAGCTTCTGTGCCCGGGCCCCCAGCGGAACAAGCAGATTGCCCCCGCCGTAGCCCAGATCAAACACCCGG